>OLPA01001822.1_pt1 | contig 16938 bp, 24 predicted proteins | sample 1672811 | NCBI WGS metagenome assembly OLPA01 (sample SAMEA3136726, study PRJEB25190) | human gut metagenome | biome: human gut; feature: human-associated habitat; material: faeces | place: Austria | collected 2013
TGCGCATGGCTTTGCCCGTTTTCGTGGTGTGCTGTCTGCGCATGAAGTTTCATGCATGTAAATATTATTATCGCTCCGCAGGCAGATTCTGATGGCCGCATTCCGCACTGTATCTTAACCAAACGGCGGAGCAGAGATAAACTCGCTGTTTTTTAATACAAAACGCCATAAATAGTCCCGGGCCTCTCCGGCATAGTCAACATTAATTCTTTTCGTGGCGGAAATTTCCGGTATCGTATCGTCGACTGTTTCAATATAGAGCTTGTCAGAACATAAATCGAGCCCATAATCAGACATTGTGATCCCCATAGCCTGGCAAAGCTTTCCCGGGCCGCTGCATAGCTGCCGAAGCTCTTGCCTGCCGCGGCGCTGCCGCATGAGGTCAATTCCATCTGTGGGCTGTAAGGCTCTGATCAAAACGGCTTCGGGGATATGTTCCTGATTTGCCACGACATTCATGCAGGTGTGCAGCCCATAAATCCTGTATATATAGGCGTAACCGCCAGGGCCGAATTGAATTGCCGTTCTTTTTGTTAATCGGGATTGATAAGAATGGGCCGCTGCGTCGCTATGTCCCATATAAGCTTCCACCTCTACGATCAGACCTTTGGCTACTCCTTGAGGCGTGCGGTGCACCAGCTGCTTCCCTACCAGCTCCCGCGCCACAATCAGCCCGGACCGCATATAAAAGTCTCTCGAAAGTTTCATCTTTTTCCTCCCCACCGGCCATGATATTCCCTAGTTTGCGGATAAGAAAACAGTTTCATGTCTGTTCCTTCCCATCCCTTTATGGGAATAAAATCCAGCTCCGGGAATATGCTGCTCCCCCGTTTAATTCACCCGGCAAACAATTCTGACAAAAAATCTCCCGCCCGAAAGCAATGGCTTTTATTTTTGGCTTTGTGTCTTATTCCTGCCGCAGGCGCTCTACCACGGAATAGCGCTGGGCGGCACGGCTGCTCAAAACTGGGATGAGGATGCCCAGCGCCCCGAACAGGGGAAGCACCACGGCGATGGGCCAGATGGTAAAGTGATAGGTAAAAAACCAGATCAGTCCGTTGAGGGCGGGGCCCACAAACGGCGCAGTGACCAAAATCAGTGCCAGAGCCAGGAGAGCTGCGCCTAGGGTGTAGAGCAGCCCTTCCAATGCCAGCATGGTCCGCAGCTGCCGGGCTGTCATGCCAATGGACTGGAGAACTGCCAACTCCCGGCGGCGGGCGGTAATGCCGGTGAAGATGGCGTTGAAGAAGTTCAACACCCCCACCATACCCACGATGAAGCTCAGGGCTCCTCCCAGCAGGAGGAACATGCTCCGGGTGCTCTCAAATTCCCCGGCATAGGTAGCCTTGCTCTCATAGTCAAACTGGGGATTCCCGTTCTCCGTGTAGTCCGCCAGGAAGGATTCCATGGCGGCGTTGGCCTCCTCAGTGGTGTCGAAGGCGTAGTACATGACGGAATCTGTGCCGGTTTCCCGCACAAAGGTGTCCGCCCCCATGACAAACTCGTCCGCTCCGTAGTAGCGGTAGCTCAGGGCGAATGGCACGGTCACCAGGGCGGCCACGGTGTAATCCACATCCCGATATTTTATCGCCCGCTCGGCATAAGCAGCACCTTCCGGCACATTCTCCAAGGGGCCGTAAACTTCACCGGTAGCGGGATCATAGTATTCGAACTTCTCCACATAGCGAATGGTCACCGTATCCCCCAGCCGGGCCCAGTGGCTGTCCATCTCCGGGTTGCCGTAGTCATCGTCACTGTACACGGCGGCGATGTAGCTTCCGTCAGGGTCATTGAGCTTGGAGAGATCCCCTTCCAGCACCTTCAGGTGGTCCAGCGCGAAGGGCTCCATGCCATAGAGCTGTACCTGGTTGTCCAGAAGACCGTCCTCGGTGCGCTCCTTGAAGGCCACCATGCTGTCCAGCTGCTCCTGTGTGTTCCAGCGCCCCCACATGCAGCGGTAGTATTCTTCGGTGACGAACTCCAGCGCCGGAGCGGTCTTGCCGTAGATGCGGCCGCGCCCCGTGATGCCGCCCTGGGCCTCCACGGCGTCGATGACCTCCTCCGGTACCTCCATCTCGTCGTTGAAAGCGTGCCCACCGGTCTGGAACTGGCCCGCGTCGGCCAGGATAAAGTCGCTGGCGGTGAAGTTGGACACATATTTGTCCATGTCAAAACCACCTGCGAAGGTCACGGTCAGGGTCAGCAGCACCACAGCAAGGGTCAGGGACAGCACCGTGATGAAGGTCTTGCCCCGGCTGCGGCCAGGTTGGCCCAGGCCATGGACAGCAGGGACACACCCTTGCCGCTTCGCTTCCCGTTCCGCTTCAGCGCCTTGCCCTCCGTGTAGCGCACCGCCTCCACCGGGGAAACCTTTCCCGCCAGACGGCCGGGACGGCGGCAGGAGATGAGTACCGTCACCAGGGCAAAGATTGCTGCGCCCACAAAGAGAAGAGGGCTGACAGAAACCACAGTGGTCACCCCATTGAGCCGTGCGGTAATGACAGGGGTGAGCACACCGCCCAGCAGCCAGCCCAGCAGCAGGCCGATGGGGATGCCGATCAGGGAGAGAAGCAGAGCCTGGGTACGGATGATCCGCCGGAGCTGCCGGGGCGTGGTGCCGATGGTTTTCAGCAGGCCGTAAAAGCGGATGTCCCCCGCCACGGAGATCTGGAACACATTGTAGATGATGAGATACCCGGTGAGCAGAATGAGGGCCAGCACACCCACGATGATCGCCACCGCAGCGGGGTCCCGCTTATCGGAGAGCTGCGCCCCGGTGTAGCCCCAGTTGACGCCGGTGGAGATATCGTTTTCCCCCAGGGTTTCCGACTGGTAGCCGTGGTTCACCAGAATTTCCTCCAGATCGGAGGCAATGGAGCGGGCGCCGTGCTTGAGCATCACATCCAGGTTCCAGCTTCCGGTCATGTTGTCACTGCCGGGCAGGGTCACCCCCACTTCTGTCAGAATGGCGTCCACCCGGCTTTCAGGGATGAGGATGTGGTTGGCCACCACGGCCTTATCGTACTCCCACCAGCCGCACAGGGTAAAGGTCTGGGTGGTCTCATGGCCGTCCACCGGAAAGGTGACGGTAAACTGGGCTCCCAGCTCCGGCTCCACCCCCAGCAGTTCCAGCACATGGGTGTCGGTGGCCGCCTCGTTGGTGCCCTCCTGAGGGAGGCGGCCCTCCACCGGGTCGCAGTAGCTCCAGTGGGCCTGGTTGGCGTCAGAGTAGCCGATCTCCACATGGGATTTGTTGAAGGGCGCCGACCTGGGCATCCCCACAAATCGCCGGAGGCCCCACTGCGCAATCAGCGGATCGTCCTTCAGTTCTTCGCACTGTTCCTCCGTCAGATACTTGAAGGTGCCGTGGGACCAGCCCCCTGCCTGACGGAAGTTGTTCTGCTGAATCCCCTCGTTGATGGAGAGGGCGATGGTAAAGAGGGAGGTAAAGAGCACCGCCGTCAGGGCGATGGCCAGCACCGCCACGATGTTCCGGGTGCGGCTGGCGAGAAGGGAGCGCAGGCTCAGGCGGCGGATACAGCCGCGGTTAGAGACCTTCATGTCGTTCGCCCCCTTACCGCGTCACGATCCGCCCGTCCTCGATGCGGACGATGCGGTCAGCCATCTGGGCGATCTCCTCGTTGTGGGTGATCATTACCATGGTCTGGGCAAACTTCTGGCCGGTCACTTTCATAAGGCTGAGCACATCCTGGCTGGTTCGGCTGTCCAGGTTGCCGGTGGGCTCGTCAGCCAGAAGGATGGCGGGCTTGGTGGCCAGGGCCCGGGCAATGGCCACTCGCTGCTGCTGGCCGCCGGAGAGCTGGTTGGGCAGGTTTTGGAGCTTCTTGTCCAGACCCAGAGTGGCGATGACCTCCTCCACATAGGCCTGATCCACCTTGCTTCCGTCCAGCTCCACCGGCAGGACGATGTTTTCCCATACACTGAGCACCGGCACCAGGTTGTAGGACTGGAATACAAAGCCGATTTTCCGGCGGCGGAAGATGGTCAGGGCCTCGTCCTTCAGCGCGAAGATATCCTTGCCGTCCACAGTGACGGTACCCGAGGTGGGCCGGTCCAGCCCGCCCAGCATATGGAGCAAAGTGGACTTGCCGGAGCCGGAGGTGCCCACAATGGCCACAAACTCCCCCTGCTCGATGCTCAGATCCACGCCGTCCAGGGCCTTTACCTGGGTGTCCCCGGAGCCGTAGTATTTTTTCAGAGCCTGGGTCTGCAAAATCGTCATGATTGTTCTCCTCCAATGAAAAAGTCTGTACCGTCTTTTGACAATATAGACTTTAGCATAGAAATCTGTCCTGGTCCTTTCGAGAATGTGACAGTTTTGAAAGATTGGCAGCCTAAATTGCTTGCAGCAGTGTCCGAAGTTTGGCGGTCACATCTTCAGAGGCCTTCAGGCCAGCCATTGGCAATGAAAAGCCCGCAGACACCAGCCGCCGTTCCAGTTCTTCCATAAACAGGCCTTTACCAGGCTGCTCTTTATTATCCGCCGATGTGGTCTCCACACCGCAGTTCGGGGAGCGGTTGGCTCCCACAATACCCAGAATTTGAAAGCCGTTCCGGTGATATTCGGTGATTTGCAGCATCACCAGTTCCACCAGACGCAGCAGCATTTCATGTGGTGCAGTAGCCTGCATCGCTGTACGGATACGGGTGTTCTCCACCGTCACCTCTCTGGTGCCCCCTGCCGGATCTCCACGGTCCAGCCCCAAACAGCATAGTTCCGGGCAGGGCATCTGTACGATTCCCACATCCTGTTCCAGAAAAAAGTCCACCACCTCCCGAAAAGCTGCCGGATAAACGGCGGTGTTATCCGATATGGCGTTTTGATTCAGCAGACAATGGGCGACAAAAACCACCCGTTTGCTTCGTCCATCTGTAAACATAAGATTTCTCCTGTCATCATATTTGATGGGGCGTTCTGCTGCCCGCTTCCCGGGGAAGGAAAAGCGAAAATGTACTCCCCCTCTGAGGCATGCTCTCTACCTTCACATAGCCGCCCTGCTTTTCCGCAATCTGCCGGGTGAGGCAGAGGCCGATGCCCACGCCCTCCGCCTGCCAGGCTCCGGAAGCACGGTAAAACCGTCCGAAAATTTTGGCCTGCTCCTCCTCAGAAATACCCGGGCCGCTATCGGTCACCCGGACGGCGGAGAACAGCTCATAGTTTTTTACCTCCACCGTCACCGTTCCACCGGCTGGGGTGTACTTGACGGCGTTGTCCAACAGGTTGCATACTGCCTCCTCCGTCCACTTGGGATCTCGCTGGCGGCGTACTGCAGGGCTTCACGGTCTGTCAGTGTGCTTGTGCGCTGCTGGTTCTGTTCTTCTGTTTCTTTTACAACGGAAGAGAACGGAACCCCAGAGATGTTGACAATATCACGTTCATATGATATATTGCCTACATAACCACTTTGGTGCAATGCGATAGGCATTTGGAAGCCTATTGCTCGAAGCAGCTTAGTGGTTCTTTTTTCGTCTGCATACATCACATCGCTATTGCTGACGTAACCTACAGGGTTATTATCCTTTGTATAAGCACTGGATACCTTTTGCATATCATCAATAACAAGGTGATCTTCAATTGGCTTTAAGTCAAGCACTGAGAGAACAGGGAGACCGTTTTTAGCCTTAACTGTTCCGAACATCACAATGCGGGAATTTGCGTAAGCCTCACGTCCAACATTCCTGCTCTTGAGAATAAGAATCGGATTCTCCAGGATCTGGGGAATCTTTTTTATTTCCTCAAGGGTCATTTCCGGGTGAACGGTCAAAATCGTGTTGATTTTATCGCTGAGCATATAGATGTCGCTCTCAATGGCGCCAAGGCCCTGCAAAACGTCTCCGGTGCTGCCAAGGATGAATTTTTATCGCCATCGGGTCTGCCAGCGGTCCACGGCAACCACAGCCAGCGCAAGCAGCAGGGCGGCGCCCATAGCAAGATACCCGGTCATGGCTTCACCGCCCAGGTGTAGCCGATGCCGTACACCGTTTTCAAATATTCCGGTTTGGAGGGGTCGGCCTCCAGCTTGTTCCGCAGCCGCTTTACGGTGACAGACAGGGCGTTTCCCTCCACGAATTCCGCGCCGTCCGTCCATACCCGGTCCACCAGCGTGGCCCGGGGCACGGCATGCCCCCGATTCTCTACCAGCACCCGCAGTAGCTTCTGCTCAGTTTTGGAAAGCTCCACCAAGCTGCCGTCCCGGCGAAAATCCATCTGTTCAAAGTCAAAGGCAAAAGGGCCCACAGACACGATATAAGAGGCCTTGGGAGTGCTTCGACGGAGCTGGGCGTTCACCCTGGCCCGGAGTACTGCCAGGGTGAAGGGCTTGGTGATATAGTCGTCTGCCCCGGCCTCCAGTCCGGTGACCTCGTCCAGTTCCAGATCGTTGGCGGTGAGCAGGATCACCGGAGTGGTGTCGCCCCCTGCCCGTATCTGACGCAGCAGGTCCAGACCGCTGCCGTCGGGGAGATTTACATCCAGAATCAGAAGGTCGAACCGATCTTCCGCCAGCGTTTCCCGGGCTTTGGCCAGGCTGGACCGGCAGATGACGGATGTCTCCGGCCCCGTCAGAGCCATGGCGATTCCCCGTCCCAGCGTCTCGTCGTCCTCCAAAAGAAAAATGTGTTTCATGTTCGGTCCTCTCGGTCCTCATTGTTTGTTGTTTCCATTCAGAGCGCAAGAGTTTTGTGATTTTTTATTATACCATGACGGCGGCGCCGGAATGGTATATAGCCATGGGTTCCGGTTGCCCCACAAGGGGTGAGAAGCCCGGCATGAAATGAAAGTATAATAGCCGCTGTGCGGCTATTATACCACAAGTTCTGGCTTTGGAACATGGGAATCGCTTGCTGTCCATGAGGCGCTATGCTAATCTTGCAATCCATGTTTTGACCATCTTCCAATGTCACTTTGATCCGAAGCGGAGCAAAGGAACAGACCGCCCTTCCGAAAAAAAGTTTTATACTTTTTCCCGCGTCAAACAAATTCCAACGATTGCCGCTATCAGGATAATGGGTGCCAACCTGACAAACAGCCATTCAAATGCGTGAAAAGCCGCTCCTGCAACGGCAATTTCCGGGTCACTATAATCCCAACCCAAGTAAGGACTATTTACTACGATTAAGACCACAGAAACTGCCACTATGAGCACGCATAATGAAATCAGCAGCCAATGAAGGGCTTTTCTTCTCCGTGTCTTTCTCCGTGCAAGCTGCAAATTTATAATCTCCAGCTTTTCGGAGATCGCTTTTACGGCATCAACCTCCGACTCAATCACAGTCTCTCCAAGCAAAGTGCTCACGGGTGTCTCAAGCACTTCCGATAGGGAGATCAGCATATCAGAATCCGGGACAGATAATCCCTGCTCCCATTTAGAGATTGTTTGCCGCACCACATTCAGCTTAACAGCAAGCTCTTGTTGTGAAAGCCCCTTTGATTTTCTGATTGCTTTTATATTTTCGTTTAACATTAGGGATAACTCCTTTCGCTCAGGTGTTACCGCCATTGTAAGGGAAATGGCCCGTTGCCGCAAGCAACGCATATTAACATTGCTTATTTCAGCAATTCCTTCCGTAAATCGTCCAGATATAGCTTCTGCTGCCGTTTCAGATAGCCGGGGACAAAGGGGCGCATCCACCAATGTTTTGCTACGACGGCCTCGGTGCAGGTCAGCCGGGTGCCGCCCTCCGCTGTCTCGAAGATCCCCTCCCAGGAGCCGGACATGTTGCCGTTCTCCATGGTAAAGGCCCAGTAACGGAGCAGTTCACAGGTCGTGACCGTAAAGTTGGTGGCGTAGCCGCTTTTGGTGTGCTCCACAAAACGGGCCTCATCCAAAACTTCCACCCGCGCAAGATCGCTGCGCCAGGCGGTATGGGTAAGGTCGGTTACCGTATGCCACACCCGCTCCACCGGGCAGGGGAAATGGACTGTCACTTTGGATACCGCCATACGCTCACCCCTTCTTTGGTTTCTTGTTCAGCTTCAGGCTGACGCCCCGGCGGTCCGCCGCCTCCTGAAGCAGCCCCACAGCGGCGAGGGCCCGTTCCTTGATTGGCTGCTCTCCCGGCTCCGGTCGGCTGCCCAGCGCAGCCATCACAGAGCGTAAATCCTCCAGAGGCAGAAGATAAACCGCCGTGCTGAAAAAGGTCTTGCGGCGGCCATCGTTGTAATGGGCCAGAAGTTCATCCAAAATTGCCCGTTTTTCCCCCAGCTGAGCCAGGTAGGCTTCCAGTCCCAGCTCCCGGGCCTGGGCAATATCCTGCTGCCGGTTCCGGTGAGGGACAAAGGAATCTCCATCGTCGAAACCTTGGTAGCGGAAACAGGGGTACTCCGGGCACTCCCAGCAAAACTGGACGCCGCCGCGCTCCAGGGAGCACCGGGCCATGTCGCAGCTCTGATTGCCTGCTCCGCCGCCGCAGCCGGGGCAGTAGCCGCCCAGGTTCATGGCGCACAGCGTGCAGTTGAGCCCACACAGGGAGAAGCGGGTTTCTGTACGGGTAAAGCCTTTCATGCCGTTTCCTCCCTTAGAACCACAGTGCCTGCTCTTCCCGGAACACCGGGGTTTTCCCTTGGGCGTAGGGGTCGTAGCGGTTTTCGTTGCAGCCAAATTCCTGCAAAAAGCAAATCTGTCCCGCCTCATTCCAACGAATGAGGGAGAGCCCGTCAAAGCTCTGGATCACACCATCCGTCATGGAGCACCGGAAGGACCACTCCACCACCGTCTGATTCTCTTTGTGGAAATACTGCCGGATATCCCAGCGCTGTACGGTTCCCCGGGTGTTCCATTCATCAAACCACAGTTTGATCTTCTCTCTGTCGTGATACTCCGGCCCCCAGCTCTCGATGTAGACGGCATCGGGCGCAAAGAGATCCACAATGCCCGTGTCCTGCCCGTCCAGCCACATGGAAAACCACTGCCGGATCCGGTCTTCCCGCTGTTTCTCCATTGCATTTTTCATATCCACATTCTCCTGTCGCACCGCTTGGGTAATATCCCGCAGCATCAAATATTCTGTGCCTTTTTCCTCCAGGATCTGAAATCCCACCCGCTCATACAGACGCAGGGCGGGGTTTTCTTTCTGAACAGAGAGGGATACCCGGAGATACCCATTCTCCTGCAGCGAAAGCAGGAGACCGTTCAGCAGCTGTGTCCCGATGCCCAGCCCGCGGTATCCCGGCAGCAATGAGATGGCCAGGGATGGCGTACTGCTGTCAATGTGGCCGTAGTCCTCCATAATACGGCTCCACGCCGCGCCGACGACCGTTCCCTCCGTCTCAGCGACAAGGCAATCGTCGCCGGGCTGTGTGCCGAAGTCTGCAATATAGACCTGCAGCTCCGGCAGATCGACCGCCAGCCGGGGCGGCGGTTCCGTTCCCTCCGGGAGATAGATGGCCTGATAGAGAAATTCCCGCAGAAGTCCGTATTCATCCGCATGGCTTTTGCGAATTTTCATATAAAGGTTCTTCATCACTCTGTCCTTCTGATCGGGTGCCGGATGATCGTCTGTCACCGTATCCGGGCATAGAGCTTCATGTCCCGTACCACGCCGTTTTTCACCGCATTGCTCCGCAGAACGCCTTCCAGCTGAAAGCCCGCCTTTTCCAGCACCCGGCAGGAGGCGGTATTCTCGGCAAAAGGCTCCGCAAAGATGCGCAGGATGTCCGTGTTCTGAAAGATATACGAACGGAGCTGCTTCACGGCGCTGGTGGCAAGGCCGCGGCCCCAAAAGGGTTGGGCGATGTAGTACCCCATCTCAGCGGTGCGGAAATGGATATTTTCCTGACGGAATGCACCGATGCTGCCCACCGCTCTGCCATCCACCGTGATGGCGAAGGCATAGGTCTTGTTGGGATCAGCGGCGCGCATGGCAGCAATGAATCTCTCCGCGTCCGCCTTGGTATAGGGGTAGGGCAGCCCGTCCCGCAGGTTGTCCAAAACCTGTTTATTATTGATGGCTGCCGCCAGCGCCTCGGCATCCTCTGCCCGCCAGGGGCGCAGCACACATTCCATGGAACATTCCTCCTATCACAGTTTTCTGATCGGGTGCCGGATTCCCGTTTTCAGCCGCTCCGGTTTGCACCGGCGTACACCGCTTAAATAAATCTCGTGGTGGAACCGTCCCTCCCCCAAGCCCTCCTGGTAAGCCTGGGCCTTGGCGTATTCCTCCGCAGCGGCCACGGTGACAATACCGGGTGTCTTGGGCGGCAGATAGAATTCCTTGTACTCGTTCTTGTAGTCAAAGGGCATCGTCATTTCCGCCCCTTCTTTTGAGGCCTGCTTCTCAGCGCCTCACAGGTGACGCGCGTAAGCTCCGTCATCCGCTCCCGGTCCTCCACATCTTCCACCAGAAAAGAGTCCTTGGCCCCCTCATAGGGCGGAGCCTTGGGCAGGTCGGGGAACGCCGCTTCGCCCTGCGGGGTGACCTTTACAAAAAACTGGTCGTCACAGATGACGGCAAAAAACACATCGTCGCAGTAAAGGCCGTATTCGCCGAACATTTTCCGGCTGCAAATGGCCCCGGCCTCCCGCAGCCGCTCGGCCACATAGTTCACAAAATCCAGATGAGACGCCATGCTAATCCCTCCCTCGGTAACGGTGGGCCAATGTTTCCGTCAAATCCCCAAGCTGCTTCCGCAATTCTTCCGGTTCCAGCAGCTCCGCCTTGTCTCCGAAGGTCAGAACCCAGCTGAGCACGCTGTCCGCGTCAGGAAAGCCCCCGGTAAAGCGCAGTTTTCCGTCCGGCTCCACGGTAAAGCGATCCGCACCGTACTCCTCTACCAGCCGCCAGCGGCAGGCCGGATCAAAGAGAACAGTGACCTGATACTTGACTGGAAAGACCCGCTCCGGTTCCAGGTTGGGCAACGGCGCGGAACGAGGGGTAAAGGGCTCGCCAGTGGTGGGCTCCGTCATGCGGTTCAATTTGAACAGGCGGAAATCCTCCCGGGTTTGGCACCAGCCCCACACATACCAGGTGGACCAATGAAAAACCAGGCAGTATGGTTCGACTGTGCGCACCGATTCCTCCTTAGGGGAGAAGTAGGTAAAGCGGATGGTGCGGTGCTGCTCGATAGCCCCTTGGATGAGCTCAATTTTCGGCGGCAGGCTGGTCCTGTACCAGGAGGAGAGGTCAATGAGCATGTGGGCGCTGCCGGGCACCAGCCCGCCCGTCCCGGCGGACAGCTTTTCCATCAGCTGCGCATAGCGCCGGGTTCCGCTGACACTGTCCAGGCTCCGCAGTCCCGCCAGGATGGTCTGCATCTCCGGATCGGTGAGCACCGTGCGGTCCACCCGATAGCCCTCCATGATGGAGATGCCGCCGCCCGCGCCCTGGGCGGTGGAGATGGGGACTCCCGCCCGGCCCAAGGACTCGATGTCCCTCTGGATGGTCCGGCGGGACACCTCGAACTGCTCCGCCAGCTCCGGGGCAGTGACCTTCTCCCGCTGGAGCAGGATGGACAGGATGCCGATGAGCCGCTCCATCTTCATAAGCTCCACCGCCTTTCCTGTTTTTATCTGTATTATATCACAAGAACACGACAACAGTCTGTCATATTTCTTTTCACCTTGTGCTTTTTGTGACCATTTGGTACAATAGGGGCAGCGGAGGGGATGATCATGGGAAAGAGCGTGCCATCTCTGGCCATGAGTGTGGACGGATATATTGCGGACGAGCAGGGCGGAAGAGCAACATCTGGCTCGGCGGCGGTGCGTCCGTGGCCGGGCAGTTGCTGAAAAAGGGCCGCATCGATACGCTGTGGCTGTCGGTAATCCCCACCATGCTGGGCAAAGGTGTGCGGCTGTTCCCCGAACTGGAACAGGAATTGCCGCTGAAGCTGGTGGGAACGGAACATTACAACAGGATCGTGGATCTGGTATATGAAAAGCGGTGACAAGCAATGGGTGATTCATTTATCAATTTGACGGAAGAAAATCTGGCGCAGGAGCATTTGTGCTGCATCATCCGCAGCAAGAAGCCCCACCCCGGCGTGGAAGCCAAACGGGCTTGGCTGGCCCAGCGGCTGAAAGAAGGCCACGTATTCCGCAAGCGGAACGCTAAGGGCGTGGTGTTCATTGAGTACGCTCCACTGGAGACCGCATGGGTACCGGCGGAGGGAGAGAACTATCTTTACATCTACTGCCTGTGGGTCTCCGGGGACTTCAAGGGCAAGGGTTACGGCAGGCAGCTGATGGAGTACTGTCTGGCCGACGCCAAGGCCAAGGGAAAATCCGGTGTATGTATGCTGGGCGCGGAAAAGCAGAAGGCTTGGCTCTCGGACCAGGCCTTCGCGGAGAAATATGGGTTTGAACCGGTGGATACCACCCCGGACGGCTACCGGCTGCTGGCCCTCTCCTTTGATGGGGCGAAGCCCCGCTTTGCGGAGAACGCCAAGCGGCTGGAGATTGAAAATCAGGAGTTGACTATCTATTACAGCCCCCAGTGTCCCTACATCCATCAGAGCGTAGAACTGGTGCGCAAGACTTGTCAGGAGATGGAGGCCCCCTATACCCTCATTCCGGTAGATACTCTGGAAAAAGCCAAGGCTTTGCCCTGTGTGTTCAACAACTGGGCGGTATTTTATCAGGGGAAATTCGTGACGGTGAATCTGCTGGACGCCGCCGGGCTGAAGCGGCTTCTGAAAAAGTAAGGTGCGTCCATGGAAATCAGAAAAGTTGAGAAGGATAAAAAGCAGTACCTCGATTTGCTTCTACTGGCGGGCGTGACCGTTGGAGATGGGGTGATTATCGCACCCGGGCCGTTGTAACGAAGGATGTTCCTCCCCATACCATCGTGGGCGGTGTTCCAGCCAAGCCGATCCGAAAGCGGTTTTCCGAGGACGCCGTCGCCGCATTGCTGGAACTGCGGTGGTGGGACTGGCCGGAGGAACGAATCAAGGCCAATTTGAACGCAATTCATTTGGGACGGCTCGATCAAATCAGATGACCTGTTTTACTTCCAAACCTGGGCTGTCCTTTGCTTAAATTCTGCATGCCAAAAAGAAAAGAATACCACCCTCTGAAATTCATTGGTTTCAGAGGGTGGTATTCATTTTTTAGTAATTCTGTTACGGAAATTGGACTTTTAAATAGCATCGTAGTATACCATGAACGGCCCTACATCAAGTTGAATTCAAACTTAAAATCGTACGAATTTATCATTTTCTTGCTTTTTCTGACTGAATGTGCTATCATAATAAGTAACGCTGTCAGTGTTGTAATAAGCCTCGGCAGTATGGCTATATAGATCCGATGCTCTGCCAGGCGGCAGAGCATTTTTCGTATATCGGTATGGAGGAGATATTTTATGGCTGTCAGTTATAAAAAGCTCTGGAAGCTGCTCATCGACAAGGATATGAAGAAGAAAGACCTTTGTGAAAAGGCTGGTATCAGCCCGGCGTCCGTCACCAAAATGGGCCGGAACGGCCATGTCACCACAGAGATTCTCCTGAAAATCTGCACTGCGCTGGATTGCGGTATCGAGGATATTATGGAGATTGTACCGGATGGAAGTCACGAAATATAAAAATGACTGGTTTGTATATTAAACATTCTTAAATTCATTTCATTGTTGGAGACGAACGAAATGGAGATAAGCGTATATGATCGAAAAGAAGGTAGATGTAATGAAATTGTCTGTAGGATTGCCGCATGATTTGGAAAGTGCTTCCTTAAAAACAGAAGGAAAGAACCCGTTTGGAATAGACGAGATGGTAATTATCCCTTTGAAACAATTAAGGCAACATGCCCCTTCTGTAACAAAGAAATTGCAGCAGTTGTGCATTATGAAATAACTCACGGGGAATTTGCCGATACAAGAACTCTGTTTTGGGTAGTAGAATGTCCAGTTTGTATGCAGCCAATTATTTGCGATGTAGAGTCAAATTGTACTTATCCGCCCGGATTGCCATTTGACAGTGTAAGAAATTTGCCGGAAGATATCCAAAAAGTTTACAGCGAGTGTAAACCAGCTTTTGGATCTGGATGCTATACAGCGGCCGTTATTTTGGCACGCACACTGCTCAATCACGTGGCCGTGGACAAAGGTGCAGAAGAAAACAAATCGTTTCAGTTCTATGTAAATTATTTGGTAGACAACTATATGCCAAAGAACGCAAAAGGTTGGGTAGACACTATTAGAGCATTCGCTAATGCTTCAACACATCATTTGGAAATTTTGGAGCAACAAGATGCCGAACAGGCTATTAAGATTGTGATGTATTTAAGGACGCGGATGTTTGGGATAACGAAGAAGTACTGGATAACCTCTACGCTCTGTCGGATAGCGCGGTATTGTTGGATGAGCGGATCAGCCTGCTCCAATACCGCTCACCCACAACCATGTATAACGACTACTCCATCAACGAAAGTCTGTTCCATTGGCAGAGCCAGAGTACCACGGCAGAGAATTCGTCCACAGGTCAGCGCAATATCCACCATGTGGAGCGTGGCAGTAAGGTGCTCCTGTTTGTCCGTGAGTTTAAATCTGACCGTGTAACCGGTGGTGCAGAGGCATACACCTATCTGGGTACGGCGAACTATGTTAAGCACGAAGGCTCCCGGCCGATGAATATTACATGGTGTCTGGACCGTCCGATCCCGGCAAAGTTTTTGAAGAAGACAAATAAATTGGTGGTTGGATAAGCATCTACACTCGAACGCGCACACCATAACAAATAGGGATGGTTCTTCCCTGATGTACCAGCACCCATTCAGTATCATACTCAAGGCGAACATCGATCCATTCACCATCTATAAAGCAGCAAAAGCAATCGCCACAATGTAATCCGCCGTATAAAATTCCTGTTTCCAGCACGATATCTGGCCTGTCTTGATTTAAGATTAATAGCCCTGTCATAGTAGTCTCCTATAGGAGGATATTTGATGAAGTTTTTTGACGTAATACCCAGCGAACTGTTTTCGCCGCTGGCTTCTCCGAATCGTGTGCTTTATGCGGATGCTTTGGACGTCCTTTATAACGCATATCGAGAGAATCTGAAGATCCCGGAAGACATGCTGTATTCCATGTTGCGGAGCAAACTTGAGCAGCAGCTGGCAGACGCTTCTTTTGAGGGTGAAGATATTGATGTAGAGGAGTTGCGGGATGTTTCTGGCCGTGCCCGCTTTTTAATTCGAAAGCTGTGCAGTAAAGGCTGGTTTGAAAAAGAGCGCGGTGATGATTTTGAAGAATACATTACCGTCCCCAGTTACAGCAGCCGAATTTTAGAACTGTTTCACCAACTGCGGGATGATAGTCCTATCCGTGGCTATTCGTATGTTTTTGGTACATATTCCACATTAAAAGTCGCATACGAAAGTGACATTGTTTATGACAAAATGGCAGCAATTTACAGCGCCTATGATAACACACAGTCACTAATAAATTTGCTGCAAATGGTCTACCACAACGTAAAACATTATTTTCAAATGCAGATCGATATGCAGGAAGTCAACGAGGTCTTAGCTGCACACTTCAACGATTTTGGACAGAAAGTGGTGGAGGCATACATCCGTCCGTTGAAAATCAAAGACTCCGTTCCCAAATATCGCGTTCCGATCCAATCCGTTTTAAGAAGCTGGGCCGGAGACGACGCTCTATTACTGGCCATGGCTAACGCAGCTTTGCAAGATAAGCGTGGCGACACAGTAGAGAATTGTCGTGCCGATCTGCTACGAAAAATTTTCTGGATCGATGAACGATACGATAATATGGAGCATGACTATCTCGATGAGATCGATACCCAGGTTCGCCGCTATACAAGAGCAGCTACTCAAAAGGTGGAAAACTTGACCAATCGAGATCAAAATGTTCGAGGAAACCTAAATGCCTTGCTTACAGCTTTGTCCCGCAATCGTCGTGCAAGCAATTTAGTAGACCAGATACAGCCTGTGTTTCAGCTTTATGAACAGTCGTTCCTCTCTGAAAAAAGTTTGTGGCACCGCAAGCGGCCCGGAAAACGAACAAAAGCAGCTCCGGTTCTTATACAGGAAACAACTCCTGATGCTGATGCCGCCGCTCAGGCTGCGCAGTTGTTGCGCTCCGAATATGGCCGTGCAGCAATTGCTGCCTACGTGCAAGGGTGGTTGGGCGAATCTGATGTTCGCTATTCCAAGGATTTGGGGATTCAGGATGATAAGTCTTATATCATGAGTTTGTTGGCTGTGTTAACAAGCGGAGATCCCACCGCCGAGCATCAAATCAAAGAGTTGGGTGGCACCTTCAGTGAAAATGGTTATTCTATCCCCCAGATGCAGATTCGTCGAAAGGAGAAGAAAAAATGAACTTTGATTTCATTAATGGAGCAACTGCCAAAGAATTAGAGCAGTTCAAATCCGTTTGCAACCAACTCCTTAGCCGAACTTATGTTGTACGAACACTGTATCGACCGGGCAAAGGAAGGGTTAATAATCCAGATTATACGTTCTTATCCCTTCATTATGAAGCGGTACAAGAATATCTTAGCCTTTTGGATTGGGACTTGCGCAAAGATGATTTAAATGGCTACTTCTATGTGATAAATACCGACGAAGCAAATCGCTGTAACTTGAACAAAAAAGAAACCGCAATTCTTCTTGCTCTGCGTATGATTTATGAAGAAAACCAGGAACGGCTCGGTTTGGAGCAGGATGCTATTTGTACCGTGCGTGATATTTTAGAAAAAGTGGTAACAGATTATGCCATCCTCCCTGCGAAGCCCAATATGGATGAAGTGAAGCGTGCTTTGACTCTGCTGGAAAATCATGCTGTTATTCAACGCATTGATGGAAAGTTTAATCAGAACAACTGCAGGTTTTCCATATTGCCGACTGTGTTGGCTGCGGTTTCAAGCGAAAAGTTGAACGATGTTGTGTCAGTGCTACGAAAGGAGGAGGACGTCGATGAAGAAACTGAAGAAGATTCTGTTGATTAATTGGCTGTATTTCAGCA
>OLPA01001831.1_pt1 | contig 16895 bp, 16 predicted proteins | sample 1672811 | NCBI WGS metagenome assembly OLPA01 (sample SAMEA3136726, study PRJEB25190) | human gut metagenome | biome: human gut; feature: human-associated habitat; material: faeces | place: Austria | collected 2013
CTTTTGGGCAGGGGATGTCAACCTAAATGAGAAATTTTGGGGAGGTGCACAAATTTTCCCACTAAATTTGTGCAGGGTTTTCCTCCAGCAGGACCTGCAGGGACTGCCGCAGGGAAAGGTAGCGCTGCTGCCAGTCCTCCCCGGCGGGGGCGGTGTAATTTACCCCAAACCAGCGGCAAACCCCACGGCACAGGGCTTCGGCAATCTCGCCCTGGTTTTCCACCAGCCACCGGGCATCGGCGCCATTATCGTGGAAGGCAAGCTCCGGATAGACCGAAAGCATGGGGGTGCTGTTGATCTCGTAGAAGGTGGTATTCTGGCGGACACCGCGGGTGGTAGCCGCCGGGTAAATGGCCATGAGTTCCTCGTAGGTCATTTGGCAGGCGCGCCAGCTGATGCCGCCGGGCTGGCCATAGGCCAGGACCTCCGGGCCGCGGGCGGAGCCCTCCCTGGGGGTGGCGGAGCTGGCATTGGTGTGGATGGGGAGGTAGTAATCAGCCTGCCAGGAAATGGCTTCCGCCACACGGACACGCACGGTGGCCGCGGGCGGGGCCATTTTGACCGAAAAACCGCAGCGGGTAAGGGCCGCGGCGGTTTTTTGCGCGATGGAGGTGGTGACATCGTGCTCGAAGAGGGTGGGATAGCCGAAGTAGGGGCCGTGGGGAGCGGGACGGCGCTCCGGGGAGAGGTAGATTTTTTTCATGGGGGGATCTCCTTTCGTAGGGTGTAAGATATTTTATGCCGGAGGGGCCGGGGGCGAAAGTCCCTCCACTAATACGGCAAAAACGGCCCTTCTTTGCAGGTGAAAGGTTAATAATTCACTTTTTTTCATGGAAAATTTACGAATGCGGGAAAATATGGGTATGATTTGACTAAATGTTGGTTTTTATTTACAGTAAAATGGTAGGAAAAAGGAGCCCCCGAAGGGGCTCCCGAAAGAGGGGAATGTGTTATTTTTTGCGAGTGAGGACGGCCATGCCGAGGGCGGAAACGGCCATGAGGGCCACGGCCGCGGCGACGACATCATTGGCGCCGGTGGCGGGGTTCTTCTCGGGCTCGGTCTTGGGGGTGTCCTCGGTGGGACGGTCGATGACGATGACGGTATTACCACCGGGAACAACATTATTCTCCACCTTGGTCTTGACGATTTTGCTCAAGGGGTGAATCTCACCGTCTTTCACGCCCTGGGTCGTGTCAACGGTCTTGGCAACGGTGTTATCTTTGGTGATGGTAAGGGTCAGGTTATCATCGGTGAAGGATTTATTGTTGGCAGTCGCATCATCATAGATGAGGTAGCCAGTGCCATTGATGGTGTTGCCGGAAATAGTTATTTCCTCAATAGCAGGACTTTTGTCCCCCAGCAGCTTCTCATGCAGAGTGATGGCGTTGCCACCGGTGAGATTCATGGTATTGTTCTTGATCGTGGCGGTAGTAAGACTGCTGAGCTGGATGCAGGAACGGCCGGGGTCGGTGACAGAGATAGTGTTGCCCTCAATAACTGCTTTAACATTTGCATGGTCAATGTTAATGCCACGGGCGTATCTGCTGATATTGTTGTTCTTGATATTCAAGGTATTGCCGCCTTTGCACTGGGCAAAGATGGGGTAGGCATTGTTGTCACCGGAGTAATTAGTGCCATCAAACACATTATCGTGGATGTTGTAGGTCATTCCGGTATTCTCAAAGTTATCATAGACATACAGGCGGCCATTGAATTTGCAGTTCTTGATCTCCATTTCACCGGTGGCAGTATTGGTGCTGCCTACTGTCCCATTGGCAGCGGAAGCTCCTACGGTAGTGCTGTTGGTGGTCGCAAACTCGATATTATCGATGGTCAGCTTGCCATAAGCGGTATACATGCTGTCATAGCCGCCGGCAACATATGCCTGCACATTGCCATCTGTCAGCTTAGCTTTGCTGCCATCGGTATTATTCACGCCAATGATGCTATAACTGGTGCAGAAAATCTGGTGGTTGCCGCCAATGGTGCAGTCAATTTGGTTGCCATCTGAATAGAGAGAGGTAAAACCCGCCAATGTACCGTGGATATAATATTTTACCTCGGTCACAGAACCGGAAGTCCCTCTGTATTCGTGCAACGGAGCGGTATTATCGGTGACATCCAAATAAGGGGTTCCGCCTTCACGGTCTTTCCAAGTCACACCGAACAGGGCCATGTAGGCTTCATTGGCGGCCTTGCAGGTAGGGTATTGCACATTTTCATACATAACTTTTGCGGCGGCGATAGCCTCATTGGAAACCTTACTGCCGTAGGTCAGCTCCAAAGTGACATAATTCACTTCATCCGCCATCGCCGTCACCGGCAGCATGACGGCCAGCATTAAAACTGCCAGCAAAATGCTTAAAAACTTTTTCATTAGAATAAACCTCTCTTCTTTTTTATTTTTCCCGCAGGTGGGGTTGTGTTTGCTCCGCAAACACAAAAATATCCCCATGGGGATATGAATAGCAAGAATAAACTACCACTTTTGGGCAGGGGTGTCAACCTTTTTGAGAATTTTTGGTGACTCGCACAAAATGCGGGGGTGGTATTTAGCAAAAAATTCCCCCGGCAGCAAGCTACCGGGGGATTCCGCGCTTATTTTACATTTTAGCCAGGGAAACAGCGATACGGGCCGCGCAGCGGGCATTATTGAGCGCCAGCTGGACATTGGAGGCGAAGGACTCGCCTCCGGTCAACTCCTTGATGTGGGCCAGCAGGAAGGGGGTGATCTCCTTGCCGTGGATGTGCTGGGCATCGGCCAGCTCCAGGGCCTTGGTGATGATGCCCTCCATGTAATCGAAATCCATGGCGTATTCATCCGGGATGGGATTGCCGATGAGGACGCCGCCGGGCATTTCCAGCTCCAGCTTGGTCTTGATGATGCGAGCGATCTCCTCCTCGCTCTGGGCGGCGTAATCCACACCGAAGCCGCTCTTTTTGCAGAAGAAGGCGGGGAAATCGCTGGTGCCATTGCCGATGACGGGGACGCCCATAGTCTCGAGGTACTCCAGGGTGCGGCCGATATCGAGGATCTGCTTGGCGCCGGCGCAAATGACGGCGACGGGGGTGCGGGCCAGCTCCTGCAGGTCGGCAGAGACATCCATGGTGACCTCACCATGGCGATGAACGCCGCCGATGCCGCCGGTGGCGAATACATGGATGCCAGCCAGAGCCGCGCACATCATGGTGGAAGCGACGGTGGTAGCACCGGTCTTACCGGTGGCGAGGTAGGTGGCGAAGTCGCGGCGGGAGACCTTGCCGACATTTTCGCCGCGGCACATCAGCTCCAGTTCTTCCGGGGAGAGACCGACTTTGATCTTGCCGCCGATGAGCGCCATAGTGGCGGGGTGAGCGCCGCAAGCCCGGATCTCTTTTTCCACCTCTGCGGCAAAGGAGAGGTTTTCCGGATAGGGCATACCGTGGCTGAGGATGGTGCTTTCCAGGGCGACAACGGGCTCGCCGTTTTTGATGGCTTCCTGCAGCTCGGGGGTAATATCAAGGTATTTTTCGAGATTCATGTCAGATGTTCCTCCTGTAATTAAAGTATTCCGTAATACGGGTTTCAAAAGGTTCATCGACTGGGGCGGACGCTCCATCGTTGAAAGTTTATTATACCCATTCCCACGGCGGAATGCAAGGGGTTTTGATGTGAAATTTGTGTGATTTTTGCGGGAAAGAACGGGAGATGGCGAGCGGGCCAGCGGCTGGCAGAAACCTGCGGAAATGCGATATTGACACCCGGCCCAGGGAATCCTATTATAATAAGGTATACCAAGTGATGGGAGAGTGGAGATCCTATGTTATCCTCTGCGGCCGGGCTGCTGACCGATCAATCCTTTTTGAGCGTATTTTGCGCCGCCATGCTGACCATCGGGATCGGCTGGGGGCTGCGGAAGAAAAATATCCTGAAGGCGGAAAGCCGTCCGGTACTGAATGCCCTGCTGCTGAAGCTGACGGTGCCGTGCCTGGCCTTTGATGCCTTTATGACCGATTTTGCCCGCGGGGAGCTGCGGCGCAATGTGCAGATCCTGCTGATCTCCTTTGCGCTGTATCTTTCGATGATCGCGCTGTCGCAGCTTATTTTTATTAAATACGGCCGACGGAAGGCCAACCTATATGGCATCTGCTTTGCCATAGGACAGCAGACACTATACGCCATGCCTATTCTACGGGCTATTTACCGGGAAAATCCGTCGGAATCGATGCTTTCCGCCAGCATGGTAGCTATCGCTTTCCGGGTGATGCTATACCTCTACGCCTTTTATTCCATCAGCGGGGTGGCGGTGACCGGTGGCAGCCTGAAGCAAAATCTGAAAAAAGCGTTCCTGACGCCGGTGATGCTGGCTATGTTCGCGGGGTTCTTCATCTGGCTGACACAGGGACTGCTTCCCTGCCCCGGCGGCATACCGCTGCTGCGGCTGGACCTGCGATTCCCGGCACTGTACGCGGTGGTACCGCAGATGGCCACCCTGGTGAACCCCCTGGCGATGCTGCTGATCGGCTCGACACTGGGAGAGTCCCGGCTGGGCGACGCGCTGCGGGACGGCAAGGCGTGGTTCATCGCCCTTCTGCGGATGTTTATAGCCCCGCTGTATACCCTGGCGGTGCTGTGCCTGCTCCAGCAGATCGGATGGACCCACTTTACCGAGGTGACGCTGATGACGGTGGTGATGTGCTTTGCTGCGCCGCTCTCTGCGGTGCTGTGCACCTTCTTCATCACCTACCAGGAGGAAGCGGATATGGCCGCACGGGTGTGTCTGCTTTCCACGCTGTTCTGTGTCCTATCCTCGCCGCTCTTCTACTGCCTGGTGAAGGCCGCAGTAGCCAGCGGAGCGTTTCCTATATAATAGGTAAGAAAACGCGCGAAAGCCCTCCAAACAGAGGGGGGCAACGGAAGGTTGCTAAAAATCCATGAGGGGTTGGTCGACAGCACCCCCATTCCATGATACTCTTGCGGTACAAAACATGAAAGGCGGATGCTGAAATGACACTGGGTGAACGGATCGCATATTACAGGGGAAAGCTGGGGCTTTCCCAGGGGGAGCTGGCGGAGCAGCTGGGCGTGAGCCGTCAAGCCGTAAGCAAATGGGAGACCGATGCCGGACTGCCGGATTTGGAGCGGCTGATCGCGCTTTCCCGGCTGTACCATATCACACTGGATGAACTGGTAAAGGGAGAGTCCCCGGAGGAAACGGCCGAAGCCCCGGAGGAAGTACCGGTGGATGCGGTCATTGCGAAGCCAGCAGCCCCCAGCGGGCAGAAAACCATTGGGTATATCCTGCTGGGGGTGGGGCTGCTGTGTGCGGTGCTGGCGCTGTTTTTGAACTGGGCGCTGCTGATCCCGGCGGGCTACCTGCTGATTTGCGCGGTGCTGTGCCTGACGCTGCGGCGGTATGCCGGGCGGATCATTATAGGCGGGACGCTGCTGGCAATCCTGCTGCCCGCGCAGCGCTGGTTTGGCGGTGTAAGCCTGGGGAGCGTGATCAACCCCGTTGTTTATCAGTCGGAATTTTACGGCATTGGGGTGTGGGTGACCTGGGGGCTGTGGGCGGTGCTGGTGCTGTATGTGGTGCTGGCCCTGCGGCACACCCGTTGGCAAAGATACACCCCCTTGGCACTGGGGTGGACAGTGGTATTGGGGCTGCATGGCTGGCTGGCCCCGCTGTGGCAGGTGCTGGGCGGTGCAGAAGCCGCCAGCTGGTACTATCCGGTGGTCTCCGGCCTTATCAATCTGCTGGCGGCGGCTGTGGTGCTGCTGACGGTCCGGGCCATTTACCGGGCCCGACGGGAGAAAAAGAGCGCATAAATACAAAAATTGAAAAGAGCCGTTCCCAAAAGGAGCGGCTCTTTGGCTTATTTTAGGGTGGAGCTGTTATTGAGGACGCCGGCACTATACAGGAACAGCACATCGCAGCCTGTAAAATCGACAAAGCCGCCCAGCCGGCTGGAGGCGAGATACCGGATATCCACCAGCGTAACGGAGGAATAGCCCTCCACCAGCAGCGGTGCGATGCTGCTGCCAAAGGAATCCCGGAAGATCACCAGCCGGCGGCCGGAGGTGTTCTGCGGATTTTCGATGCGCAGGAGCGACACGGAGCCGGAAAGGAACATCTCATACGGATCACGGCCCGCGGCCTTTTCCGCATCGTAGATACCGCCCTCGGTATCGGTTTCGTAATTATAGACCGCGGCGGTATCGATGGCGCCGCCGGTGAGATAGTTCATCTCCTCCGGGGCGATGGGCAGCGCGGCCTGGCCGTAGTAAACACCATAGAAGGGCTTTTCCAGCGTCTTTTGGGTATAGCTGCCGGTGAGTTCTACCCCCATATTGGCCGCCAGCCGGGCAGCCACATCCAGGATCTTCTCCTGCCGCCAGTGGGCATCGGTGCGGTAGTAGTCCTCCAACTCCAGCAGATCGAAGATATCGATATACTGCATATAGCCGGTGCGGCTTTGCAGTTCCTCAGCAAACTGCTCGTAATCGATGGAGGGGTAGCCATTGGGCGCGGCCATAAAGTAGTTTTTATCCGGGATGAGGGACAGATACACCCGACTGCCGGCGTCCTTCAGGTAAGCTTCGTAGAGATACCGGAAGCGCTCCGCCGCATGGTCAAGGGAAGCAGTATTCATGGGGTATTCCAGCTTGGCCAGATGATCTCCCACCCGGTACAGGCCGTTATTATCCCGCTGACGCAGCAGCCCTGTGGCGGTCAGGGCCTTGAGAGTACGGAACTCATCCCGCAGCGGGAACTGATCGGTGGCGTAGTCCTCAAAGCGATCGGCAAAGGTGCCGGAAAGCAGCGACTGGCCGGTGAGGGCAGGCAGCTGCGCCAGAGAGCGGCGCTCCGCATCGGAGGCGGCATCGGCGGGCTTAAAAACAGTCCAAAGGGTGAACGCCGCCAAAAATACCCCCAACACCGCAATGGTGAGAATGGTACGGGTCTTATTGTTTTCCACAGCGGCACCTCCTTAAAAGCGGAAATAGAGGAACGGATTGAATGAGCCATCCACCAGGTAGGCAGTGACGACCGCCAACAGGGCCATCAGGGCCACAGGGGCCGCGACCGCCAGCACCCGGCCGGTTTTGGGGCCTTCGGAAAGGCGGTTCATCCAGCGGGTGGGATAGGGCGTAGCGCCGATGATGGCGATGATGAAGGTGACGGCATAGCTGCCGAGGTAGTAAAGCGCTTCGCCGGTGGCAAGCGGCACCCCGCCCGCCCCAAACATGCGGCCCAGGTGGGCGGCGGCTTCCGAAAGGCCGGCGCTATCGAAGATGACAAAGCTGACCGCGACCAGCAGCAGGGTATAAAGATGGCTGAGGACGGGGAGCCTTTGCAGGGGCTTTAAGAGGAAAACTTTTTCCAGGATGAGGAACACAGCGAAGAACAGGCCCCACAGGACAAAGTTCCAATCGGCGCCATGCCAAAGACCGGTCAGCATCCATACCACGAGGATATTGAGGTAGCGGCGGGCTGGGGCCACCCGGTTGCCGCCCATGGGGATATAGACATAATCCCGGAACCAGGAGCCAAGGCTCATGTGCCAGCGCCGCCAAAATTCGGTGACGCTGCGGGAGATATAGGGATAATTGAAGTTTTCGGCAAAGGTGAAGCCGAAAATTTTCCCCAGGCCGATGGCCATGTCGCTGTAACCGGAAAAATCGAAATAGATGTGCAGCATATAGGCCGCGGCGTACATCCAGCTGTACAGCACCGAGGGCTGGGTGGTAGCCTTATACACCGTGATAAGCTGATAAAGCACATTGGCAATGAGGACCTTTTTACCCAGGCCCAGCACAAAGCGCTGCGCGCCTGCGGCGACCATGGCCGGGGTGGAGCGGCGTTCCTTAAGCTGGGGTTCGATATCGGCATAGCGGACGATGGGCCCCGCGATGAGCTGCGGGAACATGGCGATATAGGTGCCGAGGTCGATGAGATTGCGCTGGGCGGCCACGGTGCCCCGGTGGACATCCACCACATAACTGAGGATCTGGAAGGTGTAGAAGCTGATGCCAATGGGCAGCGCCACCCGCAGAAGCGGCACCGAAAGGCCGGTCACGGCATTGAAGCTGCGGATGAAGAAATCGGCGTACTTGCAGTAGCCCAAAAGCAGCAGGCTGAAAAGGACCGAGGCGGTCAAAAAGAGCTTTGACCGCCGGGGATTGCTGATACGATATTTTTCTACCAGCCGCCCAAAGAAATAGCCCTGCAGAATGGATACGACCATGAATAGGACATATTTCGGCTCGCCCCACGCATAGAACACAAGGGAAAAGAGGAGCAGAACGGCATTTTTTGCCCGGCGCGGCGCCAAAAAATAGCACAGCAGCGTGAGCGGCAGAAAGTAGTAGAGAAACGGGATGCTTGAAAACAGCATAAGCTGATCCCCCCGAAACGATTACTGGATGGCTTCGTCAAAATCGATGACGGCGGCGGGATAGGAAGCGGTGAGGGTATCACGGAAGCTGTTGATGAGCTCCTCATCACCGTACATGGCAACAACCACCTCATTTATGGTGATGACAACCAGCTTATCGGGGAAGCCGCACATCCACTGGCGGGACTGGATGCTGTCACGCAGGGACTGGGCCAGCGTCTTGGCATCGGCTGCATTTTTTACATGGTAGGCGCCGCAGGTGAAGGTGTTCATATTCATCATGTGGGTGAGAGAGGCGGCGCTGTCAATGAGGTCGACGCTGCCGGCTGGGAAAGACAGCATATAATCCAGATTATCGGTATCGGAAATATCGAATTTGCCGGGCTTGTCATCGGTGGGGTTTTCGATATCACCGCCGGAAGCCGGGAACTTCTGATCCTCGGGGAGGCTGCTCCAAACCTTGTTGAGAACCTCCAGCGGATCGGTGACGGCCGCGTCATTGCCGCCGTTATTGCCGGAATTGTTGCCGCAAGCGGCGAAGGCCAGCACCATTACGGCTGCCAGCAGAATGGAAATGATCTTTTTCATGGTACAATTTCTCCTTCTTTTATAAAGCTTTTTGTATCATCCAGACGCCCTGCTCATTTTGAGAAAGGGTCATTGTCTGCGCATTGAGGGTAAGGCGGTAGGTTTCCCCCGCCGTGGGCTGCGGAATGGCCCAAAGAACGGTACAGGCCCCGCCCCCCTGTTGGGTGCTGCTCCAGGCGGAAACGGCATCTCCTTGGGTGATCCGCAATTCGCCATCGTCTGTGGAAAGCTGCCATTCCCCATGGCCGGAAAGGGTCAGGGGGACTTCCAGGCTGCCAAGGGTATAGAGCGCGGGCTCCGCGGCGGTGCGTGGGACGGCTTCCGTTATGGACGGCACCGGCTGGCTGCCGATGATGGTCTCCCCCACCGAAAGGCGGAGCGTGCCGGACTGCTGCCACAGCACCGAGATGCCAAATACCAGCAGCAGGGCTGCCGCTATGGCGCCCCAGCGGCCAAAGGCCGGACGGCGAGGAACGGGCGGTACCGTTATAGCATCCTGCAGCAGGTCGTCATCAATGGCGGTGACGGCGGACGCCAGTGCTTCATGCTTCATTTGGTCCATCCCTCGCTTTCAAGATATTTTGCCAGACGGGTGCGGGTACGCAGCAGCATGGATTTGACACGGCTTTCGGAAAATCCAAAGTGGTCGGCGACCTGCGCGACTGGGCAGCACATGAAATATCGCTGCAGGAACACCCGGCGGGCCTCCTCGCTTTCGGTGCGCAAAAATTCGCTGAGAAGGTGGGAAAACGCAGCGGCTTCGGCCTCATCCTGCGGCTCGCTGCCGGATGGCAGGCATTCCGCCAGTTCCTCCAGCGAAAGGGCCGCTTCTCCCCCGCCCCGCTTTTCGGCCGCGCGGGCTTTATAGCGGTTCAGGGCCAGGTTGCGGGCAATGCGCCCGAGAAACGCCGCGAAAAACTGCGGGCGCTGCGGCGGGATGGCATTCCAGGTACGCAGGTAGGTGTCATTGACATTTTCCTCGCTGTCTTCCCGGTTCATCAGAATATTCATGGAGAGCCGCATACAGTATGCCCCGTATTTACGGGAAGTTTCATCGATGGCCTGCGGGCTGCGCTGCCAGTAAAGCTCGATGATCTTTTCGTCCTCCATCGGGCACTCCTTTCCCGCTCCCGGATCGGTGCCCTCACCCATATAGACAACAAGTGAGAAGGTTTGGTTGCGCCGGAGAGCAAATTTTTTTTGAAAAATCTGAAATTGATCTTTGGGCGAGAATACCCGCAGGAGTCATGGGGCTGCTGCGGGTTTCTTTATGGGGTATATTGTGCCCGGTTTTACGGGAGAAGTTCCAGGCTGCCGCCATCTTCTACGGTGTGGCCTTCCAGCAGCAGGAGCTTCTCCGCCAGCAGGCGGGAGAAACCACCAATGATCGCAGCCGTGGCGATGATGTCCTCCACCCGATCGGTATCCAGCATGGACGGCTCCTCGTCCTCATGCTTGAGAATGGTAGCGCAGGCGGCGCGCACCTCCCGGGTGAAATAAACGGCGGCCAGGCTGTGACGCCCGATGTACTCGGTGTAGATGGGACGCAGTTCCTCCTCGGTGAGCTCCGACGGGATGAGCCGCTGCACCAGTGAGATACCGAGGCCCTGCTTGAGGGTGCAAATCATAATGAGGTAGGCCAGGTGCAGTCGGTAATAGCGCTTTTTGACGGGGCCGGGCATGGCGCGCGTGCGCACATAGTTATTGATGGCAGCGGCGGTGACAGCCTCCTCCTCCTTGAGCTCAGGGGGAAGATAATCAAGATAGCCGCGCAGCAGGGTAACGACCTGCTCCATATACAGTCCGATATCCGGGATCTCCTCCCAAGCGGGAAGATGATAGCGGTTGAGGTAGCGGTCCCAGCGACGCAGCTTGCCCGCTACCAGATCTTTATCAAAGTTCACGGCAGCACACCTCTCTTTGGGTGATATTATACCACATAGGAAAGGTGCCCGCAAGAATTTGTGATGAATATTACAGCTTGACATGATTATAAAAATGTTGTAATCTAATGAAGCACATTAGATGAAAGAGGGTTTTACATCTTGTACGAAATCTTTACCGATACTGCCGCCAATTTAGATTGCTCCCTGCTGGAGGAACTGGGGGTGGGATTGATCCCCTTTTCCTTCTATTATAATGGGGAGGAGCACCGGGTGACCAGCCTGGAGCAATTTGATGGGCACGCCTACTATGATATGATTCGGGCCGGAACCGATGTGACCACCTCGCTGGTGGAGCCGCAGCGGTATATTGACGGTTTTACCCCGCTGCTGCGGGAGGGACGGGATATTCTGTTTGTGGGGATGTCCAGCGGCATCAGCGGCAGCTATGCTTCCGCCGAGGTGGCCGCCGCCACACTGCGGGAGGAATTCCCGGAACGGAAAATACGGCTGGTGGATACGCTTTCGGCTTCGCTGGGAGAGGGGCTGCAGGTGCTAAAGGCGGTGGAATACCGTGCCGAAGGGGTGGATATCGATACCGCCGCCGACCGGCTGCTGGAAGGCCGCCATAATATGTGCCAGGTCTTTACCGTGGATAACCTGAAATACCTGAAAAAAGGCGGACGCATCAGCAACCTGAAGGCTGCCGTGGGCACCGTTTTGCAGATAAAGCCGCTGCTGAAGGGGGACCCGGAAGGGAAAATTGTATGCTTTGCGCAGGTGCGGGGTCGGAAGAAATCCATTGAGCTGATGGCAGAGCAATATGACCGCTATGTGGAACACGCCGAATGCGAAACCATCGGCATTGCACACGGCGACTGCCCCGAGGACGCGGAAGCGCTGATTGCACTGCTGAACCGCAACCACCCGCCGAAGAACATCATCAATGCCTGCTACGAGCCGATGACCGGCGCCCATGTAGGGCCCGGCGCTCTGGCGCTATTTTTCTACGGAAAAAAGGAATTCCGGCCGGCGACAAAATAAGATATTCGGAGGAAAAGCATATAATTCTGATATGACGAATAATATTTCGTCATTGCCGAATAACAATCATTGCCCCCGTCACATGCGGGGGCTATAATTATCTGTACCATTATTCTGTAACGAGACAATCGAGTCTTGCTGATTTTCGAAATTATAATTTTGTATTGCAAAATTATTGCGGATATTTTATAGTTAGGATAAGAGATAGCCCGCAAGGAGAGCAACTATATGACCACCCCTGCCAAACAACTGAAAAAGGATCGTTCCACAGGCGGCGCTGCCCGGCTGTGGGCCTTGGCCGCCCTGCTGCTGGCGGTCTTTTTGGGGTCCTTCTTTTTGGGACGGTATGGGGTATCCCTTACACTGGGGCAGTTCCTGGGGCTGATGGCCGAGGGACTGCAGCGGGTGCTGACCGCCCTGGTAAACTGGGCAGGTAAGCCGTTTGGCTTTGCCTCCGAGCGGCTGTTTGCCGTGCCTGTGACCTGGCCCTCCGTAATGGAGACCATCGTGCTGAATATCCGGATGCCCCGCATTATTATGGCCTGTCTGGTGGGCTGCTGCCTGGCTTCCGCCGGTGCATGCTACCAGGGCGTTTTCCAGAACCCGATGGCGGCCCCCGATCTGCTGGGTGCTTCCACCGGTGCCTGCTTTGGCGCGGCACTGGCCATTCTGCATGGGCGTTCCTCCGCTATGATCACCCTGTACGCTTTCTTTTTCAGCCTGCTTACGGTGCTGCTGGTCTTTGTGATCGGTCAGCGTGCCCCGGGGCAGAAAACTGTTAACTTGATTTTGGCCGGTATTATGGTCAGCTCGCTCTTTTCGGCAGGGACTTCCTACATCAAGCTGGTGGCGGACCCCGGCAGTAAGCTTCCGGAAATCACCTACTGGCTGATGGGCAGTCTTTCCGGCACCCGCGGGGTGGATATCCGTTTTGCTGTCTTTCCCATGACACTGGGGCTTATCCCGCTGCTGCTGATCCGCTGGCGGCTGAACCTGCTGACCCTGGGCGAAGAAGAAGCCCGCGCGCTGGGGATCAATACCGCCCTGCTGCGGCTGATTGTGGTGGTGTGCGCCACCCTGGTCACCGCCGCTTCGGTTTCGGTCAGCGGTCTGATCGGCTGGGTGGGTTTGGTCATCCCCCACCTGTGCCGCCGGTATATCGGCAATGACTACCGCAAGCTGCTCCCGGCTTCGATGCTGTTCGGGGCCACTTTCCTGCTGCTGGTGGATAACATCAGCCGGAACCTGCTGGCGGTGGAGATCCCCATCGGTATTCTGACCGCCTTTATCGGTGCGCCGTTCTTTATCTACCTGATGCATCAGAAAGGAGGCGGCGTATGAGCTACCCTGCCATAGAAGCCAAGGGCGTGCGCTTCTCCTACGGAAAAAATGAAATTCTGCATGGGATGGATTTTGCTGCCCAAAAAGGGCAGCTGATCGCGGTGCTGGGACCCAACGGCGCCGGAAAAAGTACGCTGTTCCGCTGCCTGTTGGGGCTGTACCACAGCTACCAGGGCAGCATCACCATAGAGGGCCGAGAGGTAAAAAACATGCAGCCGCGGGAGATCGCGGCCAAGGTGGCCTATATCCCGCAGACCCATACCCCTACCTTCCACTATACTGTGCTGGAGATGGTACTAATGGGCACCACACACCGGGTACGGGGCCTGCAAAGCCCCGGCGCCAAGGAAGTGGCCATAGCACGAGAAGCCCTGGCACAGGTTGGGATTGCGGACATGGAGAACCGCAGCTACGGCAGACTTTCCGGCGGCGAGCAGCAGCTGGTGCTGATTGCCCGGGCACTAGCCCAACAGACTGAGCTGCTCATCATGGATGAGCCGACCAGCAGCCTGGACTACGGCAACCAGCTGCGGGTGATGCAGCGGGTAAGGGCGTTGGCCCGGCAGGGGTATACCATCCTGCTTTCCAGCCACAATCCGCAGCAGGCACTGCTTTTTTCGGACCGCATCCTGGCGCTGCACGATGGCGTGATTTGCGCTGACGGTACTCCGGAGAAGGTGATAACCCCTGAACTGCTGGAGACGCTTTATAGCATCAAGACCCGCCTGGCGGAAGCGGAAGAAGGACGGTTGATCGTTCCGCTGCTGAAGGAGGATGACTGATGTTTATTTGGAATGAAGATATGATCCGCTTTTTGCGGGATGCCAGCGAACACAGCGACTACCACCATTTGCTGGCGGAATACCTTGCCAAGCGATTGCCCGAAAACGCCCATGTGTGTGATGCGGGCTGTGGGTTGGGGTACCTCAGCCTGCAGCTGGCCCCCTACTGCCGACAAGTAACGGCGGTAGATGTAAGCCCGGAGGCACTGGCGGTTCTGGCCGCAAATTGCGATAAAGAAAAAATCAAGAATGTAGATATCCGCCGCGGTGAGATAGCGGAACTGCCGCCCGATGAGCCCTATGATGCCATGGTATTCTGCTTCTTTGGCACTGGGAACGAAGCGCTGCGCATCGCTAAGGAGCAGTGCTGTGGACCCGTTATCATCATCAAAAAGGGCTGGAGCGAGCATCGCTTCTCGCTGGGCAAGCAGAAGATGGGCCACGAAAGCTACGCCGACACCATGGCGCTTCTGGATGGATATGGCATCCCCCATACCGGCGAAACATTGACGCTGGAAATGGGGCAGCCTTTCCGGAGTCTGGACGACGCCTGCCGGTTCTTTGAGATCTACGAGCGGAGCGGCGCTGCCGTGACCGAAGAAGCCGTGCGCGCGCGGCTGGTTGCCACCGGGGATGACGAATTCCCGTGGTACCTGCCACAGCCCAAGGTAATGGGCATTATCCGGTTGGACAGCAGGGATATCCCTGAGTTATAAAATCCTAAAAGAACAAACAGAAGGAGAAAAGATATGAAAAAAATGCTTAGCGTTCTACTGGCAATCATGATGATCGCCACCCTGGCGCTGACCGGCTGCGGACAGAACAATGATCCTACTCCGGATCCCGCGCCCGCCACCCGCACCTTTACTGATTCCCTGGGCCGCGAAGTGACCCTGCCCGCCAATCTCAACAAGATCGCCATTTCCGGTCCTTTGGCCCAGATCGTGGTATTCGCCATCGCTCCCGAAATGATGGTTGGTATTGCCAACGGCTGGGCGGATGAGGCCAAGGGGCTGATCCCCGATGAGTACTACAATCTGCCTCTGCTGGGCCAGCTGTACGGCGGCAAGGGAGAGCTGAACCTGGAAACCCTGCTGCAATCCGGTGCCGAGGTGGTTATTGATGTAGGCGAGCAGAAGGACGGCATGGCCGATGACCTGAACGCTCTGCAGGAGCAGACCGGGATTCCTTTCGTTCACATTGACTGCTACACCGGCAGCATGGGGGATACCTACCGCACCCTGGGCACCCTGCTGGGCAAGGAGACCGAGGGCAACACCCTGGGTGAGTACTGCGACAAGATTTATAACCGCACCAATGAGATCGCCGCGAGCGTAAAGAAGGTAAACCTGCTGTACTGCCTGGGTGATAAGGGCGAAAATGTCATCGCCAAGGGCAGCTACCATGCCGAGATCATTGACCTGCTTTCCAACAACCTGGCAGTTGTAGAGTCCCCCTCCTCCAAGGGCACCGGCAACGAGGTTGATATTGAGCAGATCCTGAAGTGGAATCCTGATGTGATTCTGTTTGCCCCCGGCAGCGTATACGCTACCGTTGGTGAGGATCCCGCCTGGCAGGGCGTTAACGCCATCAAGAACGGCACCTACTACGAAGTGCCCATCGGTCCCTACAACTGGATGGGCTTTCCTCCCTCTGTTCAGCGTATGCTGGGCATGATGTGGATGGCGAAGCTGCTGTATCCTGAGGCCGCTGACTATGATCTGTATACCGAGGTGGCGGAGTACTTCAAGCTGTTCTACCACACCACCCTGAGCGAAGATGCCTACAATGCTCTGGCAGCCAACTCCATTGGCACCATAGAGGGAAAGACTGCCGCGTAAACAAAACTTTGATAGAAGCATCCGGCCATTTTACGATGGCCGGATGCTTTTATGCTTCGATGCTGCATTATCAAATATTTTTTGCCCATTTCCGTGCAAACCGACTTGTAACCTATGCGAAAAAGCAGTATAATATAAACTAAGCATTATTCTCTTATAAGATAAACGGGAGGGCGAACACACACATGCTGGAAGCAGGCGGACGGGTACAATCAATTGAAAAAGCGGTCAGAATCCTAGAGATCCTGGCGGAGGCTGGCACGCCCATGCCGCTGCGGGAGATTGCGCGGCGCACGGAGCTGCCCAAAAGCACCCTGCACGGCATTATCTCCACCCTGCGGGAAACCGGGTTGGTAGAACAATCCGCTGAGGATGGCTGCTACGGACTGGGGCTACACCTGTTTGAACTGGGGTGTGCGGCCAGCGGCAGCCGGAACATTACCGCCATCAGTCGGCCCTTCCTGCAAAGCCTGGCCAATCGGGCAGGCGAGACCGCATTTTTGGCGGCACTGGATGGCACCGATGCCCTGCTGCTGGAGGTCACTGAAGCCCCCAACCCGCTGCGTGTCGCATTAGCGCCCGGCACCCGTATGCCGCTGCATTGCACCGCCCAGGGCAAGGTGTTCCTGGCGTGGAATGAGAATGCTATGCGGCAAGTGTGCCGCGGCGAGCTGGTCGCCTACACCCCCCATACCCACACCACCCCGGAGCAAATCCAGGCTGATGTGGCTGCTACGCGGGAACGCGGTTATGCCATTGAAGATGGCGAGCACCGGATTGGCCTGCGCGCCATTGCAGCGCCTATAGCCGATGCCGAAGGGCGAGTACGGTATACCATTGGCGTGGTGGGCATGTTCCGCCGGGTCCATTCGGAGGAATTTTCAACTGCCGCACATCTGACGGTAGAAGCCGCCAGGGCCATTGCGGCATCGCTGCAAAGACAGCCTTAGCTGCATAAAAACAGAGCCGCCCCGACAGGGGCGGCTTTTTCATAGGGAAAGTTTGTGCGAAGGGCGGGGCCCGCAGAGCAAGCCGC
>OLPA01001836.1_pt1 | contig 16857 bp, 18 predicted proteins | sample 1672811 | NCBI WGS metagenome assembly OLPA01 (sample SAMEA3136726, study PRJEB25190) | human gut metagenome | biome: human gut; feature: human-associated habitat; material: faeces | place: Austria | collected 2013
TCTCTTTGAACTCCACATTCTTCGATTCTCCTGCAAGAATTTCTTCTATGGTCATTGTAACACCTCGCTCTCTTTTACAGCTTTAACTGTTGTTACGATAGCATTGGTCCAACGAATTGAATCAATGCCGCAACTGCCGATCCAAATTCGACAGTTCCTTTTATAGCCTGTAACGAAGCTATTGCTGTCTTTATCATAGATTTCTTTGGCTTTTCAGATATAACTTCTGCTTCTATAACTTCCAAGCTTTCAGATGCTGCTTCTTTATCCTCATCAGATGTAAGAGTATCCATCTTCGTCCTAACTGCATCAATTAACTGTTCAATATCGTTTGCTGTTGCCCCAATATTTGTAGTTGCCATAACAGATGAATTATCATTTGCAATAATAGCTTGACCATTTTGCACCGTCACATTATAAATATTCTTTTCATCTATTCCCATATCAATACCTACTTTCGTTAAATAACTTTCCACATGGCGAATCAACACCATAACAAATCGTTCATTAAAACCTTTGATTTTATCTTGCCATTTGGATGAAGAAGAATATCCCATGGCAACACCACGATATACAGAACTGTTATTTTCTACCAAATATCTTAAAACAGCGTACACATTTCGTATTTCTTCGCTATCAGTTTCACCCAATGAAAAAATCAATCTTCCGTAGGATCCTTGTACTTCTTTAATTTCATTTTCTAAATATTCTTCTTCTTTTTCTAGTTCTGGTATTCTGCTCTTTATCTCAGATACTTCTTCTTTAACTTTATTTGCTTCTTCTAGTTTTTTATCACGCATTAAAAGACCAATTTCTTTACTTAAAGTATTTACTTTACTTCTTGCTTCATCAGCTTCAGTTCTAATAGTACGATATTTAATATCCATATCGTATACTTCATCCACTAGAGGAAGTTTTTTATCTTGAAACTTTTTCTTAATATTTTCCTTTACTAAATCCCTATTTGTTCTTATTAAATTAATATCTATCATTTTTATCCTATCCTTTCAAATCTATATTTTTGCCCAGTAACATTATCACTTCTGGTAGTTATATCCTCAGTACTAAGAAACGAGGATATAGGTCTTACCCATAACTTGTTATCATGTTTATACACTACCATATCTTCAAGGGTTTCGCTATTTGTAGCTATATTTATTACTTCCATAATGGAGCCTTTAAAATGTCTCCATTTACTTCCAATAGGTATTTCTTCAGTACGCATATATTCCTCCTTTAAAATAAAAGAGAATGGTACTCATAAGGAGTGCTTACTGCACGGTACCATCCTCTTATTTTACTTAATTTTGATAACGGTTACTAGCCGGAAATGTTTACATTTCACTCCAAGGTAGAAATCTATACTTTAATTAATTACTTTTCACCACCCAGTAACTCTCTAAATAATTAAATATATAAATCATGTCCTCATCAACATTTATATCTAGATTATAGCATAATTTTCAAATATTTCAATACTATAATTCAATATTTTTTAATTTTTCAAAAAGTGGTATCTCCTCTTTTTTAAATACCAGTTCTTTATTTCCTTCTTTTATCATTTCAATTACTTTATCAATACTATACCATTTTACATAAGATAGTTCTTCTTTCTGTACTTTGAATTCACTTGCCTCTTTATTACATACAGCATAGAATGGATACATAAAATGATTATTAAATCTTTCTTTGACTAAGTATCTATCATATAGAGGATGAATATTATTTTTATTTATTCTTACTCCTACTTCTTCTTTTATTTCTCTTCCTGCACAAACAAGGGGAGTTTCATTATAGCCTACATGTCCTGCAATAACTCCAAGCATATTAGGACAGAATCTTCTATTTTTACTTCTTCTTTGTAATAATACTTCTTTTTTATTATTTATAATATAAATAGTTACTTCATTATGCAGTTTACCCCTATTATGAAGTTCTTCTCTTTCTAATATTTCATTAGTATCATTACCATTATTATCCACTACTCTTAATAATTCCAATATGATCACCTACACTACTTTATAAGTATATCATCTTTTTTGTAAATAATCTATTGGATATTTGTATTTTATTAATTTTTTAATTACTGGTTCTACTCCAAAAGTACCTATTGGTATAAATAATTTTTCTATTTTATCAATCATTGCACTTCTTTTATTAAAGTCTGTTTCTTTTAAAGAATTCATATATATCCAAGAAAATAATTCTCCCAAATCATATATATTACTCTTTTTTATTGCTAACTTATTACTATTAGCATCAATATAATAAAAGTCTGTATCTATGATTGTTATACCATTATTATTTAAAATTACATTTTGCGTGCAAGTATCACTTATTCGTATATTATATTCTGAAAGTAAAACAAATGAATCATATAGAGAACATAAATTATCAAAAGTATAATCTACGGGCATAGTTAATATATTTATATCCTCTTTTGAATAGTATTCAGATAAGTAACCTAATATTCTAGTTAATGATTTATTATAATATAAATCACCTAGTGTATAAATATTCTTAGGTTTTAACTTTCTAATTATATTAAAGACATCTTCATCAAAACTCATTTTATCTTTTCTAGATATAGACTGTTTGAATATTTTTAAGCATTTATTATTACTAGTTAAATATACTCTGCCATATTCTCCTTCATCTATAAAATTATCAGTATCAAGATTATATCTTTTTTTATCTTCAGTATACGCTATCATATAAATCCCCCAAAAAGTATCTTATATTATAGCAGTTATATATATAATTGTCAAAATATACTTCAAAAGGAAGACCTTAGGCTTCCTTTTGCCCCTTAAGACCTAGGCTTAAGGGGATATAATTAAATTAATTTTTCACTATTAAATACCGGATCGCAAGTTAAATTAATACCCAAACTTCTAAGTAAATCAAGATCAGACTTTTCCACAATAAAAGTAGCATGAGCATCACATCCATTTAGTTTATTTATATTCTTAAGAGCCTTATTAGCAGTAGGATTAGTTACTGAACATATTGATAAAGATATCAAGACATCATTCAAATTAAGTATCTGTTTGTTAGATAAGACATTCTTTTTCAAATCAAGAATAGGCTTTAATACTCCTGGAGATAACAAATCTATCTCGTCAGGAATATCAGTTAAATATTTTATAGAGTTTAATATTAAACTAGCCGCTGGAGTCAGTAGTTCTGTCTCTCTACCAGTTATAATAACATTAGAAGTAATTTCTAAAGCTATTACTTTAGAAGAAGACTCTTCCTCTTTTTCTCTAGCTCTATTTATAGCCTTAATTAAATTATCACTAATATTAAGTTCATTCATAAGTAATTTAATTCTCTGAGGTACTTCTGGATCAATATCATCAGTTTTAACTTCTACTAGTGCTTTATAATATCTTCTTATTATTTCCTTTTTAGCGGCCATACTCACTATATCATCATCAGTTATACATTCTCCTATTGAATTAACTCCCATATCAGTTGGAGATTTATATATATCTTCTCCAGTTATTTTATTTAAGATATTTTTTAATACTGGAAATACCTCTAAATCTCTATTATAATTTACTGCACTAATTCCATAAGCTTCTAAATGAAATGAATCTATCATATTCTTATCTTTTAAATCTGCAGTAGCAGCCTCATAGGCCATATTAACTGGATGTTTTAAAGGTAGACTCCATACTGGAAAAGTTTCAAACTTAGCATATCCTGCTTTCACTCCTCTTTTATACTCATGATATAACTGTGATAGACAAGTAGCCAGTTTACCACTACAAGGACCAGGAGCAGTAACTACCACTAGTGGTTTAGTGGTTTCAATATAAGGATTAGCTCCATAACCCTCTTCACTTACTATTACCTCTACATCTGTTGGATATCCCTTAGTATAAGTATGAATATAAGATTTTACTCCAAGAGAATCTAATCTTTTTCTAAATTTACTTACACTAGACTGACCATTATATAAAGTTATTACTACACTATTAACATCTATTTTAAGATTTCTAAAGATATGAATTAGTCTTATTACTTCTTCATCATAACTTATCCCATAATCGGCACGAATCTTCTTTCTTTCTATATCATTAGCATTAATACAAAATATCATCTCAGTATCATCTTTTAACTCTTTTAGTAGTCTTATTTTAGAATCTAATTCAAATCCTGGTAATACTCTCTTAGCATGATAATCATCAAATAATTTACCACCAAACTCTAAATATAATTTATTATCAAATAGTTTAATTCTTTTCTTTATAGTCTCTATTTGTATTTTTACATATTTCTCATTATCAAACCCTTTTTTATTATTTTTCTTCTTATTCATAAGTACCTCCCTATCATTATATTTTTATTATATCATAAGGAATATTTTACTTACAATATTATTTACTTTTCTTTACATTATAATTTAAAAAGAGAACCTAATGTCCTCTAACAACAATTATAAGTGGTACTTTCATTTCATCTATAGTAAAGCCAGCGTGTGTAGAAATATGTATTGGACAGCCTCTTCGGTATCTTAAATATTTATCAGATACCGCTAGAGCATGATAGTCTCCTAGTGAGGAAGTAAAATATTTATTATCTTTACCTATTCCAAATAATTTTTCTCTTATTATTTCTTCCTTACTCTTTAGCACAAAGTATTTTCCAAGATACTTATTAAATAAATATTTAAATTCTTCATCCATGCCATTCTTTATCTTAAAAGCGCACATTCTAGGTTCTATCCAAGTATCTCCATCAAGTAAATTATATAAATCTGGATAATCTTCAAGTAATATTTCATCACAGTTAATATGACCATGATCTGCAATTACAATAAGCATAGTATCTTTTAATTTACTACTAAAAGATTCTGTTTTATCATTAATCATCTTAAAACATTCTATAGTCTCATTGCTATCAGTACCAGTATGATGCATAATACTATCAGGATTAGTATAATAAGCATAAATATAATTTTTTTCTTTTTTATTTAGATTATTTTCTATCTTAGTAAACATTTCATCTATATTATTTTCACTATATATATCTCCTCCAAAAGGAGATACAATATTTGAGTAGTATTTTCCATTCTTATTTATACTATCAGTTATTGTTTCATATGGAAAATACTTCTTAGCAATATTATAGTCAAATACTTTTATATCAGTATCCTTTATATTATTAGTAAACATTGTTACTACTTTATCCTCTTTTTCATAGTACATATCCCATCCCAAATAACCATGACTATTAGGATATAATCCAGTTAATACTGATGTAGTTGCGGCTGTTGTCGTAGATGGTACTACTGTAGATAATTCAGAAATCATATTCTTATTTAGAAAGCTATTACAATCTAAATTTCTTTTTACCAATTTTGAACCCATACCATCATATAAAATGACTACTACATTCTTAGGATTATTCTTCTTTAATAAAATATCTACTATATCAAGAGTATTTCCTTCGTAATCTAAATCAAAATATTTTCTTATACTACTCATAAGATTAACTATACTATTATTATAATCCGGTAATATCATTTGTTTCATTTCTTACCTCCTATTTAAAATATTCTTCTCTTGTTATGCTGTAACTCTTAATGTCTTCATTCTTCTTACTTATCTTATCAAGAATTCTACCTCTTAATGTTCCTTCATAAGTCAGTCCACATTTTTCCATTACTCTACCGCTCGCAGGATTTGCTTCTAAATGTTCAGCATATATTGTCTCTACTTCTACTTCTTCAAAAAGAAACTTAATTACTCTTTTAAAAGCCTCAGTAGCATAACCTTTACCCCACCATTTAGCACCATAACAATATCCTATTTCAGTAGTGCTATGTTTTGGATTAACACCCACTACACCTATTGTTCCGATTGAAGTATCAGTACTCTTTTCTACAACTATCCAGTTATAAAAATTATCTGTATTGTAGTTATCACAAAGAAATACTAAAAATCTTAATGAATCCGCTACTGTTTTATGAGTCTCCCAAGTAACATATCTAGATACTTTTGGATCACTTCCCCAATTTTTAAACATTGCACTAGCGTCATCAAGATTTGCTCTTCTAAGTATTAACCTATTTGTTTCTAATAATTTTGTACCTATGTTTTTCATCTTTTCACCTTCCTTTATTATATTATTTTTCTAATATAAAAAAAACACAGGAGGTAACTATTCCATATAAGAATAGTGACTCCGTGCTTTATCTTTACATCACGTGTAGGCTTTTACACCCGAGATAGCTTATAATAAATTTGTTATTTATATCTCCTCACTTGCATTAAATATATAATTTATTTTTATAATTGTCAAGTATTTTGTTATAATTTATTTATATTTTCAAAATCAATCAAAATTCTCTCAAGTATTTTTCTTACCAAAATTGTTCAAAATAAAGACTTATATTTAAGACTTTATTTTGCCTCTTAAGACTACAGGCTTAAGAGGACAAACTAAAAGAAGTACCAATATATTAATACTTCTTTAATTATGAATTTAAAGATTCTGTTTCATATAAATTTTTATAAATATCACTTGTTTTTAATAATTCATTATGAGTACCAGAAGATACTACTTTACCATTATCCACGACAAAGATAATATCAGCATCTATTATCGTAGATAACCTATGAGCCACTATTACAATAGTATGATTTTTTACTAAATTATCAATAGTCTTTTTAATATATTCTTGAGACTTATTATCTAAAGCAGATGTTGCTTCATCAAATAATATTATCTTACTTCCTTTAGATAACGTTCTAGCTATAGATAGTCTTTGTTTTTGCCCTCCTGATAAATTTACACCACCTTCTCCTAAAACAGTATCATACTTCTTAGGTAGAGACATAATATAATCATCTAAATAGGCTAATTTAGTACATTCTCTTATTTTTGATAATGTTATATTATCATTTATTATTTTAAAGTTTTCTTTGATAGTTCTATTAAAGACAAACGGTTCTTGTCTAATTATTGATATATTTTTTCTTAAGTCTTCTTCAGTTAGATCTTTAATATTTATACCATCAATATCTATTTCTCCCTTATTAGGTTCAAATATTCTAGTAATCAAATTAAATAATGTACTCTTTCCTTGTCCTGAAGAACCTACAATAGCTATCTTTTTATTTGGTTCTAATTCTAAATTAAAGTCTTTTAATATATTATCTTCATCAGGATATGAAAAGTAAACTTTTTTAAATTCTATAGTTCCTTTTATATTATTTAGAGTTTTATTACCAAACTTCTCATCTTCATATAATCTATTTTCTAGGATATCATTTACTCTAGATATTGATACACTAAGTTTTTGATAGTTTTGAGTTAGATCATTTATATCCTCAAGTAACCATGTATATCTATATATGTAATAAGTCATAGCTATAAAGAATGTTAGTGATATCTTATGATAATATAAAAGTATTACACAAGTAGCAAAGACCATACATTCTAATACTGACTTTAGAAAACTTGTTTTGATATTGAAACTCTTTTGCATATCTATTTCTTCCTCTGACTTCTTATATATATCTTTTATTAGTTCTATCATATTAGTAATTAAATTATTTTTTACTCCAAGAGTCTTTATCTCTCTTATACCTCTAATGGATTCATTTGTTAAAGAGGTAAATTCATCTTGCTTACCTTTTCTTTCTTTATGTATATTTTTTAGTAATGGATTATACTTCTTTAGTATTAAGAATAATATTAACATTATTAGTATTATTTCTAGTCCTATAATATAGGAATTTATAAATATGTAGATTAATACTATAGAGGACGCTATAAGTGATGATACCATCTTTAAAATTCTACCAAAGGTAAAACTTAAGGTATCGGCATCATTTGTTATTCTGTTTATTACTTCTCCGCTGGATAGTTTTTCATATGCTTCAGCAGGTAAGTTTAAGGCTTTCTTATAAGTATTAAAGCCTAGTTTTCTTGTTAATTTACTTTCTTCTTTGTATAATACAGAATTTGCTTTATGTAGTATTATTCCATCCATTGTTATTTCTAGTATGAAGTATACTCCGAGAAAGATAAGTGCTTTCTTTATATCTAAATTAGTGATTGATTCAACTACTTTACCATTTAGATATCCAGTAAATATATCTGTTATTCCTGATATAAATATAACTATGCTAGCAAGAATGATTTTATTTAAATCTTCTTTAACTAGTTTTATTAGAGGTATGAATTCTTTTAAATTTTTCTTCATATTCATTCCTCCATAATAAAAGACTACTTTAATAATTCTAAGTAGTCTAGTGTTTTTTTATTTTATTTTTTATATTTTTACTCTATAAAGTTATAAAGCTTGTGGAAAACATAGTAATTCCCCACACTTATCAAAAACTATCTTAGTATTATTAAAAACATTTGAATTTAATTTTATTTTATTTACAAAAATTACCATTTCTTCCACTCCTTTCTTTAAATTCAAGTTAAATATATCATAATATGGTATGCTTGTCAACCTTTTTTTGTTACAACTGTTTTTTTATTTTGATGAAGTGATATGATTTTACTTAAAGAATGAATATTTTTAAGGAAGTTTTATATACAAAAAAAGAGACTTTCTAAGGAAAATCTTACTTTATTTCTTTATCTTATTTTTTATAGCGTAATTAGATACTGCCTTGAAATTATCATCGTATGGATACATTTCCTGGCCATATTTAAGCCACATTGTAGACCATGATTCACCATTGTCAAGTAATCTTTTTACTATGGAATTATTCATTACAAAATTACCATCTTGCTTAGTTAAATCAACGCATCCCTCTTCATCATATATCTTACTTTGCAAATCACATTCTAGTTTATCGCATTGATAAGCGAAAAAAGCCTCCTTGGTACTATGTGAATCAAATTCTAAAAATAATTCTTCAATTTGTTTTCCATCTAATATACCAGATAATATCTCGTGTACCGCAGCATGTTCTATTTTTTCTTTATCATTTTCATTTATTTCAAATTGTGTTAGATCATCAATAATAGCTTCTCCCAACTCATGAATTGCTAGCATAAATACTACATTCATAATATCAACATCATATTGATATTCATGCTTCATAGCAATAGCAAGCATTTGAGTACTAAAAATATGCTCAGCAACACTCTCAAGTCTATCCCTTTGAACATTCCATAGTTTCCAGCCTTTTCTAATAACATTTTTTAGCCTATTACAAATAGCATAATACTTAACTACATTTTCTTCTTTTGACATACCAATTCCTCCATCTATATAAACAGATTATAGCACACTATCATAAAGTAATCAACAAAAAACTTATGGATAAAGAACATAGACTTTAACCTATGACTTAGAAAGTAATAAAAGTTCACTAGTTTATTGATGTAAACCCAGTTTTGAATATATCATAAAAAACTAGAGGCTAATCACCCCTAGTTAATATCTTATTTATTATTTTTATATTCTTCTTTAGTAATTCCATATAAAACTAAATTCTCTAGTCCTCCATAGTAATAGAATATTCCTTCTTTTCTTTCTCCTTCATATTTAAGGCCAATCTTTTCCATTACTTTGTATGTTCCTGGATTGTCTTTTCCACCACATGATTCTATTCTATTAATATTTAGGGTATCAAAAGCAAAGTTTAATATTTTTCTTGAAGCCTCTGTAGTATAACCATTGCCCCAAGCATCCTCTCTAATCCAATAATCTATACCAGCAGTCCTTGCTTTTTCATCATGAATATTTAAATAAATACAGCCTAGTATTTTATTATCTTCTTTTCTTACTATGGTCCATCTGTAGTAATTTAGTTCATTATATTTTTCTTCATTAAAATATTTTCTATTTTTTTCTAGGTCATCACCTAGTCTGTTTGTACCTAGATATCTTCTTATATTTGGATTTAGCTGAATAAAGAAGAATTCATCAATATCACTTTTTACTGTTCTTCGAAGTACTAATCTATCTGTTTCTAGTGGCACAGTTCCTGTATGATTTATTTTTATATATTCATGTCCAGGCATAGTTATTTTGCTATTCTGGATAGTATAATATTCTCCGACAAAGTCTATATTATTATTTTCTATTCTTATAAATGAATCATTAGGTAACGCTACTGTTTTGGTATAATTACTTACTTCAAATACTTCTTTTAGATAATCAATATTATTAAAGTCTAAGTGAGGATAAATATTTATATCTATATAGCCTAAACCTTCATAATCTTCAATTACATAATTGTTGTAGTCATTTTTATATACCACACGAGAGGATTGATTCATAGAGCCTGCACTTACTCCAAGTATTATTCCTTCTTTTGATTTTAATATTTCAAAAAGATCGTACTCTTTTACTGAATCTATTTGTTTTTTGGCGTCTCCACCCATTAAAAATATTATATTTGATTTTAATATATAGTCTTTAGCTAAGTCTTTAGCTACTCTATTATCTATCAAATATGCTTTATTAAAAGTAATATCAATATTTTTAAAATGTTTTATTAGGTTATTATAGTATAAATCATTCTTTTCATAATCATCAAATGTTGTAGCAATAAACACTATCGTATCATTATTTTTAATATCTTTTTTTAGGTATTCCCTTTGTATTTCATTAAAGCCTTGTTCTTTAGAAATATCACTAAATAAATAGTTTATTCGCATATTATTCATCCTTTCTTTATATACTTGGCATATCTTTGTCAAATGTTACTTCGTTATATATTTCTTTATTTTGTTCTTTACATAGTTCTACATATTTATCATCCCATGATAGTCTATATGAATCTTTGATATTTAATTTTAATTTACTTGCATAGTTCATAACTACCTCTTCAGGATTTTTGGTACTACTTTTATTTTCTATTTCTAATGCTATACCAAAAGGATATTCATCTATACTTATTTCAACATCTTCATTTGTAAATATAGTTCTATATTTTTCATAACTATCTACAACTTTAAAATGCATTACATTTTCAATAATAAATATAAAATTATCTACATCCTCATAAGAAATTCTTACTTCTTTTTCTTCTTCCTTATTAACCAAATTTTCTGTAGTATTTGGAAGACGTCTTTTCCAACTTAACTTACATTTACTTTCTTCTATATTTTTTGATAATCTAAGTCTAAATCTTCCATCTATCTCTTTTGAATAAAAATCATATCTAGGGTCTGAATGATTATACTGAATTGTCTTTTCATAAGTTCTAGGTTTCTTTTCTAACTCTTTTAGCTCTGATAACTTATCTAATAAATTATTTACCTCACTACTTGGATAATAAAATCTTACTTCGTATTCCATGTTATACCTCTATTAACTTTCTATTTTTATGTTATGTTTTTTAATATACATTTCTGGCTTACCCATATTTAATTCTTCAGATACATCTAAGTTTAAAGAATTAATGAAACTTTGTATTTGTCTTTTTATTTCTTTAACATCAACATCATTATTAGTACAATGCTCTACTTCCATAAATAAACCTAAATCTTTTACATCCTCAAGAACTATCTCATAATCTTTATATGTATATGTTTCTTTACTGTTATTTATTTCTATAAACTTTACTAATCCTAGTTTATTAAATATTTCTTTTAGCATATCAATTTTTTCTACTTCTGTCTCATATTCATTTGAATATAACCATTTATTATTATCATATACATCATCTTTATAAGTGATATAATGCTTATTATTTTTAGTTCTAAGTCTAAGACAGTGATATAGTTCATCATCTTTACTAGGCTTTAAAGTATCCCTTTTAGGATCATAATAATATTCATCAACTACTTTATTTAAGCCTATATAATTAAAACTATTTAATATTTCTTTTACTCTATCTTTTGTATCAAATACTTCGGCAAGTATTTCTATCTCTTTCATAAAGCCTTCATCTAATTACTTACTTTCAAGATAGTTTACTTTTTTACCATGTGCTTTGGCATATTCTATTTCTGATTTTGTACTATCTCCAATATAGCCACCTACATTTATTACAAATATTTCATCAGCCATATCAATTTTTCTCTTATGCATATCTTCTAACATTTCTTTCGTCTTAGTAAGTGTCCCTTCGTCCATATTTTCCCAAACTTCACTATCACCAGAATGACCAAATAATCCTACCGAAATTACGATGTTTCCTTTTAGGGTTAGTTCTTTTTGAACTTTTAAAAATTCATCTTTAAATCTAGTAGAACCACATAGGGTTATCACTTTATAATTTTTTACCATTTTATTATCTCGCTTTCCTAACTGATTAACATATATTATTTCTTTTTCAATATATCATATATGTATTTTACTGTCAATAATGTTATAAAAAAAAAGAAGATATATTATATACCTTCTATATCAAATCCTCTTTGATAAATGTGACTATTATTTTTTCTTACTAAGTGTTTAACTTCATTTAATTTAGTTATATCCTTACCTACATATTCACTAAGTTTATTTCTAAATACTTTTAAGAAGTCTACTCCTCTTACTTCAAATTCTCTATACATTGCGTTTAGTAACTTATCATTTTTTACAAATTCTTCAAAATAATTATCTACGAGAAATAACATTAATTCATCATCTATAGTCATTCTGTTTTCTTCATAAGATACTTTTCTGTTTCCATATTCTAATGTATCAATAACATACATCTTACCATTATTATATAAAATATTATATCTAACATCATATAATCTTACTTCATTATCTGTTAATGTTTTTACATCTTTCTCTGCTTTTATAGTAGCTTCCTCCAATTTATCTAGATTTACTAATAATGGATTTATATTACATAAGTTTTTTGCTCTTTTATATGGCATAGTATAACCCACTATTGTACCTGCTACTTTGATAACATTATTAGGCCATATAAAAGTACTATTTTTTATATCACTAAATCTTAATAAAAAGTCTTCTGTATATCCTGCCTCTTCTTCATCAAAATAGTCATTAAATACTTTATATACAGTATTATTTTTAGTATTTAAATAGCATGCTCCTTGACTTCCTTGTCCTAAATATTTTAATCCTCTTAAATATGTATCAAAATGTTCTCTACTTACAAATTCCATAATAACCCCCATTAGTGCATGGTATTATAGCACAGATTTAGAAAAAAAGCAAATCTTTGTTTGCCTTTTATAATTTCTTTTCATAATAATTAACAAGAATTTTTTCATTATTTGGATAATATTCATAATCGGATTTTATATAATTAGTAAATCCCCAATTGAAGTATATCATTATATTTCTTACTTCTGATGGTTCTACTCCTAGTGTTAATGATGTAAATCCTCTCTTTTTTAAATCTTCTTCCATAAACTTGTATAATTTAGAAAAATAACCTTTATTTTCATATTCTTTATTTGTCCTAAAAGCAGTTAGATAAGCTTTGTTATTTCCGACTAAATTATCTTTGTTTTGCATATCCAAATCATTAATGGATATAATTGCAGTACTTTCTGTAATTATTTCATCATTTAGTATACCCATATAGACAATTCTAGTATCTAAGTTTCTAAGAGATTTTTCTTTAAAGTCTATCCAAGTTTTAGAATTATTATGTTTTCTAATTTCTTCATCCCATTTTTTAATAATTAAATCTTTATTGTTATTTTTAAAATCAGCATCATCATTATATTCAAAAGTAGATAAAATACTACTATCACTATCAACTTCAATATCATCAGCAGTTATTTTAATATTTCCATTAATAGTAGCATCCTTAACCTCTAAAGAAGAAGCATACACTCTAACAGTTCTATTAAAAGTACCACTTAAAGTTACATTATTTCCAAATATTATAATATCACGGTTTGAAGAAGATGTCTTATCAAAGACAACCATATTACCAAATATCGCCCCATCATTGATAATTTCACCATTTATTCTAACTACATTACCAAATATTGCAGCATATTCACTTACCCCACCATAAGTAAGATTATTACCAAATAATAAATTAACTCCTTTAATTACATTATTAACTGTTACATTATTACCAAATACTAAATTACTGCCCTCAATATCTTCATCTAACTTAACATTCTCAGAAGATTCAAAATTAAATTCTGCTTTAATGTTATTAACTATATCATCGTTAGTTAAAACATCACTATCAGCATTTGTAGCCAAAACCGCATTTGTAATTACAAAAAATGTAAATAATAATACAAATATCTTACTTAACTTTTTCATCTTTATTCTTCTCCTTTAAAATATCTTGATAAAATTTAATCCATATCTTCAAAATATTTTCTTTACTATAGTAATCACTAATCTCATCAGATAATTTACTATATTTTTGATAAAATTTTAAATCACTACTTAGTTTCTTAATACATAAAACGAATTCATCATTATTATTCCCAGAAAGATATTTTTTAAACAAAATATCTTCTTTACCAATTCGGACATCAAACGAGTTCAACACCAAAATGATAGAACATATGTATGGCATATTATCCACCTGATATCATTGGGGTTACACCAGGTAAGTATAGGTGGAAAATCAATATTCGCCAGTTCAACAATAAGGAAAATCTCATTGCATCACAAGTATAAAATTATGTATTTAACTCACAAAGACAAATTATTAAACCAATCTGTTATATTATATATAGCTGCGTGGAATCATAATATTATATATTTTGACTGGCATGTTTACCAACTTTAAGTTGCATCTCAATGGTTTCTTCAGCGTAAACAGAGTTTTTATACAAACTGACACTCTGGGTATCATAGTGTAGTTTTTACGATTGTAAATATCCTGCATGCAGGAACTCATCCTTTTGGATGATATCGCATACAATTAATTTACCATCAGTCTTAGAGCCAGTTCGTCCGGATAGGGATCGAAGTAATTCTGTGTAAGCAAGTAATCATTAGGATACTCACCCAGATAATGCTTCAGCAGAGTCAACGGCGCAAGAAGAGGTAATGTGCCAGAACGATAGTTAAGTATAACCTCGCTCAACTCTTTACGCTGGCGTGTACTTAAGTAGTTACTAAAATACCCCTGTATATGCATCAGCACATTCGTGTGATTTTTACGTGATGCAGGTTTTCTGAGAATCGCCATCAGCTTATCACGATACACCTCAAAGTATGATTCAAGGTCTGCCCACTCATGTATTGCAGCCACAAATGGCCCCATCTCTTTATGACCGGCCTGGCTATGCGCCAACAACTGAAGCTTATAACGACTATGAAAAGCTAATAACTCTCTTCTTGATAATTTCTCCTTGTAAAGGTGATTGAGCTCATGCAAAGCAAAAACTCTTTCAACAAAATTCTCACGAAGCACTGGATCATGTAATCGCCCATCCTCTTCAACCGGTAGCCAGGAAAACCTTTCCATCAACGTGCTCGTAAATAGTCCCACTCCATCTTTACGACCACGATTACCATTTTCATCATAGACACGCACGCGCTCCATGCCACAGCTGGGAGATTTAGCACAAACCACAAACCCCGATACATCCTTTAATTTGTCCATATAAGAACGACTAAACTCTGTCATTCTCTCTGTCACATCCTCATTCTGGTCGTGGCTGAAACACATCCGTATATTTCCTTGCGCCGAGCGAACAAGACGTAGAGCAGGACGCGGAACTGGCAGCCCTATAGCCATTTCCGGACATACTGGTTTGAATGTTACCCATTCCAGTAATTTGTCCATTAAAAAGCTAGCTCTTTTGTGACCACCATCAAAACGGACAGAAGAACCGGCCAAACAACCACTGATCCCAACGACAGGTTTTTTTATCATTGCCTACCCCTTGACTAATTCATTAACACATAAACTGTGTAGTGCACGGAATAAATTGCCTTTCTGGCGTCATCACTGACAATTTTTCTGTTATAGACTATTCCTAATATAGTATGAAAGTTCTTTAAGTGATCGGTCGTAATCATCTATCTTTCATACTTACTCTCAACTATCAAAAGTACAGGATTTATTATGAAGTTATGGCCTGTGTTGACTGGCATTGCACTCTCTTTCACTCTTATAGCATGTAAGGCCCCGACACCACCTAAAGGTGTGCAGCCGATTACAAATTTTGACGCCAACCGCTACCTCGGAAAATGGTATGAAATAGCTCGCCTCGAGAACCGGTTCGAACGTGGTCTGGAACAGGTCAGCGCTACCTATGGAAAACGGAACGACGGAGGGATTCGTGTACTTAACCGTGGATACGATCCAACGAAAAATAAATGGAGCGAGAGCGAAGGTAAAGCATACTTTACTGGAGATACTAAAACTGCAGCGTTGAAGGTTTCGTTTTTTGGCCCCTTCTATGGTGGCTATAATGTAATCAAACTGGATGATGAGTATAAGTATGCTCTTGTCAGTGGTCCGAACAGAGAATACCTATGGATTCTGGCAAGGACCCCAACTATTCCAGATAAAGTAAAAGCAGACTATGTGCGAACCGCTCAAAAGTTGGGATTCAATGTCAATGAATTATTATGGGTTAAACAATAAAATCCCTACCCGAAATAATACTTATTAGAAAAAAACCAGCCTTTGGGGAGGCTGGCTAAATCAGGAAACAAGCTGTTATATGATAATAACTACGTTGCGATTCCAACATTTAAAATGTTAGACTAATGAGAATCAGACAGCAACTTTTCCTTTAATTATTTCGAACAATCAGCATCCATCTCCAATCGGAGATCCAACACCATCAGCATACCCTCCACTACGCCCTCAGCTTTCTGGAGCATCCTGCCAACCCAACAATCAGATCGCCCATGCTTACGTGCAAGCGCCATAAAAGTCATGCCGCCGACATAATAGTCCACCAATAAATCATGCAAATCGCTGTTGTTCTTTTTCAGACGGGCCATGCACCCGCAAATGATCATCG
>OLPA01001840.1_pt1 | contig 16819 bp, 16 predicted proteins | sample 1672811 | NCBI WGS metagenome assembly OLPA01 (sample SAMEA3136726, study PRJEB25190) | human gut metagenome | biome: human gut; feature: human-associated habitat; material: faeces | place: Austria | collected 2013
GGAGCCGCTCCTTCCGATCCCTGGCAAGATGGTGAATGTCGATGCCCTCGGCAATGATATCCGCCACGGTCATTCTGGGGTCCAGCGAGGAATAGGGGTCCTGGAATACAATCTGCGCCTGCTTTTTAAAGGCATATTTCTCGCTGCGGGACATCTGGTGCACATCCTTGCCCCGATAGAGCACCTGTCCATCGGTTTTATCATACAGTCCAAGGATAATTCGTCCGCAGGTGGTCTTTCCGCAGCCGGACTCTCCCACCAGCCCTACCGTCTCTCCCTCGTATATGTCAAAGGATACGTTGTCCAGGGCTTTGACCACCTCTTTATGCCCGGTGTTAAAGTACTTTTTCAGGTTCTTCACCTGGACCAGAGGCTTCTTTTCCGTTTCCATGGTCAGACCTCCTTTCCCGCCTGCTCGTCAAAATCGTTGATGCCCGCGACCTTGGGCGCCATATTGTGATGGAGCCAGCAGGCAGCGGCATGCTTCCCGCCAAATTCGGTGACCTCCGGCATTTCCCTTTCGCAGATGGGCATGCAGTATTTGCAGCGCTGTGCAAAGGGACATCCCGCAGGCGGCGCAATCAGATCCGGCGGGGTTCCTTCAATGGAATCCAGCTGTTCCTTCTTGTCGCCGTCCAGCCGCGGGACTGCCCGAAGCAGCGCCTTGGTATAGGGATGCCGCGCCCGATAGAAAATATCTTCACTGGTGCCCTTTTCCACAATCACGCCGCTGTACATAACGAAAATCCGCTCTGCAATGCTGGCAACTACGCCAAGATCGTGGGTAATCATAATGATGGCGGTATTAAATTCCCGCTTCAGTTCATTCAATAGCGTCATGATCTGCGCCTGTACGGTGACGTCCAGCGCAGTAGTGGGTTCATCAGCAATCAGCAGCTTAGGTCGACATAGCAATGCCATCGCAATCATGACTCGCTGACGCATGCCACCAGAAAATTCGTGCGGGTACATTTTCATGCGTTTACGCGCTTCCGGCATTTTTACCGCATCTAGCATCCGCACCGACTCTTCAAACGCCTCAGCTTTGCTCATGTTCTTATGCAGCATCAGCACTTCCATCAACTGCTCACCGACGCGCATATAGGGATTCAACGAAGTCATTGGGTCCTGAAAAATCATTGAGATTTGTTCAGCGCGCAGTCTATTGAGTTCACGCTCTGGCAAATTGAGGATTTCACGCCCATTGAAGGTTGCCGATCCGCCAATACGTCCGTTGGCAGCCAGCAGGCCCATCAACGCAAACGCAGTTTGCGATTTACCCGAACCAGACTCACCTACAATGCCCAGCGTTTCTCCGGCACGTAGGGAAAAATTCAAATCATTGACCGCCGTGACGTCTCCGTCCGGGGTACTAAAGGTGACACGCAAATCTTTCACGTTCAGCAGTGCGTCAGCCTGTTGTTGTGCGAGCGGCACAGTTGCAGTTTCAATTACGCTCATGGCTGCACTCCTTAACGATCTTTCGGGTCGAGGGCATCACGCAAGCCATCGCCGATAAAGTTGAAACAAAATAGCGTCACCACGAGGAATCCCGCTGGGAACAACAGTAACCATGGAGAGACTTCCATCGAGTTCGCGCCATCACTCAGCAATGCGCCCCAGCTGCTTAACGGCTCTTGCGTCCCCAACCCCAGGAAGCTAAGGAAAGATTCAAAGAGGATCATGCTGGGCACCAGTAGCGATGCGTAGACCACCACCACACCGAGTACGTTCGGTACAATGTGGCGAATAACAATGCCCGGCGTCGATACACCGCCAACTTGTGCCGCCTCAATAAACTCTTTACGCTTCAGACTCAGGGTTTGCCCACGCACAATACGAGCCATATCCAGCCAGGAAACCATGCCAATCGCCACGAAAATCAGCAGGATGTTTTGACCGAAAAAGGTCACCAGCAAAATGACGAAGAACATGAATGGGAAGGAGTTGAGGATTTCCAGCAGACGCATCATTACCGAATCCACTTTACCGCCCAGATAACCGGAAAGCGAACCATAAAGTGTCCCGACGACCACAGCCACCAGTGCCGCAGCAACACCGACCATGAGTGAGATACGCCCGCCAATCGCAACGCGCACAAGCAGGTCGCGACCGGATGAGTCAGTACCAAAGTAGTGACCGGACTCCATATCCGGGGCGCTGGACATCATCGCCCAGTCAGTATCGTCATAGGCAAACTGCGAAAGCATCGGTGCCAGGATGACAAATAACGCGATCAGCACCAGCACTATCAGACTGGCAACCGCCGCACGGTTATGCATAAAACGTCGACGTGCGTCCTGCCACAAGCTGCGCCCTTCGACCTCCAGCTTTTCACTGAAATTTTCCAGCGTCTCGCTGTTTTTCTTACTTAACATCATCGCGAGCTCCAGTATCAGTAACGGATTTTCGGGTCGATAACCGCATATAGCACATCGACAATGGCATTAAACAAAATGGTTAACGCACCAACCAGGATAGTCAGGCTTAACACTAAGGAATAGTCACGGTTCAATGCGCCATTAACGAACAGTTGCCCAATCCCCGGCAAACCATAAATGGTTTCGATAACCATAGAACCGGTAATAATGCCGACAAATGCGGGGCCCATATAGGAGAGCACGGGTAACAGAGCAGGTTTTAATGCGTGGCGTAAAATGATCCGCCGCATAGGCAACCCTTTCGCCCGGGCAGTACGAATAAAGTTGGAGTGTAAAACCTCAATCATAGAGCCACGGGTAATACGCGCAATACTGGCGATATAGGCGAGTGATAACGCCACCATTGGCAATATCATGAATTTAAGCGCTCCACCATTCCAGCCACCGCCCGGCAGCCAATGCAAAATGATCGCAAATATCATGACTAATAATGGCGCAACCACAAAACTGGGGATAACAACCCCGGTCATTGCCAGCCCCATCACGGTATAGTCCCATTTGGTGTTTTGTTTTAATGCGGCAATAACGCCAGCACTAACACCCAGTATTACCGCAAGGAAAAATGCTGCGGCTCCCAGTTTGGCAGAAACGGGAAAACTGGATGCAACCAGGTCATTGACCGAATAATCTTTATATTTAAACGATGGACCGAAATCGCCATGCGCCAGTTGTTTCAGGTAGCTGAAATACTGTGTCATGATCGGATCATTAAGATGATATTTCGCTTCGATATTGGCCATCACTTCTGGCGGTAAAGTACGTTCGCCGGTAAAAGGGCTTCCCGGCGCGAGGCGCATCATAAAGAACGAAATAGTAATAAGAATAAATAGCGTCGGAATCGCTTCCAGACAGCGACGTAGAATAAATTTTAACATTGCCCTACCTTCTGGCCTGTGCCTTCTGTAATGCGATAAAAATCAGACACCGTGGAGCAGGACACTCCTGCCCCACGTATTGCCATTAGTGCTTCACAATGTACATATTCCGGGTGTAGGTATTATCCAGCGGATCTTTGCCGGTATAGCCACCAACCCACGGTTTCACCAGACGCGCATTCACGTAGTAATAAACAGGAACAATGGCCGAATCCTTATCCAGCTGTTGTTCTGCTTTAGTGTACAGAGCTGTGCGCTGCGCCTCGTCAGTCACTTTCAGCGTTTCCGCCATAATGCTGTCAAAGGCCGGGCTCTTATAATGCGCGGTATTCATCGAGCTGTTCGACAGCATGGTGTTCAGGAAGGAAGTTGGTTCGTTGTAGTCTGCACACCAGCCTGCACGGGCCACATCAAAAGTGCCCTGGTGACGGGTGTCGAGGAACGTTTTCCACTCCTGGTTAACCAGTTTGACGTTTACACCAATGTTTTTCTTCCACAATGAAGAGGCAGCAATCGCCAGCTTTTTATGCAGATCGGAGGTGTTATACAACAGGTTGATGGTTAACGGTTTGTCTGCGGTATAACCCGCTTCAGCCAGCAGTTTTTTCGCTTCTTCGTTACGTTTTTCCTGGCTCCAGCCAAACCATTCCGGCTGAGTCAATTTTGCGCCATCAGTATACGGTGGAGTGTAACCATAGGCGGGCATGTCGCCCTGCGCTTTCACTTTATTAACAATGATATCGCGGTCCATACCCAGTTTCAGTGCGGTACGCACACGTACATCGTTAAATGGCGGTTTCTGGTTGTTAATTTCGTAATAATAAGTGCACAGGTATGGATCAACGTGAACTTCGTCCGGGATCTCTTTTTTCAGCTTCTGGAACAATTCGATCGGCATGTTGTTATAAGTCATGTCGATTTCACCACTACGGTAGCGATTGACATCGGTAACTTCAGAAGCAATAGGCAAATAGGTTACCTGGTTAATAACGGTTTTCGCGTTGTTCCAGTAGGTCGGGCTGCGTTCAAGAACGATTCGTTCGTTTACGACCCAATCTTTTAAGGTATAGGCACCGTTGGTGACGATATTACCAGGCTGGGTCCATTTTTCGCCGAATTTCTCGATAGCGGCTTTTGGCACCGGTGAAGTTGATGGGTGAACAAGTAATTTATAGAAGTACGGAACAGGTTCACTTAAGGTGACTTCTAATGTGTGATCATCAATAGCTTTCACGCCGAGATCGGTAATCGGTTTTTTCCCTTCAAGAATTTCATCAATACCGGCGATATGCCCATATTGCAGATAACTGGCATACGGAGAAGCGGTGTTCGGATCAACAGAACGTTGCCAGCTATACACAAAGTCTTGGGCTGTGACTGGCGTGCCATCAGACCATTTCGCATCTTTACGCAAATGGAAGGTCCAGACTTTCGCGTCTTTATTATCCCAGGATTCAGCGACGCCAGGTGCCGGATGGCCGTCAAGATCGCTGACCAGTAAGCCTTCAAACAGGTCTCGGCTGATATTAGACTCCGGAACACCTTCAATTTTGTGCGGATCTAATGACTGAACTTCTGAACCATTGTTACGTACCAGCGTTTGTTTTTCCGCCAGTGTGACGCCTGCGGGTACATCAGCTGCCAGCGCGACATTCCCTGCCATAAGCGCAGCCAGAACGCCAGTTGCTACTAAACTTCTCTTGGTGATGTTGGTCATTGTTTTTTGGACTCCCTCATTATAATTACTGGTATTAACCAGCATGTGTAATCCCGGATTGGGACCCTGCACAGGCTCGGAGACTTTCTGCTGTCAGGTTACTTTATCGTTACGTATTACTATCACCGACTTTATTTATTCTGGTGATTCAGACGATCACCTTATGTCGATTCGTACTGTGTCTCCCCTGTCGAGACACATTATTCTTTCGCGACGCTCTTTAATTGTTAATTATTCTCATTACCAATAAAGAATCGTCTGGCGGTTGCCCGGAAAGTACCAAATGCGGTTCTTACTCGCCAATACATTTTGCAAAATTGTTAAGCAATTCTCTTTTATTGACCGTATCAGAATCTATAGCTTGCATCCATGTCTTAACAAACATCTTTTAATTCAATTAAATAGAGATTGGTTAAGCATGTCTCTCTTTTCTGATTACAGTTCCAGTAGTGAAATGCACAATAATTTAACAATTGATTATTATTTAGCACTTTCCTCTACCAAAGGCAGTGGAATTACTAATATCATTTCAATTATTCTTCAGCAAGCCCAGGATTATGATGTGGCGAAAATAACATGATGGTGAGGAGAAGCAGTTAAGGAAATCCTTATAACCAACTGTAATTTGAGAAGAATATTTTCACCCATTCCTTTTGCTTTTGATAACTGCGCGGGAACAAAGTAAAAATAATGACGAAGTAAACGGAGCATGACAGCTCCGTTTCATTTGAAAGGAATTAATTAAGCAGGCCGGGGAAAATCCCCTTAATACCAGTAACGATAAATTCAATCCCCAATGCCATCAGCAATAGCCCCATAATACGCGTGATCACGTTGATGCCGGTTTGGCGTAAAACCCGTACCAGCCACGGTGCCATGCGGAACAATCCCCAGCAACATAAAGCGAACAATGCAATAGCCACAAAGAAACCAAACAGATAGCTAATGCTGTGATAACGCGTACCCCAGACGATGGTAGAACTGATCGCCCCTGGCCCCGCCATCAACGGCAACGCCAGTGGCACCACACCAATGCTTTCACGTACCGCGGTTTCTGATTTTTCTTGCTTGTTCTGTTTATCCTCGCCAAGCTTGCCGCTGATCATCGACATCGCTATCGTCACCACCAGGATGCCCCCGGCGATACGGAACGAATCAATTGATATACCAAAAAGTTGCAGAATCGTGTCGCCGAGAAAAAGCGAGATCCACAAGATAATGGCCACAGACAGGTTGGCTGTAAGGTTAGTTTTGTTTCGCGCTGCCGCTGTCTGATAACTGGTCATGCTGATAAAGACGGGAATAATCCCTACCGGGTTGACCAGCGCAAATAACCCGATGAAAAATTTGAAGTAAACGGGAAAATCAAAAAGGGTCTGAATCACGGTTAGCTCCGAAGCAAAAGCCGGATAATGTTAGCCATAAATAAGGTTAAAAAGACGCGCTGACAATACGCCTTTTGACAGCATTTTTCACCTCCTAACTACTTAAAATTGCTATCATTCGTTATTGTTATCTGGTTGTGTAAAACATGATAATGTAGCCAACAAATCATACTACAATTTATTAACTGTTAGCTATAATGGCGAAAAGCGATGCTGAAAGGTGTCAGCTTTGCAAAATTTTGATTTGGATCACGTAATCAGTACCCAGAAGTGAGTAATCTTGCTTACGCCACCTGGAAGTGACGCATTAGAGATAATAACTCTAATGTTTAAACTCTTTTAGTAAATCACAGTGAGTGTGAGCGCGAGTAAGCTTTTGATTTTCATCGGTTAAGCAAATCATCACCGCACTGACTATACTCTCGTATTCGAGCAGATGATTTACTAAAAAAGTTTAACATTATCAGGAGAGCATTATGGCTGTTACTAATGTCGCTGAACTTAACGCACTCGTAGAGCGTGTAAAAAAAGCCCAGCGTGAATATGCCAGTTTCACTCAAGAGCAAGTAGACAAAATCTTCCGCGCCGCCGCTCTGGCTGCTGCAGATGCTCGAATCCCACTCGCGAAAATGGCCGTTGCCGAATCCGGCATGGGTATCGTCGAAGATAAAGTGATCAAAAACCACTTTGCTTCTGAATATATCTACAACGCTTATAAAGATGAAAAAACCTGTGGTGTTCTGTCTGAAGACGACACTTTTGGTACCATCACTATCGCTGAACCAATCGGTATTATTTGCGGTATCGTTCCGACCACTAACCCGACTTCAACTGCTATCTTCAAATCGCTGATCAGCCTGAAGACCCGTAACGCCATTATCTTCTCCCCGCACCCGCGTGCAAAAGATGCAACCAACAAAGCAGCTGATATCGTTCTGCAGGCTGCTATCGCTGCCGGTGCTCCGAAAGATCTGATCGGCTGGATCGATCAACCTTCTGTTGAACTGTCTAACGCACTGATGCACCACCCAGACATCAACCTGATCCTCGCGACTGGTGGTCCGGGCATGGTTAAAGCCGCATACAGCTCCGGTAAACCAGCTATCGGCGTAGGCGCGGGCAACACTCCAGTTGTTATCGATGAAACTGCTGATATCAAACGTGCAGTTGCATCTGTACTGATGTCCAAAACCTTCGACAACGGCGTAATCTGTGCTTCTGAACAGTCTGTTGTTGTTGTTGACTCTGTTTATGACGCAGTACGTGAACGTTTCGCAACCCACGGCGGCTATCTGTTGCAGGGTAAAGAGCTGAAAGCTGTTCAGGACGTTATCCTGAAAAACGGTGCGCTGAACGCGGCTATCGTTGGTCAGCCAGCCTATAAAATTGCTGAACTGGCAGGCTTCTCTGTACCAGAAAACACCAAGATTCTGATCGGTGAAGTGACCGTTGTTGATGAAAGCGAACCGTTCGCACATGAAAAACTGTCCCCGACTCTGGCAATGTACCGCGCTAAAGATTTCGAAGACGCGGTAGAAAAAGCAGAGAAACTGGTTGCTATGGGCGGTATCGGTCACACCTCTTGCCTGTACACTGACCAAGATAACCAACCGGCTCGCGTTTCTTACTTCGGTCAGAAAATGAAAACGGCTCGTATCCTGATTAACACCCCGGCTTCTCAGGGTGGTATCGGTGACCTGTATAACTTCAAACTCGCACCTTCCCTGACTCTGGGTTGTGGTTCCTGGGGTGGTAACTCCATCTCTGAAAACGTTGGTCCGAAACACCTGATCAACAAGAAAACCGTTGCTAAGCGAGCTGAAAACATGTTGTGGCACAAACTTCCGAAATCTATCTACTTCCGCCGTGGCTCCCTGCCAATCGCGCTGGATGAAGTGATTACTGATGGCCACAAACGTGCGCTCATCGTGACTGACCGCTTCCTGTTCAACAATGGTTATGCTGATCAGATCACTTCCGTACTGAAAGCAGCAGGCGTTGAAACTGAAGTCTTCTTCGAAGTAGAAGCTGACCCGACCCTGAGCATCGTTCGTAAAGGTGCAGAACTGGCAAACTCCTTCAAACCAGACGTGATTATCGCGCTGGGTGGTGGTTCCCCGATGGACGCCGCGAAGATCATGTGGGTTATGTACGAACATCCGGAAACTCACTTCGAAGAGCTGGCGCTGCGCTTTATGGATATCCGTAAACGTATCTACAAGTTCCCGAAAATGGGCGTGAAAGCGAAAATGATCGCTGTCACCACCACTTCTGGTACAGGTTCTGAAGTCACTCCGTTTGCGGTTGTAACTGACGACGCTACTGGTCAGAAATATCCGCTGGCAGACTATGCGCTGACCCCGGATATGGCGATTGTCGACGCCAACCTGGTTATGGACATGCCGAAGTCCCTGTGTGCTTTCGGTGGTCTGGACGCAGTAACTCACGCCATGGAAGCTTATGTTTCTGTACTGGCATCTGAGTTCTCTGATGGTCAGGCTCTGCAGGCACTGAAACTGCTGAAAGAATATCTGCCAGCGTCCTACCACGAAGGGTCTAAAAATCCGGTAGCGCGTGAACGTGTTCACAGTGCAGCAACTATCGCGGGTATCGCGTTTGCGAACGCCTTCCTGGGTGTATGTCACTCAATGGCGCACAAACTGGGTTCCCAGTTCCATATTCCGCACGGTCTGGCAAACGCCCTGCTGATTTGTAACGTTATTCGCTACAACGCGAACGACAACCCGACCAAGCAGACTGCATTCAGCCAGTATGACCGTCCGCAAGCTCGCCGTCGTTATGCTGAAATTGCTGACCACCTGGGTCTGAGCGCACCGGGCGACCGTACTGCTGCTAAGATCGAGAAACTGCTGGCATGGCTGGAAACGCTGAAAGCTGAACTGGGTATTCCGAAATCTATCCGTGAAGCTGGCGTTCAGGAAGCAGACTTCCTGGCGAACGTGGATAAACTGTCTGAAGATGCATTCGATGACCAGTGCACCGGCGCTAACCCGCGTTACCCGCTGATCTCCGAGCTGAAACAGATTCTGCTGGATACCTACTACGGTCGTGATTATGTAGAAGGTGAAACTGCAGCGAAAAAGGAAGCCGCTCCGGCTAAAGCTGAGAAAAAAGCGAAGAAATCCGCTTAATCAGTAGCGCTGTCTGGCAACATAAACGGTCCCTTCTGGGGCCGTTTTTTTGTTTTACCCAAAGCAACTTTCCCATAAACCGACAGCATTTGCCTTCATCATATTTACGGCGATGTATAACGCCTACACACAGCGATATTGTACTTTACAGGTCACAAGTCAACGTCGGTGCTTAAGAGCCCTGTGAGGCGTATAGCGGCGTTAAAAAACTGCCGAGAAGGGTGTATAGCCCGAAAGAAGTGCGTAAAACGAACTGACAGGATAAAAGCGCCCTGCTCACCCTGTCAGTAAAGAAATTCTTATTAATCGTGGCGATGCCTTTCCTGAATAGCCGTTAATGAGCCGACTTCTAACGCTTCTTTATAGTGTTTACGGCATACAGAAACGTAGCGTTCATTACCACCAATAACCACCTGCTCACCTTCGTTATAAGGTCTGCCTGCTTGATCAAGACGCAGCACCATGCTTGCTTTGCGGCCACAAAAACAGATGGTTTTTAATTCAACCAGTTTGTCGGACCATGCCAGTAAGTATTGGCTGCCAATAAATAACTCACCTCGAAAATCGGTACGTAAACCATAACAAAGTACGGGTATATCGAGTTGATCGACAACCTCCGATAATTCATATACTTGTTGTCTGGTTAAAAACTGGCATTCATCAACCAGTACGCAATGAATTGCCTGCTGTTTATGTTCCGCACGAATCTCATCAAATAATGATGAATTTTGGTTAAATAATTTTGCAGGCGATGACAAACCTATACGCGAACTGACTTTCCCGGCACCAAAGCGATCGTCAATTTCTGCCGTATATACGACAGTGCGCATGCCGCGTTCCTGGTAATTGTATGAAGATTGCAACAATGCTGTAGACTTACCCGCATTCATTGCGGAATAGTAGAAATATAGCTGTGCCATCAGCCACAGGCCCTCAATGATATGAAATAAAGTTGGCTGGAGTTTATCATAATTCGTCAGTTTTTCAGCTCAACAGTATGCACAGAAGTGGTATATGCGTTCTCCCTTACGAAGCCTTGCATAATCCTTCTGAGCTATCATTACAACTGCCTCGCTTGTTATAAGCGGGTAAATGACTGCTGGTAACTATTCACAATCTTTAACCTGTTGCGCAAGTAATAGCCCTCTGTTGACCTCCAGGAGATAGTGCAATACTAAGTCCCTGCTCTTATTGCGACTGTTCTACTTTTCATCATTCGCTTAATAGGGAATTCTCGTAAACACGACTAATACAGAAGACTGAAAGGTCGTCAGCCTACGATAATCTCCCCATAAAATGTGACATGAATCAGGAAGTTTTAACCTCACGTGCTGCGAAATCATCGGCGCAAATAGGGCTATATGCCGCGTCTTTTCTGGCTAATTTTATGAAAAGATATTTATTGGCGGCACAAAATAAAGAACAATTTTGAATTCCTTACATTCCTGGCTATTGCACAACTGAATTTAAGGCTCTATTATTACCTCAACAAACCACCCCAATATAAGTTTGAGATTACTACAATGAGCGAAGCACTTAAAATTCTGAACAACATCCGTACTCTTCGTGCGCAGGCAAGAGAATGTACACTTGAAACGCTGGAAGAAATGCTGGAAAAATTAGAAGTTGTTGTTAACGAACGTCGCGAAGAAGAAAGCGCGGCTGCTGCTGAAGTTGAAGAGCGCACTCGTAAACTGCAGCAATATCGCGAAATGCTGATCGCTGACGGTATTGACCCGAACGAACTGCTGAATAGCCTTGCTGCCGTTAAATCTGGCACCAAAGCTAAACGTGCTCAGCGTCCGGCAAAATATAGCTACGTTGACGAAAACGGCGAAACTAAAACCTGGACTGGCCAGGGCCGTACTCCAGCTGTAATCAAAAAAGCAATGGATGAGCAAGGTAAATCCCTCGACGATTTCCTGATCAAGCAATAATCTTTTGTAGATTGCACTTGCTTAAAATCCCGCCAGCGGCGGGATTTTTTATTGTCCGGTTTAAGACAATATAATAAGAATAAGCTATAAAAAAACGGCGTCGATTGCTCAACGCCGTTTCGTGGATAACACCGATACGGATGTTACTTCTTAATGCCCATCTCTTCTTCAAGCCAGGCTTTAAATTCCGTACCAAGGGTGTTATGACGAATACCGTATTCAACGAAGGCCTGCATGTAACCTAATTTATTACCGCAGTCATGGCTCTTCCCTTTCATATGATAGGCTTCCACCGTTTCTTTTTCGATCAGCATATCAATTGCGTCGGTGAGCTGAATTTCATCACCAGCTCCCGGAGGGGTTTTTGCCAGCAACGGCCAAATATCCGCGCTAAGTACGTAACGACCCACAATAGCGAGATTAGACGGCGCAACATCCGCTTTTGGTTTTTCAACCACGCCAACCATAGGTACGCTTTCACCCGGCGCTAATTCAACGCCTTTGCAATCCACAACGCCATATGCGGTCACATCAGCAACCGGTTCAACCATGATCTGGCTATGACCCGTTTCATCAAAGCGGCGGATCATCTCTGCCAGGTTATCCTGTGACAAATCGGATTCATATTCATCCAGAATAACGTCAGGCAAAATAACAGCCACAGGTTCATCACCCACTACCGGGTGAGCACACAATACCGCATGTCCCAGGCCTTTCGCCAGCCCCTGACGAACTTGCATAATAGTCACGTGTGGCGGACAAATAGACTGCACTTCATCAAGCAGTTGACGTTTTACACGTTTTTCCAGCATTGCTTCCAGTTCAAAACTGGTATCAAAGTGGTTTTCAATAGAGTTTTTAGATGAGTGAGTAACCAGCACAATTTCAGTAATGCCAGCCGCAATACATTCATTCACGACGTATTGAATTAATGGCTTATCGACAAGTGGCAGCATCTCTTTCGGGATGGCTTTCGTCGCCGGCAACATCCTGGTTCCTAATCCCGCAACGGGGATAACGGCTTTTTTGACTTTCGTATTAATGGCAGCCATTTAAATTCTCCTGGACTGTTCGTGTTTTGAACGTGTTCATATTTCTGTATCGCATCCCAGTATATCAGCACCCCGAAGGGGCTAAGTTCTGAAAAGGATGCGAGTTAGCATAATTAAGACAATTACTTATACGAATGGCGACGATAGTACCACCAGCCGACATTAGCTGGTAATGCAAATTTAGCCCGCGTTATCGTTTGCTCATTCTGCAGACAACATCAAGCGAAGCCGACCACCGGTTCCCCATATTTGGCATTGCCAGGCATCGCATCGCTGGCTCAATTGATTCAAATAAGCGTTACCTAAAGTGCCTAACGGAACACCATTACTGATTTGCACCTGGTGTTCGCCGGTATTTAACGTCGCATTCAGACCCGCAGAAACCAGAATGAGATTTTTCAGTTCGCGATGATAATAGCCAACTAATAGCGGAAACTGCCCCGGCAGATTGGCCTGACGGAGTAAATGGTTTACCTGCTTCAATAACGCGCCCAACTCTGGCAACCGTTGATTTTGGTGTGCAAGCTGTTCCTGTAATAATCCGTTAAACAATGCGCGTAATAACAAGGCAGCAAGTACGCCATTATGTCCAGCTCGGGTGACATCAAGGCAATAAAATGCCAGATCGTTTTCCGAAAGTGCGGCAATATCAAGCACCAGGCCGGGTTTGTCCGCGGCAACCAATTGACGATAATTAACCCGGCAATGGGAAATCACCTGCTGAACCGGCGGTTGCAATTCCTGTAATAATTTTGCCGCTGCGGCAGGGTTATCAACCATTGCATCCCAGTCGCGAAAAAGCCTTTCCTCTTCCTCAACGCGGGAATTAAACATGCTGGGATAGAGACAGGCAAAAACCATCTCGCGCAAGCGATTCAGATCTTTAACTGGTTTCAGCAAAACATCTTCAACGCCCAGACGTAACGCTTTGGCAATATCTGCCATATTTTCAGTGGCAGATATCACCAGAACCGGTGTCTGGTCACCTCTGTTGCGTATATGTTCCAGCAGTTTAAGCCCGTTCATTCGTGGCATCGCGATATCACATATCATCAGGTCTGGAGTGAAACCTCCCAGCAACTCAAGGGCATCCACCCCATCAGCCGCCAGTACCGTTGTCGCTCCCAATGAGGAAAACCACGAATCCAGAAGCGAGCGAAATACCTGCTCATCTTCAACAATGAGAATCTGTTTTCCGACCAATGGCTGCGTCATGTTCTCTCCCCTGACTGGCTTTACTCAATAGTGGCATGCTATTGCCACCTGCGCCTGTCAGAATTAACTTAAGTGTAGATAAAAATTCTGGTCAAATGTTGGTGCGTACCAACGGCAAAAGTTCGTCCATTTTCTTTTCCACTGCCAGCTGCCCAGCCGCAATGGCAGCGTGCGCGCGATGGAAATCAAGCGTAGATATTTGCGGGCAAACAGGTTGAATCAGAATATCGGGCGGATCACCTGCCATGCGGTTCCTTTTAAGGCGGTTCTCCAGCACCTGGATAGAAGTGGTCATAATCTCTGTTGCCGTTGGCGCTGTCACCGCCCGACGTGTCGTTATGCTGCCCAACCTTTCTTTCAGACGCGCATGCCACGGCAGAGAATCACCATTCTCGCTATTTTCTTCACTGACATTAAAGGAGAGCAGATCTTGTTGCATCAAATGAGCATCGTGCTGCAGGTCGACCGCTATCACAATATCAGCACCCAATGCACGCGTGAGCGAAATAGGAATTGGGTTAACTACAGCGCCATCAACCAGCCAGTAGCCGTTATGCGCAACGGGTGCCATTAGTCCTGGAATACTGCATGATGCACGAATAGCAAGATGGAGATCGCCTTCAGTAAACCATAATTCGCGCCCAGTACTTAAATTGGTGGCAACAGCCGCGAAGCGACGGGAACAATTTTCGATCTCTGTTTCCGGCATTATTTCGCGATATTGATTGAAGACACGCTCGCCGCGCAGTAACCCACCGCGCTGCCAGGAGAGATCCATCAGGCGTAAAACATCCCAATAACTGAAAGAGGTCACCCAATCTTCCAGCGCAGATAGTCGATCGCATGCATAGGCAGCGCCCACCAGCGAACCAATTGAACATCCTGCAACGATATCAATTTCAATACCCACTTTTTTTAGCGCATTAATAACGCCAATATGCGACCAACCTCTCGCCGCGCCAGATCCCAGCGCCAGCCCTATTTTTATCTTTCTCATTATTCCCGCAAGATTCCCCTGGAATGCAATCGTAGCAACATCGCTACTGCTCGGTTAACATAGTGCTACTCAGGCGGTTAATACGCCGTTATTGTTTCCAGGGAGATTATTTGTGTCTCAGCTTTGTCCCTGTGGTAGTGCTGTCGAGTATAGCCTATGTTGCCACCCTTATGTGTCTGGTGAAAAGGTTGCACCTGATCCAGAACATCTCATGCGTTCGCGTTACTGCGCTTTTGTGATGAAAGACGCAGATTATTTAATAAAGACCTGGCATCCATCTTGTGGAGCAACGGCGTTACGTGCCGAATTGATTGCCGGATTTGCGCATACTGAATGGTTGGGATTGACCGTATTTGAACATTGTTGGCAGGACGTCGACAATATCGGATTTGTCAGTTTTGTTGCGCGATTTACCGAAGGTGGCAAAACAGGTGCAATCATTGAACGTTCGCGATTTTTGAAAGAAAACGGTCAATGGTACTATATTGACGGTACACGTCCGCAGTTTGGCCGCAACGATCCCTGCCCTTGTGGTTCAGGTAAAAAATTTAAAAAGTGCTGCGGCCAATAATGGTTGACGGTACGGTTTAGCAAACACTCTCAACAAGGTTTTTCCAGCAATGCATTCACTCCAACGTAAAGTTCTGCGTACTATTTGTCCGGACCAAAAAGGTCTGATCGCACGTATTACCAATATTTGCTACAAGCACGAGTTAAATATCGTACAGAACAATGAATTTGTTGATCACCGTACCGGGCGCTTTTTTATGCGCACGGAACTGGAAGGAATTTTTAATGATTCCACCCTGCTGGCGGATCTTGACAGCGCATTGCCAGAAGGCTCCGTACGTGAGCTGAACCCTGCTGGTCGTCGCCGGATAGTGATTCTGGTCACTAAAGAGGCGCATTGCCTTGGCGATTTGTTGATGAAAGCCAATTACGGTGGCCTGGATGTCGAAATCGCGGCAGTTATTGGTAACCACGATACTTTACGTTCTCTGGTTGAGCGTTTTGATATTCCGTTTGAACTGGTAAGTCATGAAGGATTAAGCCGCAACGAGCACGATCAAAAGATGGCGGATGCCATTGATGCTTATCAGCCTGACTACGTGGTGCTGGCGAAGTATATGCGGGTATTAACGCCAGAATTTGTGGCACGCTTCCCGAATAAGATCATCAATATTCACCATTCATTCCTGCCAGCGTTTATCGGCGCACGTCCTTATCACCAGGCCTATGAACGTGGCGTGAAGATTATTGGCGCAACCGCTCACTATGTGAATGACAATCTGGACGAAGGTCCAATCATCATGCAGGACGTTATTCATGTCGATCATACCTACACAGCTGAAGATATGATGCGCGCAGGTCGTGACGTCGAGAAAAACGTCTTAAGTCGCGCACTCTACAAAGTACTGGCGCAGCGCGTCTTTGTTTACGGTAATCGGACGATTATTCTTTAATCGCCAGCAAAAATAACTGGTTACCTTTAATCCGTTACGGATGAAAATTACGCAACCAGTTCATTTTTCTCAACGTAACACTTTACAGCGGCGCGTCATTTGATATGATGCGCCCCGCTTCCCGATAAGGGAGCAGGCCAGTAAAAAGCATTACCCCGTGGTGGGGTTCCCGAGCGGCCAAAGGGAGCAGACTGTAAATCTGCCGTCATCGACTTCGAAGGTTCGAATCCTTCCCCCACCACCATCACTTTCAAAAGCCCCTGAATTCTCAAACGAATCCGCAATTAAATATTCTGCCCATGCGGGGAAGGATGAGAAGCTTCGACCAAGGTTCGACTTGAGCGCCAGCGAGAGAGCGTTGCCGCAGGCAACGACCCGAAGGGCGAAGCGCGCAGCGCTGAGTAATCCTTCCCCCACCACCATCACTTCCTGTAAATACTCAAAACCTGTTACTCCGAGCTAATTCTACCCAATGGCACCGCGTTTACCGGACCTACAATATCCTCCCCTGTAGGTCGGATAAGCGAAGCGCATCCGACAACTCACCCCGTACCGTGCCCATAAAAAAACCCCGCCGAAGCAGGG
>OLPA01001841.1_pt1 | contig 16816 bp, 18 predicted proteins | sample 1672811 | NCBI WGS metagenome assembly OLPA01 (sample SAMEA3136726, study PRJEB25190) | human gut metagenome | biome: human gut; feature: human-associated habitat; material: faeces | place: Austria | collected 2013
GCGTTGTCGCGGTTGGGCTTTGCCACATCGTCACGGAAGGGCAGATTGAGTACCTTGTCCATGTGGCGCAGCTGCCAGTTGTCGGCCTTCTGGCCTGCCAGACGGGTGCAGTGGATGCGGCTCTGCTGGCCGGCGCCCACGCCGATGGTCTGCCCGTCCTTCACATAGCAGACGGAGTTGGACTGGGTGTATTTCAGGGTAATGAGGGCGATCATCATGTCGATGGCGGCGCTGTCGGGCAGGTCCTTGTTCTCGGTGACGATGTTGGAGAGCAGCGCCCGGTCGATTTTGAAGTCATTGCGGCCCTGCTCGAAGGTGACGCCGAAAACGTCCTTCCGCTCCACGGGGGCAGGAACATAAGCGGGGTCTATCTGAACCACGTTATAGCCGCCCTTTTTCTTGGTTTTGAGTATTTCCAGGGCCTCCGGGGTGTAGCCGGGGGCAATGATGCCGTCGGAGACCTCCTCCCTGAGATAGGCCGCGGTAGCCGCGTCGCACGGATCGCTCAGGGCGGCCCAGTCGCCATAGGAGCAGAGACGGTCCGCGCCCCGGGCGCGGATGTAGGCGCAGGCGATGGGAGACAGCTCCGCGTCCCTGTCCACAAAATAGATGGCCCGGTCAAGCGCGCTCAGGGGAAGACCCACGGCAGCCCCGGCGGGAGAGACATGCTTGAAGGAGGCGGCGGAGGGAAGCCCGGTGGCCTCCTTCAGTTCCTTTACAAGCTGCCAGGAGTTGAAAGCGTCGAGCAGGTTTATGTAGCCGGGCCTGCCGTTGAGAACGCGTATGGGCAGCTCTCCCTGCTGCATGAAAATGCGGGAGGGCTTCTGATTGGGGTTGCAGCCGTATTTCAGTTCCAGCTCTTTCATTGCTTTACCTCACTTGTTTTTATTGATAAGGCGCTCCTCATAGAGGCGGGTCTGGGGCTCGGTATATCTGACGTAGAGGGAAATTTTGTTGTCTTCGTCCAGATTGCTCCAAAGATTTTCGGTGAAAGCGTCAATCTCCTCGGGGATGGCCACCCGTTCCGGCTCACCCTGAAAGCTGGGGATGGGGCTGCCGTCGGTCACATAGGTGTGGATAAAGTGGCCCAGGCCCGGCAGGGCGGCATATTCAAAGGTATAGCGGCTGCAGGCCGTGCCCTCCGCGTCGGCGCTTTTGAGAATGCTCATCTCGTAGGCGAAGCTCCCTTTTTCAAAGCGGATCATGCCGCTGATCCGGGGGGTCAGATTGGGGGCGTCCGGCTCAAAGCCTCTGGACCGGAGGGCCTGGGAGAAGCTCTTTCCGGCCTTGAGTCCCTGATAGATGGTGTCGGTCTGGTCGCCGTTGGTGACGATGAGCTTGTTTTCATAGCTGCGCAGGGCGGCATAGATGATGAGGCTGGGGTCCTGAACCTTTGAGGCGTCAAAGGGCTCGGTATAGAGGGCGCCGTCCTTCAGGGTAAAAACCCGGTTGCGGCTGTTGGCGCTGCGGCCCATGATGAAATAGGCGGAGACTGCCCTGCCGGAGGGCGCCCTGCCCAGAACAATGCCCCGGCCCACATAGGGGTTGCCCTTTATCAGCGCGCCGATGTCGTTTATCTTGTATACGTCCATGTTCAACTACCTCTCTTTTTAAGTATCCCGGCGCAGACAAGCTCCGCCGCCTGGGGCAGAATGACCCATTCCGCCTGCTCCATGACCCGCTTCTGCAGGCTCTCGGGCGTATCGTCCGGCTGGACGGAGACGGCCTTCTGGAGAATGATGCGGCCCCCGTCAGGAATCTCATTTACGAAATGAACCGTGGCCCCGGTGACCTTCACGCCGTATTCCAGCGCCGCCTCATGCACATGCAGGCCGTAAAAGCCCTTTCCGCAGAAGGAAGGGATAAGGGAGGGGTGCACGTTGATGATCCTTTTTTTGAAATGCTCTGTAAAATCGGCGCTGAGTATGCTCATAAAGCCAGCCAGAACGATAAGCTCAATGCCCTTTTCGTCCAGCAGGGCCGTAAGCGCCGCCTCAAAGGCCTCCTGGCTGCCGCAGTCTTTTCTGGTGATAACGGCGGACGCGATTCCCGCCGCCTCCGCTCTTTTCAGAGCGAAGGCCCGGGAATTGCTGGAAACCACAAGGCAGATGTGCCCGCTTTTTATGACGCCGCTTTTCTCCGCGTCGATCAGGGCCTGAAGATTGGTGCCGCCGCCGGAGACCAGGACGGCAATTTTTGCCTTCAGCATATGCGTACCTTGTCCTCGCTCTGAGCCACGTGGCCGATGATATAGGCCTGCTCGCCGTTTTCGCGGAGAATGCCGAGAGCCTTGTCCGCATCCCCGGCGGAGACGACTACGCTCATGCCAACGCCCATGTTGAAGGTATTGAACATGTCCCGCTCAGGGATGCTGCCGGTTTTGGCGATGAGCGCAAAGATGGGCAGAACGCGCACGGCGGACTTCTCTATGACGGCGCCCAGGCCCTGGGGAATGCTGCGGGGAATGTTCTCATAGAAGCCGCCGCCGGTGATATGGGAAACGCCTTTGACCTTCACGGCCTTGAAAAGCGCCAGCATGGGCTTGACATAGATCCTGGTGGGGGTCAGCAGAGCCTCGCCCACGCTTCTGCCGCTCAAAGACTCCAGCGGGCGCCGGATGTCGCTGTTTTCCACATCAAAAACCTTGCGCACCAGGGAGAAGCCGTTGGAGTGCACGCCGCTGGAGGGCAGGGCGATGACCACGTCGCCGGGGACCATGGCGTTATTGTCAATGACATCCTTTTTATCTACGATCCCCACGGAAAAGCCCGCCAGGTCGTATTCGTCCACAGGGTAAAAGCCGGGCATCTCGGCGGTCTCGCCGCCGATGAGGGCGGCCCCGCTCCGGACGCAGCCTTCCGCAACGCCGGAGACGATCTGCGCGATGCGCTCAGGCTGATTTTTCCCGCAGGCAATATAGTCCAGGAAGAACAGGGGCTTGGCGCCGCAGCAGATAATATCGTTGACGCACATGGCCACACAATCGATGCCTACGGTATCATGCTTGTCCATAAGGAAGGCCAGCTTCAGCTTGGTGCCCACGCCGTCGGTGCCGCTGACGAGCACGGGCTTTTCCATGCCCTTTACGTCCAGCTCGAAGAGACCGCCGAAGCCGCCCAGATCGGAGCAGACGCCGGAGGTCATGGTGCGGGCGATGTGGCGCTTCATAAGCTCCACCGCCCGGTACCCGGCCTCGATATCGACACCGGCGGCGGCGTAGGATGCGGAATGACTCTTGCTCATGTCCTTGTTCTCACTTTCGTTTGTTTTATTATTATAATAGTAGGAGTTTTTATTCCCGACCGGTCCAGCAATAGGTGCAGAGCTTATCCGGGTCTATGCCTATGGCTTCCAGCAGGCCCGCAAGGGACTGGTAACCCAGGGAGCTGAAGCCCATCTTTTCGCAGATGCTGTGCAGCAGGCATTTGCCCCGCTCGGTGCCGCAGTCGGCGTACTCGTCCAGATGGCGCTGTCCCTCGTTGCCTTCCAGTTCCTGAATCATGCGGCGGGAGAGCAGCTCCATGTCGGAATTGCTGCGGGAGAAGTTCAGGTATTTGCAGCCGTACATGATGGGGGGGCAGGCGGAGCGCATATGGACCTCCTCCGCACCGGACTCGTAAAGAAATTCAACCGTCTCCTGGAGCTGGGTACCGCGGACAATGGAGTCGTCCACAAAGAGAAGTTTTTTGCCCTCAATCAGTTCCGGCACGGGAATCTGCTTCATCTTGGCCACCTGATGCCGAACCTCCTGATTGGAGGACATGAAGGAGCGGGGCCAGGTGGGGGTGTATTTCACAAAGGGCCGGGCAAAGGGCCGGTGGCTGTAATTGGCGTAGCCGATGGCATGGGGAATGCCGGAGTCCGGAACGCCGGCTACATAGTCTACCTCAGGCATGGTGCCGCGCTCCGCCTCGTTTCGGGCAAGGATCTCGCCGTTGCGGTAACGCATCAGTTCAACGTTCTTGCCCTCGTAATTGGAGTTGGGATAGCCATAATAGGTCCAGAGAAAGGCGCACATGCGCATTTCCCGGCCGGGTGGGGAGAGACTTTCCCAGCCGCCGGCGCTTATCTTTACGATCTCCCGGGGCCCAAGCTCGTACTCGTCCGCATAGCCCAGCTTGTGATAGGCAAAGGACTCGAAAGACACGCAGCAGCCCGCTTCCCCTTTGCCTACCAGTACCGGGAGCCGTCCGAGCCTGTCCCGGGCGGCGATAATACTGCCGTCGGCAGTGAGAATGAGAATGGTGGCGGATCCGTCTATGGTCTCCTGGGCGTGGCGGATGCCCTCCACCAGAGAGTCCTTCTGGTTGATAAGGGCGGCGACCAGCTCCGTGGAATTCACCGCACCGGAGCTCATGGCCATAAACTGATGGCCGTGGTCACCGAAATACTGCTCTATGATCTGGGCGGTATTATTGATGATGCCCACGGTGGTAATGGCGTAAAGGCCCAGATGGGAGCGGACCAGCAGCGGCTGAGGGTCGGTGTCGCTGATGCAGCCGATGCCGCTGCAGCCGTGAAAATCCGAAAGGTCGTCCTCAAATTTGGTGCGGAAGGGCGTGTTCTCTATATTGTGAATCTGACGCTGGAAGCCGTCTTTCCCATCGAATATCACCATACCCCCCCGGCGGGTGCCCAGATGGGAGTGATAGTCGACGCCAAAGAAAACGTCCAGAACGACGTCGCGCCTGGAAACGGCGCCAAAAAATCCGCCCATTACGCGAAAAACAGCTCGGAGAGGGCCATGGGCTCGATATAAACGCCGTCTTTATACACGCGCATATTGCCGGAGGCGATCTCGTCAATGAGAATGACCTCGTCGCCCACATAGCCAAATTCAAACTTGATATCGTACAGTTCCAGGCCCCGCATTTTGAGCTCATCGGCAACAATGGCGGTTATCTTCTGGGTCTGCTCCTTGAGGGAGTCATACTGTTCGGCGGTCATGACTTTCAGGTCCACAAGGCCGTCCTTGGTCACAAGGGGATCTCCCTTGGCATCGTCCTTGAAGGTGGTCTCCACATAGGAGGGGAGCGCGGCGCCCTCGGCGATATATTCGCCGTAGCGGCGGAAAAAGCTGCCGACAGCCCGGAGACGGCAGATGACCTCAAGGCCGTGGCCAAAGACGCGGGCGGGGAGGACTTCCATGGTGCATTCGTCCAGATTGGCGGAGACATAGTGGGTGCGGATGCCGGCCTCCCGGAGCTTCTCGAAGAAGTAAACGGACATGCGCAGGTTTATGCGGCCCACGCCCTCAATGGTGAGGCCCACGGCGTTCTCGCCCGGGTCGAACTTCCCGTCTTTTCCGGTGCAGTCATCCTTGAACTTGAGCAGGTAGTTTCCGTTGTCCAGAGCAAATACGTCCTTGGTCTTTCCGGTGTAAACAGCTTTCATGGTTTTCCTCCAAAATATGATGTGGTTTTTATTTTTGCCCGAATATGATGTGGTTTTTATTTTTACCCGGGCGGTGAGAGGGAAGATTACTTTTCGTTGAGCCTGCGGTCCTTTTCAAGGGCCTCCGCCGTGCCTGAGGCCCGGAAGCGCTCCAGCTTTCCGGCAAGGACATCGTCGGAGAGGGAAAGAATCTGCACAGCCAGGACGGCGGCGTTTTTGGCCCCGTCTATGGCCACAGTGGCGACCGGAATGCCGGAGGGCATCTGCACGGTGGACAGCAGCGCGTCGAGACCGCCAAGCTGGGCGGACTTAATGGGGATGCCGATGACCGGAAGGGTAGTTCCGGCGGCCATGGCCCCGGCCAGATGGGCCGCCATGCCGGCGGCGGCAATGATAACGCCGAAGCCCTTCTCACGGGCGGAGATGCTGAACTCGCGGGCCTCCACGGGGGTACGGTGAGCGGAGTAGACATGCATCTCATAGGGGACGCCGAATTCCTCCAGCATATCCGCCGCTTTCTGCACAACGGGCAGATCACTGTCACTGCCCATGATGATACCAACTTTTTTCACAGCAAAACCTCCTGAACAGATAATTTCACAGATTAAATCGAAACGACAAAAAGGGCGCACCCTACACTTGACCAAGTATTGAGTACGCCCAGACGGTCGGCAGTTTCGGGTATATTGGTCCATGTGGTGCTCCACTTAACCGTCAGAGCCAAAATACCTTTTATAAAGTTCGCAAGATAAAGATAACACGCCCAAAGCCCGTATGTCAAGAATTTGCACGCCAACAGCCAGACATTTTTAACGAAAATTCGACAGCTTTTTTGTGTAAATTTACAAGGACCCTCTTTTCCCATCTTGACAAGCGCCGCCAGGGCTCATTATAATGCAGGTAAAAAAGAGAACGAGCGGGTGGGTAAGTATGCTGACAATGGCTGAATTTATCGAAAGCTATGGAAAGACCGGCGCCGCCAAGGCGAAAGCGTCCGCCGGGAGGCTGCTGCTCCTGGGGATGCTGGCGGGCTTCTTTATCGCCGCCGCGGCGGCGGCGACCAGCACCGCCGCGCATACGGCCCCAAATGCCGGCGCGGCAAAGCTTATCTGCGGCCTTCTCTTCCCCTTTGGGCTTATCATGGTGGTCCTCACCGGGGCGGAGCTTTTTACGGGCAACTGCCTCATAAGCATTTCCGTCCTGCGCGGGGATACGGGCTTTGGGGGGATGGGGCGGAATCTGGCGCTTGTATACCCGGCCAACTTTGCCGGGGCCCTCATCTGTGCTGCCGCCTGTGCCTTTTCCGGCCAGATGGACATTTCCGGCGGGGCGCTGGCGCTATATACCATTCAGGTTGCGGCCTCCAAATGCGCCCTGAGCTTTGGAAATGCGGTTGTTCTGGGTGCCCTCTGCAATGTGCTGGTCTGTACGGCGGTAGTCTGCGCCGTCTCGGCCAGAGATTTGCCGGGCAAGGCCATGGGCGCCTTTTTTCCCACTGCGTTTTTCGTTATCTGCGGCTTTGAGCACTGCGTCGCCAACATGTATTCCATCCCCGCCGGGCTTTTCGCCATGGCGGTGCCGGAATACGCGGCTTTGGCCACGGCGGCCGGGATCGACACGGCGGCTTTGAACTGGGGCGCTTTTTTGCTGAAAAACCTGCTGCCGGTGACGATAGGAAATATCGCGGGCGGCGTGGGGCTTGGCGCCCTGCTCTGGTATTGCCGCGGAAAGAGAGGAAAAAGCAATGGATGATCCTGCGCTTAAAAGCTGCGCTGATTTTACCGGGGCGCTGGCCTCCAAAGCCCCCACACCGGGCGGCGGCGGCGCGGCGGCCCTGACGGGGGCACTTTGCGCCGCGCTCTGCACCATGGCCGCGAGGCTCACGCTGGGCAAAAAAAAGTTCGCCGCCGCCGAGGGCGAGGTCTTTCAGATCGCCGAAAGGGCGGAGGCGCTGAGACGGTGCTTTCTGGCGCTTATGGCCGGGGACGAGGCGGCTTTTGCACCCCTTTCCCGGGTCTATGCAATGGACAAAACTGCCCCCGGCTATGAGGCGACGCGGCGGGCCGCGTCGCTCGCCGCCTGCCTGCCGCCGCTGGAGATGCTCCGCCGCTGCGGGGAGGTGCTGCCGCTTTTGGAGCGGATGCATGCGATAGGAAACCCCATGCTCATGTCCGACGTGGGCTGCGCCGCGGCGCTCTGCGCCGGCGCCATGCGGGCCGCGTCCATGAACGTATATGTGAACACCCGAAGCCTGAAGGGCGACGGGGAGGCGGACAGGATAAACCGGGAGACCGGGGCGCTGCTGAAAGAATTTGTCCCCAGGGCGGAGAAGCTTTCGGCGGCGGTGACGGAATATCTGGAGGGCTGATGGCTGTTTTGCTGCGCGGGGCCCCAGTGGCGGAGGCCATTTCGGAAAAACTGAAAGAGCGGTCGGCCCGGCTTCACGGGCAGGGGATCTCACCCTGCCTGGCTGTTTTGCGCGTGGGTGCGGCCCCCAGCCAGACGGCTTACGAGCGGAACGCCGCCAGGCGCTGCGAGAGCCTGGGCATTTTGGTGCGGCGCATTGTGCTGCCGGATGGGGCGGACAGAGCGGCGCTTCTTGGGGCAATAGAAAATATCAATCTGGACGGCAGCGTCCACGGCTGCCTCCTGCTCCGCCCCCTGCCCAGTGCCGGGGACGACGAGGCCGCCTGCCGTGCGCTGACCCCTGAAAAGGATGTGGACGGCGTTGGCCCCGTTTCTCTGGGCGCGGTTTTCACCGGGCGGGGCCCGGGATTTCCTCCCTGCACGGCCAGGGCCTGCGTGGAAATGCTGGATTATTACGGGGTGGAGCTCTCCGGGGCGCACGCGGCCATTATCGGACGGAGCCTTGTGGTGGGCCGGCCGCTGGCCATGCTGCTCCAGGCCCGGGACGCCACCGTCACCCTCTGCCACAGCCGAAGCCGGGAGCTGCCGGCGCTGTGCCGGGGGGCGGATATCATAATCGCTGCCGCAGGACAAAGAAATGTAGTGGGGGCTGAATTCGTAAGGCCGGGGCAAATTGTGCTGGATGTGGGGATAAATCAGGATGAAACCGGCAAAATACACGGCGATGTGGATTTTGAACAGGTGTCGCCCATCGTCTCGGCCATAAGCCCCGTACCGGGAGGCCTCGGCGCGGTGACAACGGCGGTGCTGGCCGGAAATGTGCTTTCCGCCGCGGAAAACGCGGTTTCATATAGATGTAAGTCAGAGTAGGAGCAGCGCGTTAAGTGCCGTGGGATGGGAAGTTGTCCACGGACGAAGCAGAAACTGTGCGGTGCTGTCTCCGCTTCCGCTGCCACCAGAGGATTAAGCTCCTTTTGTGGCAACAGTCACGAAAGGAGAATTTTTATGACGACAAGAAAACTCGCGGCGGACGCCGTGCTGGCCGCCATGTGCGCGGTTCTGGGGGCCCTGTCCCTGGATTTCGGAAATTTGAAAATTACTTTTGAGAGTCTGCCCGTCCTGCTGGCGGCGCTGGCTTTCGGCCCGCTGGACGGTCTGGCGGTGGGCGGTATCGGCACGCTTATCTACCAGCTTCTGCGCTACGGGGTCAGCGTTACCACGCCCCTGTGGATCCTGCCCTATGCGCTCTGCGGGCTGCTTGTGGGGCTTTACGCAAAAAAACTGGGCTTTGTGTTCAGCGGAAAGCAACTGGCATGGGCGGTGTTCCTCTCCAGCCTGCTTATCTTTGTCCTGAACACCGGGGTACTGTGGCTTGACAGCATTGTTTACGGCTATTACTCCGCCGTGTATATTTTCGGCAGCTTTGTGCCCCGCCTGCTCATCTGCCTTGTGAAGGCTGCTGCTTTTACGGCCGTGCTGCCCACGCTGCTCCGCTCCGCGGACAGGGCTCTGCGTTGAACGGCGATAAGCAGGGCCAGCGCCGGCTCGCCCGGGAAAGGCGCGGCGGGCTGGACCGGGGGCAGAGAGCGGAATACAGCCTCGAGATCTGCCGCCGGATCTGCGCCATGCCGGAGCTCCGGGGCGCAAGGCTCGCACTGTCCTACATGGCCGTGGGGGACGAGGCGGATCTCGCCCCGCTGCACGCGATGCTTCTGGAGAAGGGCCTGCGCCTTGCCTTTCCGCTGACGCTGGATGGGGGGAAAATGGAGGCGAGAATTGCCGGGGAAAACAACTTCCGCCCCGGCCGCTTCGGCCTTATGGAGCCCGACCCGGAAAAAACGGCGCCTGTAAGGCCCGGGGACATTGACATCGTTCTGGCGCCCTGCCTGGCCTTTGACGAGAGCTGCGCCCGCCTGGGGCACGGGGCCGGGTATTACGACCGCTATCTGCCCCAATGTAAAAAGGCCCTGTTTATTGCCGCCGCTTTCGAGGCCCAGAAGCTGCCCCAAATCGCCTGCACGGAGCTGGACGTTAAAATGCACGCCGTGGCGACGGAAAAAGAAATTTACAGAGCGCCCCTTCCGTAAGGGGCCCGCTGAAAAGAGGCTGCCGGAAAGCCAGGCCAGAGAAAAAACGCATGGAATCCTCTTCCTGATGATTCCATGCGTTTTCTGCCGGGCATTTTAAAAGCGTCAAAAATGCCGCTTCCCTCAAAAGGCTTGTTTTCAAGCCTTTCGACGGCGGCTTATCCAGTTTGAGGCGTGCTTTGCCCCCGCAAGCGCTCCCGGCGGCTGAGTCGTTTTTGCTTCGGCAAGCGTTTTCAGCAGTCTCAAGTTCATGCCGGTGAAACGGCGCCGGAAAACCGGCGCTTGCGGGGGATCCGCCGCCCGGGCGGCGGGGGAGCGCTCACAGATAGCTCCGGTCTATGCAGACCACAGCGTAGCGGTCGGGCCAGGTGGTGTTTACAAGCTCTCTGATCTCGGCGGCCAGCTCCTCGTCCTTCTTCTCATAGCCGGCGGGAACCACCGCGTCGAAAATCAGGTTGGTGTGGGTGGGGCCGGGGACCATGCGGAAATCATGAATGCTGATGGCTCCGTCCAGTTCCCGGAGCTTTTCGGCCACAGCGTGGCGCATGAGGGAGACCTCGGTGTCGTTGGCCTCAATGGGGTCCATATGTATGGTGGCCAGGCAGCCGAAGCGCTCTTTGATTTCCATCTCGGCAGAGTCGATGGCGTCGTGCAGGTGGAAGATGTTCCCGCTGCCTTCCACCTCCGCGTGGAGAGAGACCATGAGGCGGCCCGGGCCGTAGTCATGGACAATCAGGTCGTGGATGCCGACGATCTCCGGGTGGGAGAGAACGACTCCCTCGATGTTCTGCACAAGCACAGGGTCCGGGGCCTGGCCCAGGAGGGGGGAGAGCGTATCCCGGGCGGCGCTGTACCCGGCGAAGAGGATGAAGACCGCCACGGCGAGGCCCGCCCAGCCGTCGATATTCACCTTGAAGAGCCAGTTTATGCCCATGGAGAGAAGAACCACGGTGGTAGCGATGGCGTCTGAAAGGGAGTCGGCAGCGGTGGCCTGCATGGCGGCGGAGTTTATTTTTTTGCCGATCTTCCTGTTGTAAAGGCACATATAGAACTTCACGCCGATGGAGCAGAGCAGGATAAGGGCAGGGAGCAGCCCCGCCTCCACGGTCTGGGGGGCGATGATCTTTTCTATGGAGCTTTTGCCAAGCTCCAGACCCATGAGGATGATGATCACCGACAGGCCCAGACCCGCCAGATATTCGATGCGCCCGTGGCCGAAGGGATGATCCAGGTCCGGCTTTTTCCCGGCAAAGAGAAAGCCCAGCAGCGTGATGATGGAGGAGCCGGCGTCGGACAGGTTGTTGAACGCGTCCGCGGTGACTGCCACGGAGCCGGAGACGATTCCCGCAAAGTACTTCCCCGCGAAAAGCAGGAGGTTGAGGAAAATCCCGTAGAGCCCGCAGAGCGTCCCATAGGCGCCGCGGACTTTCACATCGCCGACGTTTTCCCGGTCCTTTATAAAGATTTTTGTGAGCAGTTTGAGCATTTTTATACGCCTCTGATTTAAAAGTCAAGTTTTTCAAGGTCAAAATATTTTTCGGCAAAGTCCACCCGTTCGACCCGGAATTCCCTGCCCCGGAGATAATTCAGGATCCCGGCGTCTGTGGGGAAGGCAAAGGAGAGCTTATAGGAATAGAGGGCCTGGCCCTTTTCCTCAAAACCCTTGTTGAAGCGCTCGCTGCCGTATTTCCCATCCCCCAGCAGGGGCCAGCCCGCGTGGGCCATCTGGGCGCGGATCTGATGGGTGCGCCCGGTGAGCAGGCGGCATTCCACCAGGGACAGCGCGCCCTTTGCAGCCAGCACCCGGTACTCCGTCACGGCGGTTTTCGCCCCCGGTTCCGGGCGGTTTTTCACAAAGACCTGGTTTTTGCCCGCGTCCTTGAAGAGAAAGTTCTCAAGCCGGCCCGCCGGCGGCTTCGGCCTGCCCTGGACGGCGCAGAGATAATATTTCTCGATCTCCCGGTCCCTTATCTTCTCGTTGAGGATCCGCAGAGCTTCGGCATTCTTGGCGGCGATGACGATGCCGCCGGTATTGCGGTCGATGCGGTTGCACAGGGCGGGGGCGAAGGCGTTTTCCTCCTTCGGCTTCCATTGGCCGGACTGGGCCATATAGGCCTGGATATTGGCGATAAGCGTGTTATAGTCCCAGACCCCGGCGCTGTGGCAGAGGACCCCGGGCTTTTTATCCGCCAGAAGCAGGTTCTCGTCCTCATACACAATGCTCAGGCGGGGAACGCCTACTTTCAGATAAGAATTTTCTTCTCTGGGTCTTTCAAAAAACTCATCGTTGATGTATAATTGCAGAGTATCCCCGGCGCAGAGGCGGGCGTCGCGCTTGGCGGCTTTGCCGTTGCGCTTGATGCGCTTGAGGCGGATATATTTCTGGAGCAGCGATTCCGGCAGAAGTGGCACCGCCTTGCCCACAAAACGGTCAAGCCGCTGGCCCGCGTCATTGGCTCCAATGGTGAATTCTTTCATGGCAGAGAAAAAACCTTTCATCCAGGCGTAAATTTAAGACTTTTTCGATTATACTATATAAAATTTCTGTTGACAAGCCTTAACAGTTCAACTATAATACTTAGGCGACTGTGGCGGTGTATGCCTTATGGCGAGGTGCTTTTATGCGGCTTGAGCTGAGAGAGATCATTGAAATACCCGGCGGCTCTGTTCCTTTCGAATGCGACCTGGAGACGGAAATGCTGGACTTTCCCTCGGTGCTGGCCTACAAGGCCCCGCCCCACGCCGAGGGCAGGGTGTACAACGAAGCGGGCGTGCTGCACATGGCGGGAAGCATCTGGGCGGAGATGATCTGCCTGTGCGACCGCTGCGGCAGTGAGTTTGAGAGCGTCAAGGAGACGCCGCTGCACGCCACCATCGTGGAGGGGGACCCGGGGGAGAACCCGGATCTGTTTTCTCTGGATGGGGACGGCATTGACCTCAGCGAGATCCTATCCACCTGCTTCATTCTGGACATGGAGACCAAATTCCTCTGCAGAGAGGACTGCAAGGGTCTCTGCTCCGCATGCGGCAAAAACCTTAACCTCGGCCCCTGCGGGTGCCGGAAACAAATTGATCCAAGATTTGCTGTGCTTGAGCAGCTTTTGGATAAATAACAAAAACAGAGCTGCTCAGAACAGCCGTTATCAGGAGGTGTCAACATGGCAGTCCCAAAAGGAAAAGTATCAAGACAGAGACGTGACAAGAGACGTTCTTCCACCTGGAAGCTCAGCGCTCCCGGTATCATCGCGTGCCCCAACTGCGGAGCCTTCTGCATGCCTCACCGTGCTTGCAAGGCCTGCGGACAGTACAAGGGCCGCGTGGTCATCAACGTTGAAGAGAGCAAGTAAAAAAGCTTGAGGAGGAAGGGGAAGCCTTTCCTCCTTTTGCTGTATTTATGGGTATAATGTATAACCAGATCAAATCAATAGACCGGGGCAGCCCCCTGCGCCATAAGGCGAGCGTGGGGGACCGCCTTGTTTCGATAAACGGCAATAAAATACTGGATGTGCTGGACTACAAGTTCTTCGCTTACGACAGCGCCCTTACAGTGGTGCTCCGCCGCCCCGGCGGAGAGGAGTACACGGTGGCGCTTGTGAAGGACGAGGGGGGCGACCTGGGTCTGGACTTTGAGAGCTATCTCATGGATACGCCCCGCGCCTGCGCCAACAACTGCGTCTTCTGCTTCATAGACCAGCTCCCCAAAGGCATGAGAAAGACCATGTACTTCAAGGACGACGACGCGCGGCTGAGCTTCCTGCTGGGAAATTACATCACGCTGACCAATCTCTCCGAGCGGGAGATCCAGCGGATCATCCACCTGCATGTAAGCCCGGTAAATGTCTCCGTCCATGCCACGAACCCGGAGCTGCGGCGGAAAATGCTCCGCAATCCCCGGGCCGGGGAATGCATGGCGCTTATGCGGCGCTTCGCGGAGGCGGGGATCGTTATGAACTGCCAGATCGTCTGCTGCCCGGGCCTGAACGACGGGGAGGAGCTTCAGCGCTCCATGGAGGAGCTGGCGGCGCTTTACCCGGCGGTGAGGAGCGTCTCCATCGTCCCGGTGGGGCTGACGAAATTCCGGGAGGGCCTCTACCCGCTGACGGCTTTCACCCCGGCGCTGGCGGCGGAAACCATTGACCGGGTGACGGCCTTCGGGGACATCTGCCTGGAAAAGCACGGAGAGCGCATCTTCTGCTGCGGGGATGAGATGTATCTCAAGGCCGGCAGGGAGATTCCGCCGGACGAGTTTTACGGGGATTATGTCCAGCTTGAAAACGGCGTGGGCATGCTGCGCCTGATGGAGACGGAGTTTTCCTCCGCCCTGAAGCTCTCCGATGAGCCGGAACACACCCCCTTTTCCATCGCCACCGGCGTTTCCGCCGCACCCTTTTTTGAAAAGCTTATGGCCGCGGCAAGGGAAAAATACCCCGGGATCCAGGGCCGGGTATATGCCATCGAGAACGACTTTTTCGGCCGCAGCATCAATGTGGCCGGGCTTATAACCGGCGGGGATCTGATCCGGCAGCTCAGGGGAAAAGACCTGGGCGAGCGGCTTTTTATCTCCCAGAACATGCTCCGCCGTCAGGAAATGGATTTTCTGGACGATGTGACCCTGGAAGAGGCAAGCGCCGCTCTGGGCCTGCCCATCTACCCTCTGGAACAGGACGGCTTTGCCCTCTGGGACGCGGTATCGGGGATCCTCCCGGAAGTGAAGCTGCCTGAGAGAGAAGCCGCCTGCGGGGAATACTATAAATACAATCAGAACAAAGAACAGGGAGGAAGCCATGTCTAAACCTCTTGTTGCCATTGTCGGCAGGCCCAACGTGGGCAAATCCATGCTCTTCAACCGCCTGGTGGGGCAGCGGCTTTCCATCGTGGAGGACAGCCCCGGCGTCACACGGGACAGGCTCTACGCCGAGTGTGAGTGGCGGGGAAGAAAATTTGATATGGTCGATACCGGCGGCATCGAGCCCCGGACCGACAGCGAGATATTAAGCTTCATGCGGGAGCAGGCCCAGATCGCCATAGACGCGGCCACGGTCATCGTCCTGGTGGCAGATATCCGCACGGGGGTCACAGCGGCAGACAAAGACGTGGCCAATATGCTGCTGCGCTCCGGAAAGCCGGTAGTCCTGGCCGTAAACAAGGCTGACGCCACCGGGGCCACCGACCCTGCCGTCTATGAGTTTTATTCTCTGGGCCTGGGGGACCCCATCCCCGTCTCCGCTGTCCACGGCCACGGCACCGGCGACCTGCTGGACGCCTGCCTGGAGTATTTCCCCGAGGAGGGGGAGGGGGAAGCGGACGAGGACTTTATCAGAGTCGCCGTCATCGGCAAGCCCAACGTGGGCAAATCCTCCCTGATCAACCACATTCTGGGGGAAAAGCGGGTCATCGTCAGCAATATGGCCGGCACCACCCGGGACGCGGTGGACACCATGTACGAAAACAAGCTGGGCCGGTACATGTTTATCGATACCGCCGGCATCCGCCGCAAGTCCAAGGTGGACGAGCGGGTAGAGAAGTTCTCCGTCATGCGGGCGCAGCTGGCCATAGAGAGGGCGGACGTCTGCCTTATTCTGATCGACGCCAGAGAGGGCGTCACCGAGCAGGACACCAAGATAGCCGGCCTCGCCCACGAGGCGGGCAAGGCCAGCATCATCGTGGTGAACAAATGGGACCTGGTCGAGAAAGAGACGGGCACCATGGAGAAGATGCGCAAGGAAGTGCTGCGGGACCTGAGCTTCATGAGCTACGCCCCGGTGCTCTTCATCTCCGCCCTCACCGGCCAGCGGACCGACAGGATCTTTGAGCTGATAAACTTCGTAAACGACCAGAGCAACATGCGCATCAGCACCGGTATGCTCAATAACGTCCTGGCCGACGCCCAGGCCCGCGTCCAGCCGCCCACGGACAAGGGGCGGCGGCTCAAAATATATTATATGACCCAGACTGGCATCAAGCCGCCGAATTTTGTCATTTTCTGCAATTCCAGAGAGCTTTTTCATTTCTCCTATCAGCGCTATCTTGAAAACCAGATCCGCGCCGTGTTCGGCCTGGAGGGCACTCCCGTGCGGGTGGTCATCAGGCAGAAGGGAGATAAGGAATGATCGTCTACTGGATTCTGCTCCTTATTACCGCCTTTATTGCCTACTGCATGGGCAGTCTTGACAGCGTGGTGCTGGCCTCCAACTTTGTGTTCCGGCGGGATCTGAGAAAGCTTGGGAAGGGAAATATCGCCTTTTCAAACTTTCGACGAATCTTCGGGCCCAAGGGCTTTGTGAAGCTGCTGCTGGTGGAGCTTGTCAAGGACCTGCTGCCCATTCTCATCGGCGGCTGGCTGTTGGGAACCAGGGGACACGCCGAGGTGGGCCGGGCCTTTGCCGGCTTCTGCCTTGTGCTGGGCAGGCTCTATCCCGCCTTTTACGGCTTCAGGGGCAGCCACGGAATCATCTGCATGCTGGTGGCCGCCGTAGCGGTAAACAGCTCCGTGGGCATTGCCGCGGGCCTTTTTATGGGGGCTGCGCTGTGGTTCTCCCGCTATGTGTCCCTGGGCGCCGTTGTTGGCGCGCTGATGGTTGTCACCCTGTCGGTGCTGCTGGTGGACAATAATCTCAGCATGACCCTGTGTGCTTTTACCGGGGCGCTGGTGCTGATCCGGCACATCCCTGCCATCTTCCGCCTTCTCGGCGGCAAAGAGCAGAAGCTCAGCTTTGAGGAGGATATCAGCTATAAGTTCGACCAGAAGTTCTGATGCGCAAAGCGCCGCCCGGGAGGGCGGCGTTTTCGCTGGGAAAGGTTTTGTAAAATAGCGGCAGGGGCGCCGGGTTCTTCTCTCCCTGTCATTCTGAGGAGCGGTTTTTCCCCTCGCTGTCATTCTGAGGAGCTTCGCTCCGAAGAATCTTCTGGATGCTGTTATAGAAGGGAGAAAAGATTCTTCGCTCTTTTCAGACCTTCCGAACTGTACA
>OLPA01001845.1_pt1 | contig 16806 bp, 11 predicted proteins | sample 1672811 | NCBI WGS metagenome assembly OLPA01 (sample SAMEA3136726, study PRJEB25190) | human gut metagenome | biome: human gut; feature: human-associated habitat; material: faeces | place: Austria | collected 2013
GCGTCCGCAGACGCGCCCCCAAGCTGCTCTTCCCCCAAGATTCCGTGAAGAACCTAAAAAGACGCGGCAGGAAGCTGATTTTTTCAGCCCCCTGCCGCGTGTTAATATCTCCTTACTGCTTCTTCAAATACGCCGTCATCATATATCCTGTGTACCCGTTGTATCGCACCTTCGTCCACGTTTTGCCCGCGGAGAGCACAACCACCGTTGATCCGTGCGGCACTTGCACCAGCACGCGTGCGGATTTCGAGCCGCTGCTGCGCAGGTTCACATACGTCCCCTGCGGATGGCGGACAATGCGTGTGGAACTCGACGAGCCGGCAGAGGGAATGGAAAGGTAGTCGGTCATCATATACCCGGTTTTGCCGTCGGGCGTTTTGACCTTGCACCACTGGTCGCCCTGCGAAATCATCGTGACCACCGTGCCGTTGGAATACTTGCCTAAGCTCGTGCCGCGGGTGCTTGCCCTGCTGCGCAGATTCAGCTTGTCGCGCGGATTCGGGTTGTTGACGACCGCATAGGCTGCCTGCTGTGCCGTGGAGGAAGAACCGCTCGATGCGCTGCTTCCCGCCGCCTTCGCGCAGAGGGCTTCGCCTTCGGAACGGCGGATATGCCCCGCGCGCAGATAGTCTGAGGACATAAACCCGACGCCGCCGTTGACAGCGATTTTCCACCAACCGTTGCCCTGCTGGAGAATCATAACGTAGGTGCAGCCGGGGATGGAAGCGAGGCTGCCGTAATTCTTACCCGGGCCGGAGCGCAGATGAACGTTCTCCTTATTCGGCGAAATGACCATGCCGAGCTTGTCGGAGTAGACGCCGCTGCGGGTGGAGATGAAACGGGTGAGAAAATAGCCGGTCTGACCGCCGACGGAAACATAGTACCAGTCGCCCGCACGGTCGAGAATGACGCAGGGCGTGCCGTCGTCGTACTTGCCGAGCACCTTGGCGGATGTGCTGGCCTCGCGGCGGAGGTTCAGGTAGCCCGCATGGGAGACGTAGCCGATTGTGCCGGTTGCATCCGCCGAAACGAGCAGGTAATCCTGCCGCATCCAGCCATAGCGGCCGTCAGGTGTTTCCACCTGATAAAAGCCGTTGCTGTATCCGCGCACGGTCATCCACGTTCCCTTGTTGTACGCACCCAAAACGGCGGAACTGGTAGTGGGGGCGGAGCGCAGGTTGACATTCGCCGCACCGAACACAACGCCGTAACTGCTGGAATCCGCCTGCGCTGTGACACTCAGCAGGAGCAGAAGCAGCAGCGTCAGCCCTGCGAGCAGCTTCCATTTTTTCATTCGTTCTCTTCCTTTCCTCATATCATGGAAATTCCTGTGCCCTTGCGGGAAAAAAAGCGGATAGCAAAAACTTGATGGACGGTTTGCCCATCACGACAGCTTCTATTATATCAGGAAATGCAATGGAATGCAAGTTTTTCCTATGGATTCCGGCATGGAAAAAAATTATTTCGGAAAAATTTGATTCCGCTGGGAACAAAACAGCAGCGTCATGCGTTTTATTCTTGCAAGGGGAGGGAAACAGCCCAAAGCTGGTTCGCTCCGCGCAAAAGGAGGAAGAACGGATGAAGAAGTTTCTGGCAGGACTGGTAAGCCTGCTGATGCTGTCGACTGCGTTTGCTGAGCCGACGATAACGCATCTGGGCTACACGGCGTATCTTGGCAGCAGCAATGAGCTGTATCTGCAGGATCCGACGGGTACGGTGCGCGTCCTGCGTTATCCGATTGCGGATATTCTTTCGATTACGGACACGGTTGTCTACTGCCGTGCGCAGGATGGCAAGCTGCTCAGCATTGCGCTGGACGGCTCGCAGTCGCTGATTATCGCGGAAGCTCCGACCGACGAGCAGGTGAATGCGCTGACGGCGAAGTCGAGTTATACGCTGACGGACGGCGTGCTGCGCAATGGCGCCACGATTGTGGATACGGGCGTGCTTGCCTTCTGCGATTTGGCGGACGAGCAGACCACGACCGCGCCGGATGAACTGCTGTACCTCAAACAGAACACGACGAACACCGCTGCCCTGATGGTGCGCACGGAGAACGTCGCGACTGCGCGGACGCTGGCGATTCTGGGCATCACCGCGCCTGTGCTGAGCATGACGGCGAACGGCGAGAACATCACCATCGTCGCATCTGACCACAGCGTCACGGTTTACAACCGCGTCGCGCTGACGACCACCAATTATCCGGCGACGTCGGAGCTGACGGAGAAAGCATCCGCCATCGGCAGTGAGCTGTTCCGCTACGCGCCCGCGGAGTCCTTCGGCTGGAACGTGGAAATCAGCGCGGGTCTGCCGGCAATTGAAGTTGTGACAGACCGCGGCAATGTGTCTGTTGCGACGGCAACGCCCGCCCCCGCGACCACTGTGCCGACCGCGACCGCGCGTCCGACGGCGACTGTCCGCCCGACGGCTACGCCCCGCCCGACCGCAACTGCGACGGCTGCGTCCGAGTACACGCGCCTGAACTACGGCAGCAAGGGCAAGGCGGTGCGCAAGCTGCAAAACCGCCTGTCCAAGCTGGGCTATCCCGTGGGCAAGGTGGATGGCGTCTGGGGTGACGACACGCAGTTCGCGGTCAACCTGTTCCAGTCTGCCATCGGCTACACCGAGCACCGGTATGCGTCGGCAGCCATGCAGGAGAAGTTGTACTCCAAGAAAGCGCCGGTTTACGATCCCTACATGCCCCTGAAGGAAGGCAAGAAGGGAACGCCTGTCAAGCTGATGCAGCAGCGCCTGTTCGATCTCGGCTATTTCACTACTAACGACGTGGAGAAGGAAGTTGATGGCGTGTACGGCAAGCGCACGACGGAAGCCATCAAGCTATTCCAGACCGTCTGCGGTTATGAGGAGAAGAAAATCACCGGCGTTGCTGATGCGGATACGCTGATGCTGCTCTTCGACGAAAAAGCGCCTGTGAATCCGGGCAATGTGCCGCCGACGCCGACCAGCCCGGTGGTAATCGTCACGCCGACCCCGACGAACGTGCCGACGGCAACACCTGCGCCGACGGAAGCGCCGACGGCGACACCTGCGCCGACGGAAGTGCCGACCGAAGTTCCGACGGCGACACCCGCCCCGACGGAAGCGCCGACGGCGACACCCGCGCCGACGGAAGTGCCGACCGAAGTCCCTACGGCTACGCCCGCGCCGACGGAAGCCCCGACAGCAACACCCGCGCCGACGGACACGGTGGAGGTCATCACGCCTGAACCGCAGCCGTCCGAAACGGTGACGGAATAAGCAAATTTGCGCCCAATCAGCGATGGTTGGGCGTTTTTTTGTGCAGAAAATTTGTAATGGAGGGAAGATATGCCGCTTTTGATGCGTTAGATAGGTGAAGACCGCAGGAAAGTGCGGCAGAAAGAAGGAAGAAACATGAGAAAGTACACGCGGATTGGAACGTTTTTGCTGGCACTTGTGATGTGCCTGACGATGCTGACGGCGCAGGCGGAAAGCGAACTGCCGGAGGAAGTTGCGGACTTGTTCACCGTGAAGGCGTGGGCACACTACGCCATCGCGAACCAGCCAGATATGCCGGAGAACAAGGCGTTCGCGGTGATGCAGGAGAAATCCGGCTACGAGGCGGCGCTGCTGGTGATGCGCAACACCAAGAGCGAAACAAACGTGCTGGTGCTGGCGGAAAAATCATCCGCACAAGCGGATTGGAAAATCACCATGCGCAACTGGGGCGCGGTGGGGCAGGGTGACGCGAACGTGCCGCAGCTGGCGGTGCTGGCGGACGGGCGCTTCGTCATCCACTACCCGAACGGCGACAGCGCGTATTTCACGCATGAAATAAATGGCTGGCAGCTGACAAACCTGTCCTTCGGTGATACGACACAGGTGGAAGTGACCCGCAGCGGCATGACCTTCCTCACTCTGTCGGACAACGGCAAGTGGGTTAAGACGACGGTGTCCGGCGTGGTGGAGACGGCCATGGCGCAGTTCAGCATGGATCGCTTCCCGCGGACGGTCGCGGCGGCGCGCGAGCACCTGACGAATCCGCCGACGATTCCGGATTCCCCGTGGAGCTGGACGTACCCCTACGGCTTCCCGCAGCCTTCGCAGTACGCCAAACTTGCGGCAGGCAAGCAGTATGCGGTGTATTCCGCACCGTCGGACGCCAGTTTCCGCGCGGCGAACGGCAAAGCACTGCTGTCCACGAACGACTGGGTGCAGGTTTTCTTCGAGGAGGACGGCTATCTGCTCGTGCAGTACGCCATCAGCCGCCATCAGTACCGCATCGGGTACATCAAGGCGGATGCGGTGTCGAATTTGTCGGAAGTGGCGGAAATCGGCAGCTGGGCGAATTACCCGGCGCAAGTCCTGCGCACATCGGCGCTCACAGACGACCCGCTGAATTCCTGCGGCGCGGTGATGACGCTGAAGGCGGGACAGCAGGTGACGTATCTGGGACAGCTGGGTCAGGAATGGGCGTTTGTGGAGACGACGACGGCGCAGGGGCAGCGGATTCGCGGCTTCGTGGAATTGAGTGAGCTGAACGTCACGCGCCCAGACGATGCGGATGACAATTTGAACGGGTAATGCTATTTCCGGGTTCACCTGCGCCATCTGCAAATAGTATAATATATAATTCCAAAACAACAAAACCCCAGCCGCGTTTTGCAGCCGGGGTTTTTGCTTGCTTTCCCTGCGAAATCAATCAGAATCAGCGTACTCCCAATCATACACTTCCGAAGAATGCGTGAAACCGATTCGGGAATAAAATGCTTGGTCAGACAAGACGATGGCGCGCTTTGCACCAAGCGCATGGGCGCGCGAACATGCTTCATAGACCACCGCTTTCGCCAAGCCGCGCTTTCTGGCGACAGGCTCGACATAAGCGGTGTCACCGGTTGTGTACCATAAGCCGCAGTGCGCGCAATATTCGCGGTTGGCAATTGCAAAGGTTTTCAGCGCGTCGTTTGCGTGGGGGATTCGCTTCAGCAATTCCGCATCCCATTTTTCGGGCGTGCCGTCATTGTCAAACCCTCTGTGAATCACCAGCTGGTATTGCCATGGATCGGCGGCAAATTCCTGCGGGCTCATGGTATAGCCGTCCGGCAGACAATAGACCAGCGGATTGGACAAATCATTCAAAACGTCCCCAATGAAAATGCTCGTTGTAATCCAGCGTTCCCGCTTTCAAAAGAAATTGGCAAATGCTTTGATACTGCTCGTTGAACCGCTCGCAGTTTTGTAGTGCTCTATCCTGTATTCCATGGCAAATCACCTTGTCAGCTGCCTGTCTGAATGGTTGTCCGGATAGTGAAGGGAATCCCCCAGATGTAGTAGGTGATGTTCGCCTCGCGGATTGCGTGCATGTCCTTGCTCGTCAGGATGGTGGCAGTCACGTCGCCGATGGTGTGCGCGGGCAGGGTCAGCACTTGGTCGCTGCCGATTTGCAGAATGTCGCCGCTCATGGGCGTAATCTGCACCTCAATCATTTCCGCGGGCAGGGTCGTGTTGTTCTCCAGCCGGAACGTGTAGGTGTAAAAGACGTAATCCTCCGCGCTGGACAGCTCCTGCGGGGCGACGAACGACGTGCCGACAACCGCGCCCGCACGAACCTGCGCGCTCAGGTCAGTGAACAGGTCGTAGTTCCGGTAGGCTTCCAGCGCCGTAACGCCCTGCGCAATCACCGTCACGTTCGACGTCATATACATTGCGCCGACACCGAGCAGTGCAATCAGCAGCAGAACGACGCTCACAATGGCAAAACGCTTCATGAAACTTCTTCTTAATCTCCTTCGGTCTGCTGAAGCAGGCGGTTCATTTGGTCAATCATTTCGGAGTCCTTCAGGCTGAAATGGAACTCCACGCGGCGCGAAGCTTCCTTGTCCTCGTTGCCGTACTGGTCGTAAATCAGCCCCGTGGCGCCGCGTCCGGTGATGGTCAGCAGACCGCTCTTGAGCAAATCGCGCTGGCGGGTCGTCAGACCGGGCATTTTCAGGATGTAGGTGGCGACGGACAGCGCGCGATCTTGCGAGAGTTTCAGGTTGTTGTAGTAGTCGCCGGTGGAGTCCGTGTAGCCCTCGATGATGATTTCGCCGAGGTACGCGCTGTACTCGTCGCGCAGCAGCACGTTCAGGTAGACGGGCACGAAGCGGTCAAGCAGCGCCTTGCCTTCTGCACGGATTTCGGATTTGCCCGTGTCGAAGAGCACAGAGCTGTCCAGCACAATGTCGCCCGTGGAATGATCCACCGTTGCGCTGAGGTTCGCGGAGGACAGCGCAGAGGAAAGCGCCGTGATGATGCGCGGGCGAATGCCAATCAGCGCGTCGATCTGCTCCGCCTGTGCCGCCATTGCCGCCTGTTGATTTTCCAGCACTTCGTTCGCGGCTTGCAGCGCCATTTCCTTGTTCTTCAGGTCAGTTTGCAGGATGATGAGCTTTGCCTCGCGGTCAGCCAAATCGGTCTGCGCCTGCTGCAATTGCGCCTGCTGGTCGCTCAGGACGATGTAGGCATTTTCCAGCTCCTTCGCCTGTGAATCCAGCTGCACTTGGATGATGGCGATTTCCGTTGCCTGCTTGTCCATCGTCACCTGCTGGGAGGCAAGCTGCAACGTCTGCGCGTCGAGCGTCACCTGCTGCTGGCTGACGAGCGCCTTCTGCGCGTCCAGTTCAGCGGTTTTCGTCTCCAGCATCGTGAAATACTGGTAGAGGCTGACGCTCAAAATCAGAACAAACACAAGCAGCAGCGCTGCCATCATGTCAGAGTAGCTGATCCAGCTTGCGCCGCTGTTGCTGGTGCGGGCGGCGCGCCGGTTGCGGATACGCGCCATGCTTACCCCTCCTTCTGGCGGAGCGCAGCGGTTGCCGCGTCAATCGACTCCTTGAGTGCGGTCAGCAGACGCTGTGTTTCGGCGGCTTGGCGGGTCGCTTCGGCACTGTCTGTGCCGGAGAGCTTGTCCGTCGTTTCGCCCATCATTGCCATCAGTCCCTGCATACTTGCGTCAAACATGCCCAGCGACTGGCTAAGCCCGCTGACGACGCTCTGCGTGAAGTTCTGGCAGCCGGCGGAAAGCTCGGCGGCGGACTGCTTCATGGCATCGGCGACGCCGGAAAGCTCCTGCGTTGTGGCGTTGCTGGACTGCTTCATCGCGGCGGTCGTTTCGCTGCTCTGGCGGGTGAATTGCTCCGTCACGCGGGCGAGCTCCTCCTGTCCGGCGCGGATGCGGTTCAGCGCGCTCAACTGCTGATCGCTGACTTTGCCCAAGCGGGTGAGCAAATCAGCAGAGGAACGCTCGAAGCCCTCGTCGCGGCTGCGGGCGGCACTGAGTTCCTTGATGTACTGCTCGAAGTGCGCAATCACATCGTTCGTCACGTCATGCAGCTGGCGCATATCCACCTGAATGGCGGCAGCGGCGTTCAGCGACTGGCGGACTTGCTCCAGCGACGCCTGCTGATGCTGATTCACCTCGGTCATCGTGCGGCCAAGGGTGAGCAGCTGGTCGGAGAGGGACGCGTTCATCTGCTGCACAAAGCTGCCGACGATGCGCCCAACGCCGTCCACCTGCGCGCGCGTCGCCCCCATCAGGAAATTGTCCATCGCCTGCGAAACGGGCTGCATCGCGCTGCGGACGGAGTGCTCCATCGCGCCCGCGAGCTGCCCCGGCAGGGTGTCGGTGAGGGTGGAAAGCATGTGGTTGGAGTCCTGATTCTGGCAGATAAGCTGCACATCGTTGTCCAGTGGGCGCGACATCGCCAGCGAAGTGAAGTTCGACACAAAGTCGTCAATCGCGCGATAGCTGGAGCCTTGCAGAATGCGGTTGATAATGTTGAAGCAGATGGAGCAGCTGACGCCCGCGACGGATGTGCCGAAGGCGAACTGCATCCCCGTCAGCAGCGTCGGGATGCCCTCGATAATCTTGTCGGCGTTGGAGAAGTCGAGGCCGCCCAGACCGTCCATCATGCCCATGAACGTGCCCAGAATGCCCAAAGAGGTCAGCAGACCCGGAATCAGATCGGCCAACTGCGCATTGCCCGGCCCGTGGATGACGGTATCGTCGTTGATGTAGTCCTCAACGTTGCAAGGCAGACCGCGGCGGTCAAGCTGCTCGGCGTTTTGCAGGAAGCGCAGCCAGCAGTTCTTCAGCCGATTGCCCATAAAGCGCTTTTCCTGCCAGACAGGGGTGCCCTGCCGCGTGCCGGCATCCTGCTGCAAGCGGGTGATAGCGCGGCGCAGGGCGTGGGTTGTGGTAATCAGGGGAATCAGGCACTTGAAAACGCCAATCAGCGTGACCCCCGCGATGGCACAGTACACCAGCGCGTCGGTCAGGTTCGACAAATGGCTGGAGAACCATTGCAGAATTTCATCAAACATGGTCAAGCCCTCCTGTGGGTGGTTTCCCTCCTATTGTATCATGAAAAAGCCGTGTCTGTAAATGTGCAGATTGTAAATCTTGCGCTGCGGAATCTCTGATTTATTCGGCGGCACATCTGACGAATGCCTTTTCCGCCATCTGCTGCTTGCGCAAATCTCGATTTACCTCCAGTAAACCTTCGATTTGCGCAATTGCATCTGACGAAAAATTCATCCGTCATCTGACCACCTCATTGCATCAGAGCTTCCGTTACGCTTCTTCATCTTTCAGCACGTCGCGCGCCTGAATGGTGTGGAACGCCGCAGCGCGCCCAAGCCGGTTCATGACAGCCAGCCCAACGCCCTCCGGCGGCACAACCTCGCTGAAAATCACGTCCATGTGCTCCTCATCCAAGCGGCGGAGTGTGTCGAACAGCCTGTGCGCGACCTCGGATGCGTTGTCGCGCGAGCCGATATCATGCGGATGGCAATTCTTGAGCGCATCCATATGCTCCGTGAAGCACATCACACATGCACGATGCCCCTGCGCGTCGGCATGGGCGGCCAGCTTCGCCATGGCGGCGACCACATCCGCCTCCGCCCCCTCGACCAGTGTCACCTGACCATCGGGGGAGTAGTGCTTGTAGCGCATACCGGGGGAAAGCGCTTTTTCACCTTTCTGCAAGGGACGCAGGACACTGCCTGCCACGTCCACATGCCCCAGTACGCTTTCGAGCATGTCTTTCGTGATTCCGCCGGGACGCAGGATGCACGGCGCACCGCTCGTCACGTCCAAGACGGTGGATTCCACGCCGACGTCACAGCTGCCGCCGTCAAGAATCAGCGGGATGCGCCCGTCCATATCCACCAGCACATGATGCGCCGTGGTCGGGCTGGGCTTGCCGGAGCGATTCGCGCTGGGGGCGGCAATCGGCAGCTTGCAGGCGTGCAGGAGCGCCGCCGCGACCGGGTGCGACGGCATCCGCACGGCGACGGTCGGCAGACTGGCGGCGACTTCATCCGGAATGGCGGGCTTGCGCGGCAGAATCAGCGTCAGCGGCCCCGGCCAGAAAGCATCCATCAGCTTTTCCGCCAGCGGGGACACCTCGCATAAGGGCGTCAGCTGCGCGCGGTCGTAGACGTGGACAATCAGCGGATTATCCGCCGGACGGCCCTTCGCGGCGAAGATATTCAGCACGGCTTTTGCATCGAGGGCGTTCGCGCCCAATCCGTACACCGTTTCGGTCGGGAAGGCGACGAGCTGCCCGTCGTGGAGCAGCTGCGACGCAAGCGCGAGGGCTTCAGGGGTGGGGGAGAGAACTTGGGTCATAATATCCCTTCTTTATTTAATTCGGAATTCGGAATGCCGTACCCACAATCAACACGCGGGCAAGGCATGAAGTAGTCACCAACTCAATCGCGCGAAAGGGTCAAGGGACGAAGTCCCTTGTGGAGTCCAGAGGCAAAGCCTCTGGTGGGGTCAAGGGGCAAAGCCCTTGCGTCTCTCCCTTCTAAGAAAGGAAAGCTATGACAGTTGTTTCGGTGCTGGTGGCGCTGCTGCTGCTGGGAATCCTGATTACGGTGCATGAATTTGGGCATTACATTTTCGCGCGCATGACGGGGATAGAGGTCATGGAGTTCGCGATTGGGTTTGGGCCGAAAATCGTCGGATGGACGGGAAAGTCCGGGACGAAGTTCGCGCTGCGGTGCATCCCGCTGGGCGGGTACTGCGCGTTCTACGGCGAGGACGATGTGGAGGGCAAAGCCACGAACGACCCGCGCGCGTTCGGCAAGCAGCCGGTTTGGAAGCGGATGCTGTCGGTGCTGATGGGACCGGGCATGAACTTCCTGCTGCCGCTGGTGGTGCTGGTGCTGTACTTCTGGATTGGCGGCGTGACGGGCACGGAAGCCCTCGTCGCGGATGTGGAGCAGGGCGGCCCGGCGTACACCGCGGGGCTTCAGGCGGGCGACATCATCCTCGACGTCAACGGCACAGCGCCGAATCCCGAAAACGCGTCGCAGTCGTTGACGGAGCTGATTAACGCCTCGCAGGGCGACACGATGGTGCTTGGCATCCGCCGCGACGGTGAGCGCACCGAAATCACCCTCACGCCGTTCTATGATACGGAAACCGGGCGCTACCGCATGGGCATCCACGTCAGCGCGGCTGCGTCGGGCGAGATGCTGCCCGTGTCGTTCGGGGAGGCTGTGCGGGACAGCTGGAACGTGTGCGTCAACGCCGCGACAATCATCGGGCAGGCGCTGCGCGATATGGTCACGACGGGCGCAGGGCTGAATGAAGTCGGCGGCGTCGTCGGCACAGTCGCGGCGGTCAGTGAGCAGGTCAACACCTACGGCTTCGCGGCGTTCATCAACGCGCTGGTCGTCATCTCCATCAACTTGGGCATCATGAACCTGCTGCCGATTCCGGGGCTGGACGGCGCGCGGTTCCTGTTCCTGCTGGTGGAAGCCATCCGCCGCAAGCCGCTGCCGCAGAAGAAGGAAGCCATCGTTAACCTGATTGGCATGGCGCTGCTCTTCGGGCTGATGATTCTGCTGGTATTCAAGGACGTTTGGACCCTGATGGGACACTGAGGTGAATGATATGTACGAAACGAGAATGGTTCGCGTCGGAAATCTGACGCTGGGCGGACACAACCCGGTCTGGGTGCAGTCCATGACGAACACCGACACGCGCGACGCACAGGCGACGCTTGCGCAGATTCGCGCCTTGGCGAAAGCGGGCTGCGACATCGTGCGCGTCAGCGTGTACGACGAGGATTGCGCCCGCGCCGTCCGCACGCTGGTGGACGGTTCGCCCGTGCCGCTGGTGGCGGATATCCACTTCAACCACCGCCTTGCCATTGCCGCGGCGGAAAACGGCATCCACAAGCTGCGCATCAATCCCGGCAATATCGGCGGCGAAGCGCACGTCCGGGAACTGGCGGCGGCGGCAAAGGCGCACCACATCCCGATTCGCATCGGCGTGAACACCGGGTCGATTGAGAAGGATATTCTGGCGAAGTACGGGCAGCCGTGCGCCGAGGGGCTGGTGGAAAGCGCCCTGAATCACGCGCGGATGCTGGAGAAGGTCGGCTTCGAGGACATTGTGCTGTCCATGAAGGCGTCGGATGTGCGCCTGACGATTGCCGCCTATGAGCTGGCGGCGAAGCGCTGCGATTATCCGCTGCACGTCGGCGTGACCGAGGCGGGTCTGCCGGGGCAGGGGACAATCAAGAGCGCAATTGGCATCGGCGCGCTGCTGGCGGAGGGCATCGGCAACACGATTCGCGTCAGCCTGACGGGCGACCCCGTGCCGGAAGCAAAGGCGGCGTGGGACATCCTGCGCGCGCTGAATCTGCGGACGCACGGCGTGCAGCTGGTGTCCTGCCCGACGTGCGGGCGGACGTGCATCGACGTGGCGGGCATTGCCGCGCGCGTGGAGAAAGAGCTTTCGGATATTCAAGTGCCGCTGAAGGTGGCGGTGATGGGCTGCGTGGTGAACGGACCCGGCGAAGCGCGCGAAGCGGACATTGGCATGGCGGGCGGCAAGCGCGGCGGCGTACTGTTCGTCAAGGGGCAGGAGCCGATGGTGGTCGAGGAGAATCTGGCTGACCGCTTGATTGAACTGGCACGGAAGATTGCGGCGGAAAAAGCGGGGAAATGACGTTTTTTCCGGCGGAAAAGCGGGGAAAAGGGCTTTTCGGTATATTCGTGACTTGATTTTTTGTGTTGCAGAGGGTTTCGTCTCTGCGAAGGCGAAACCTTGAATAAACACGCGAGAGTAGTATGAAGAAGTGTACAACTCAATCGCGCGAAAGGGTCAAGGGAGGAACTCCCTTGCGGAGTCCAGAGGCAGAGCCTCTGGTGGGGTCAAGGGGGAGATGAGATGGGACGAAGTCCCCCCCTTGGCTCGTTCGTCTTTAAGGGGAAGGAGGAAGCAGCATGAGTTACGATGAATTGCTCGCGCAGGTGTATGCCGCGCTGCCGCAGCTCAAGGGGCAGCTGCACGCGCCGCGCGTGGTGTATGTGCAGTCGCAGGGCAAGGTGTACATCACGTTTGAGTCAAATGTGCTGGTGGAGGAAGCGTCGTTCCTGAAGCTGGAAGCGCTTCTGCGGCGCGTTTTCCCGCAAAAGCCGCTGGCGCTGCGCGTCGTGTCGCCGGGACTGAAGGACGATTTTCTGGAGAACATCAGCGCGTATAAGCAGGTGCTGACCGACTTCCTGCGCCGCAATTATCCCGCGTCCGCCAGCTGGATGAGCCAAATCGACTGGCGGTGCGACGGCAAGCGCATCACGTTGACCTTCCCCGACGCGTTCAGCCTGGAATACATGGGGCGGCAGAACGTCGCGGCGCGCCTGTCACAGGCGGTGAAGGACATTTTTTCCGCCGAGGTGATGGTGGAACTGACCGTCGCGGGCGATCAGGAGAAGCGGCTGGCGGAAATCCGCGAAGAGAGATTGCGCGAGCAGACCGTCACCTACACGCCGGAGCAAATCGCCGCGATGACGCAGGGGGACGCCAAGCCCACGAAGGAGCACAAGGAGCGCAAGCCGTCCGCGCCGCGCGAGAAGAAGCCGGAGCAGACCATGCCGGAGCGCGACCCGATGCTGCCCGTGATGACCGACCACGCCATCGGTAAGCCGATTATGGGGCGCGCGATTGCCGATCCGCCGATGGAAATGAAGGAGCTGGCAAGTGACGCGGGGCTGGTCGTCGTGCAGGGCGACATTTTCAAGCTGGAAACGAAGGAACTTAAGGGCGGCGAACTGCTGCTCGTCACCTTTGCCATCACCGACTACACGTCCTCCATCCTCTGCAAGGCGTTCATGCGCTACCGCCGCCTGCCCTTCGGCAAGAAGAAGGACGACGACGCGCCGCCGCCGCCGATTACTGAAGAGGAACGTCAGGCGGTGATGGACAAAGTCAACCAAATCAAGGTGGGGCTGAACGTCAAGGTGCGCGGCGAGTGCATGTACGATAACTTCGCGCACGAATTGTCGATTTCCATCCGCGATATGGTGCCGATGGAGCGCATCAGGCGCGAGGACACGGCGGAGGAAAAGCGCATCGAGCTGCACATGCACACCAACATGTCCACCATGGACGCGCTGACCCCGGCGGGTGACCTCATCAAGCGCGCCATCGAGTGGGGGCATCCCGCCGTCGCGATTACCGACCACGGCGTGGTGCAGGCGTTCCCGGCAGCGTTCAATGCCGTCAAAAAGCAGCCGATTAAGCTGATTCCGGGCTGCGAGGGCTACCTTATCGACGAAACGCAGGTCGTCACCGATGAAGACGACCGCTCGATTGATGATACCATCGTCGTGCTGGACTTTGAATCCACCGGGCTGGATACGCTGAAAGACCGCGTGATTGAAATCGGCGCGGTGAAAATGACCGGCGGCACGCTGGTGGATACGCTGTCGATTCTGGTGAACCCGAAAATTCCCCTGCGGCCGAAAATTACCGAAATCACGGGCATTACGGACATGATGCTGGCGGATAAGGAGACGGCGGAGACCGCTATCCCGAAGCTGATGGATTTCATCGGCGATGCTGCGATTGCCGCCCACAACGCCGCGTTTGACGGCAAGCTGCTCAAGGCGGAGCTGCGGCGGCTGGGGCGCGAGTTCAACGCGCCGATTCTGGATACGCTGTCCCTGTCGCGCAAGCTGCTGCCGGAACTGAAGTCGTTCAAACTCAAGAGCGTCTGCAAGGCGCTGAGCGTGAGCCTCAAAAACGCCCACCGCGCCGTCCACGACGCAACCGCGACGGCGTACTGTCTGGCGAAGATGTTCAAAATCGCCAAGGAAGAGCACGGGTTCACCAAACTCAGCGACCTGAACACCCTCAAGGGCGGCGCTATCGGCGAAAGCTACCACGTCATCCTGCTGGTGAAAAGTCAGGAGGGGCTGGTCAACCTCAACCGACTGGTATCTATCGGGCATCTGGACTACTTCCGCCGCCGCCCGCATATGCCGCGTTTCATGATTGACCGCTACCGCGAAGGGCTGATTATCGGCAGCGCGTGCGAGGCGGGCGAACTCTACCGCGCGGTGCTGGAAAATGAGCCGTGGGAGAAAATCAAGGAAATCGCGTCGTGGTATGACTATCTGGAAATCCAGCCCGTGGGCAACAACGCGTTTCTGGTGCGCGAGGGGCGCGTGGCGGACGATGAGGCGCTGCGGGACATCAACCGCAAAATCGTCCAGCTGGGCGACGAGCTGGGCAAGCCGGTCGTCGCGACGGGGGATGTGCACTTCCTTGACCCGCACAACGCCATCAACCGCTCCATCATTCAGGCGGGCATGGGCTACGATGATGCCGACATGCAGCCGCCGCTGTACTTCAAGACGACGAACGAGATGCTGGAGGAATTTGCCTACCTTGGCGCGGAAAAGTGCCACGAGGTCGTCATCGACAATCCGCGGAAGATTGCGGATCAGGTGGACAAGCTGCAATTGTTCCCCAAGCACCCCAAGGGCGAGGACACCTTCCAGCCGTTCTGGGAGGACGCGGCGGACAATATTCAGAATATGACGTGGGGCACGGCGAAGGAGCTCTACGGCGATGAGCTGCCCGAAATCGTCGTGAACCGGCTGAACAAGGAGTTAAAATCCATCATCGGCTATGGCTTCGCGACGCTGTACAACATTGCCCAGCGGCTGGTCAGCAAGTCCAACGCGGATGGATACCTTGTCGGCAGCCGCGGTTCGGTCGGTTCGAGCCTCGTTGCGCGCATGTGCGGCATCACGGAGGTCAATGCGCTTCCGCCGCATTACCGCTGCACCCATTGCCGCAAGGGTTTTTTCGACGTGGACAAGAGCCAATACAAAGTCGGCGTTGACCTGCCGGACAAGGACTGCCCCATCTGCGGTCAGAAGCTCGTGAAGGACGGCTTCGACATCCCGTTCGAGGTGTTCCTCGGCTTTGAGGGCGACAAGGTGCCTGATATTGACCTGAACTTCTCCGGCGAATATCAAAACCGCGCGTTCCATAACGTCGAGGAGCTGTTCGGGCATGACCACGTTTTCCGCGCGGGTACGATTACGGGTCTGGCGGAAAAAACGGCATATGGCTATGTGTCGAAGTACTTCGAGGAGCGCGGATTGCAAGTCGGCAACACGGAGAAGGAGCGTCTGGCGGCGGGCTGCGAGGGCGTGAAAAAGACGACGGGGCAGCACCCCGGCGGCATGGTCGTCGTGCCGAAGGAGTACGAAATCTACCAGTTCACCGCCGTGCAGCACCCTGCCGACGACCTCAATTCCGACTTTACCACCACTCACTTTGACTTCAACTCCATGCACGACATTCTGGTTAAGCTGGACTGCCTCGGTCACGACGACCCGACGGTTTTGCATATGTTGGAGGAACTGACGGGCATCGGCTACAAGGATGTTCCGCTGGATGACCCGGACGTGCGAAGCCTGTTTTCGTCGCCCAAGGCGCTTGGCGTGACGCCAGAGGATATCGGCTGCCTGACGGGTACGTTCGGCGTGCCGGAATTCGGCACATCGTTCGTGCGCGGAATGCTCGACGAAACGAAGCCGACGACGATGGAGGAGCTGCTGCGCATTTCCGGCCTGTCCCACGGCACGGACGTGTGGCTGGGCAACGCGCAGGAGCTGATTGCAAACGGTACGGCGAAATTGAGCGAGTGCGTCTGCTGCCGTGATGACATCATGAACTACCTGATTGACAAGGGCGTTGCGCCGAAGATGGCGTTCACGACGATGGAGAGCGTCCGTAAAGGGCGCGGCCTGAAGCCTGAAATGGAACAGGCGATGATTGAACAGCACGTTCCGCAGTGGTTCATGGATTCGTGCAAGAAAATCAAGTACATGTTCCCCAAGGGGCACGCCGTGGCGTATGTGACGATGGCGCTGCGCGTGGCGTGGTATAAGGTGCATCGTCCGCTGGCATATTATTGTGCGTACTTCACCGTGCGCGGTGACGGCTTCGACGCGATGACGATGCTGATTGACCCCGCGACGATTCGCGAGAAAATCAAGCAGATTAAAGCTGACCCGAAGGCGTCCGCGAAGGACAAGGAAGCCGTGACAAGCCTTGAACTGGTGCTGGAGATGAACATGCGCGGCTTCAAGTTCCTGCCGTGCGACCTGTACAAGAGCGACCTGAAGAAATTCAAGATGGAGGGCGAAACGGGGCTGCGGTGTCCGTTCACGTCCTTGGGCGGACTGGGCGAATCGGCTGCCATCAACATTGTGCGCGAGCGCGAGCGCGGCCCGTTCATGTCGGTGGAGGACTTGAAGGAGCGCACGCGCATTTCCAGCGCGGTCATTGAGCTGCTGCGGACGCACGGTTCGCTGGAGGGTTTGAGCGAAACCAGTCAGGTGTGCATGTTCTAAAGATTTCGCCGCTGCGGCGGCGACCAAAGGGCAGTGAGAACAGACAAAGTCTGCGGTCGCCCTTTGGAAACCTTCGGTGCGCACCCATGTTTATTGAGCTTTACCGGAAGT
>OLPA01001850.1_pt1 | contig 16785 bp, 22 predicted proteins | sample 1672811 | NCBI WGS metagenome assembly OLPA01 (sample SAMEA3136726, study PRJEB25190) | human gut metagenome | biome: human gut; feature: human-associated habitat; material: faeces | place: Austria | collected 2013
TATCGTAAACGAGGTAAAAGATGTGTGTTCCTATGTTAGTGACAACACATGTGGAAACAGTCTGCCTTTTAACCCGCATAAAATAAGCATTTTCAAGGCTTTTAGGGTGTCGGAATGTCGGATTGCCACCCATTTGCCACCCTAATTCTGAAAAACATCACTGAACACAAGAAAAGCACTGAACCCGTTGAACTATTGCCGGATTCAGTGCTTTTTCAGGTCTTTATGTAGTTGTTATGATGTTTTTACCCGTGTCACCTGTTCAAACAGATCAACAGAGCGTTCAACCATCTTTTCAGTATCATGCACATAGGTTTGCAAGGTGGTTTCAATATTGGTGTGTCCCAACCGGGTCTGTACGTCCTTCACATCCGCACCGTTTTCAATCAGCAGTGTGGCGTGGGTGTGCCGTAATGAATGGTAATCAAAGGCAAGCAGTAGTTCTTTATGGATTACCCTTGAACAGAATTTGAAGGAATCAGTTGAAGTATATTGACCGTTTTCTGCAATGCAGACCATGCGAACCCGTGGCAAAGGCGAATTGATGCACTTCTGAATTGGAACTATGCGCTTCATATCATTGCCTTTTTCATCCTTTTCAACCTTGATGACATGGATGGTGTAGTATTCACCGTACTTCATTTCATTTTTTGCCTGTCTGACCTTTTCAGCCTTCAACGCCCGGTACAGGGTTTCACCAAACTTCACAGTTCTGTTTGATGTGACAGTTTTGGTTGTGCCAAAATACCATGATGACCGCTGTTCTTTTTTCCCCTTCTGTTCAACAACCTTCCTGACATCTGCCCCAAAGTTACGCTTTACAATCTGTTTGTTGACGCTGATGGTGCGGTTATCAAGGTCTATATCATCCCAAGTCAGGGCAAAGGTTTCAGAGATACGCAAACCAGTATAAAAACCGATCATAAGCGGGATATGAAAGCGGGAATCAGGCGGGAAACGGTCAATGATCTGCTGCCATTCGTCCAAGGTCAAAATAATGCGTTCCCTTGGTGCTTTTTCAACCTTGGGAAATTTGACATACTGCATAGGGTTTGAAGTGATATAGTGCATTGGTTCAACAGCATAGTTTAGTGCTGCACTGAATACGGACAAAATGCCGATCATGTGACTTTTAGAATTGCCGTTCATTTTCAGTTCAACGGCATATTCCTGTAATATTGCCGGGGTGATCGCTTTCAGGCGGTACACGCCAAACTTGGGAATCAAATGCCCCTGAATGATTCGCAAATAACCGACTTGTGTATTGTATTTCAGATTTGTCTTGCAGTACAGGTCAAACCACTGGTTCAGGTAGTCAGCAACCGTGATTTCAGTAGGTTCAAAGACTGCCCCGGCATTGTTGTATTCATGTAAAGCCTTGGCAAGTGCTGCTTCTGCTTCTTTCTTGGTACGAAAACCGCCTTTTTCCTTCCTTTTACGTTTTCCGTCAACTTTCCCAAGGTCAAAATAATATGACCATGTTGCCCCCCTTTTTCGTGTTCCACCGTTCATAATATCATCCTTTCTGTAATTGAATTTATAGGCAATGGATGATATAATTGTGGTTGCATAGCCTATATCATCCTATTCCTTGGTTGGTGTTTGGTTATCCCTGACCCCTGAACCGCTGCAACGGTAAAGGGGTCAATTTTTACATTTCTTTCAACATTGTGTTAGTATCCTGTAAATAGCGGATTGCTGCATCAATCATCAAATCAATATTAACTGCATCTTCTTCATATGCGATTGCCTTAGACGCTGCTGTTAAAATACTCAATGCAGTCTGATTGTTAAGATCAATCTCATTAAGGTTAATAGTATTTTCTTTCATAGTTTCTAACCGTCCTTTCTTGAATTATCCCATGAGTGGAATTTGCTGTTTTAACTGTTCCATTGCTTGTGTTCTGCATTGAAGCATTTCATCATATGAAGAACAGAAAATATAAACCGTCCACCCATTAAAGCCATACATTGCCCCGCATTTTATAGTGATATAAGGTTCTTCTTCTCTATCGGGGTCAATAGAAAATTCCCACCGTGTATGTGCTTCATCAGGGTGGATGATGTTAAATCTATGATTTTCTATATTGATTACTTTTCCCATGAGTTCCCATCCTTTCATGTGTTTGATTATCCCTATTCCTTGACCTTCAAGGTGCTGCAACACCTGTGACAGAAGGTTATTGTTTTTGTAATTGAGAAATCTTAAATTTTATAAATTCTCTGATTTCTTCATCAAGTTTTTGCAACTGTTCAGCCGTGTAATCTTCACAATGAAAATCAAAGTTATGTTCTAACCATGTTAGAATTTCAACTTGATTCCGAAGATCTGAAAGCCTTTCTTCACCCAGTTCACCATCTATTTTTTCAAAGATGGTTTTATATGGGGTATCACCTACAATCCAACCTTCAAGAACACCAAAGTAGTTTGCAATAAGTGAAAGATTGTGTTTTTCAGGAACACGTTTCCCGGTTTCATATTGCTTGACTGTACTTAAACCAATTTTTGCACCGTCAGCAAGTTCTTTTTGGGTGATGCCTTTTTCTTTTCTTAGTGTTTTGATACGTTCGGCAATAACAGATGCGTTATACATCCGCTTGGTCAATCATTTGCCCCCTTTCATTGGAATTTGAACAAAGTGCTGTGTCATCTCGTGCGGTTGATTCTTCCACTTAACGGTTTCTTGTTTTAGGGGTAAAGTGCCGATTGGTTCAGCCTGTCCGCTTTCTTCAAATAGTGCGGTACACTGTGCTTTCTTGCCCTACCGTTCCTGTTTTCTTCAACTACTTTGACGGGTCATGTTTATTCTTCACACGCTCTATCTGCTATCCGGCAGCCTGACCACCATGTCACTTGCGTGTAGCCCTATCGCTTCACCCGTGTCCTTCCTACTTGCTTTGTTCATAAATTGGTACTTTTGAGTACCTTGAAAGTATTCATGTGAGTACCTTATAATTGCATTATAGTGGTGGTGGTGGTGAAAGTCAACACTAAATTTTATAAAATGAAAGGAATGAATGATATGAGAAACAAAGAAATTCGTAATGCAATGAAACAGAAGGGAATCACACAGTGGAAACTTGGTGAATTGCTTGGTGTGAGTGAAAACACTGTCAATAGAAAATTGAGGAAAGAATTACCGGAAGAAGAAAAGCAAAAGATTCTTGAGGTTATCAACTCTTGCGGAAAGTAAGAGGTGATAGATGATTATGAGCAAATTATATAAAGGGTTCATAGAAACCAAGGGCAAGGCAAGCATTGAAAAACTGAAAAACAGAACCACATGGAAAACCTATGATGAAGTGAAGAACCTGAATGGGTTCGGTGGGGTTTTGGCTGATGACACCATCCTTATTGACATTGATGATTCTGACCAATCTGAAATTCTGATGAACATTGTGGAAGAACTGCAACTTGACTGTAAAGTCCTTTGTACCAGTAGGGGAAAACACTTTCTTTTCAAGAACCGCACTATTGCAAGGAACAGGACACACGTTCAGTTGGCTGTTGGTCTTACTGCTGATATAAAAGTCGGCAGTAAGTTATCTTATGAGGTCATCAAGATTGACGGTGAAGAAAGATTTTGTGAATGGGACATTGAAGAAGGTGGAAAGTATCAGGAAGTTCCCAAGTGGTTGTTCCCTGTCAAGGCAACCGCAGACTTTGTTGATATGGATGCCGGGGACGGAAGGAATCAGGCACTTTTCAATTATATCCTGACCCTGACTGCAAATGATTTCACGGTTGAAGAAACCCGTGAGTGCATCCGCATCCTGAACAAATTTGTACTGAAACAACCGCTGTCAGATGATGAACTGGAAGTGATCTTGCGTGATGATGCTTTTCAGAAACCTGTTTTTTTCCTTGGCAGCACATTCCTGTTTGACAAGTTTGCCAACTACATGATTAACAACCATCATATAGTGAAGATCAACGGACAGTTGCACATATACAAAGATGGTATATATTGCAGTGATATGAATGTGATTGCCGGGGTGATGCGTTCATATATTCCAAACATCAAGAAAAGCCAAAAGACAGAAGTTATTGATTATATGTATGACATGACGGAAGAAAAAGAACAGTCAGATGCAAACCTGATTGCTTTCAACAATGGTGTATATGACCTTGTGACCGGGGAACTGAAACCATTCAGCACGGACATTGTTATTACTAACAAGATTCCTTGGGACTACAAGCCGGATGCCTATTCTGAACTGGCAGACAGTACACTGAACAAGTTAGCGTGTGGTGATGCAGCAATCAGGGCGTTGTTAGAAGAATGTATTGGTTACTGCTTTTACAGAGAAAACACCTTCAACAAGGCGTTCATCCTGACAGGTGATAAGTCTAACGGTAAAAGTACATTTCTGAAAGTCCTGACGGTGCTGCTTGGTGAACATAATGTTGCATCATTGGATTTGAAGAACTTGGGGGACAGATTCAGCAAGGCATCATTGTTTGGAAAACTGGCAAATATTGGTGATGATATATCTGATGAATTTGTCCCGGATGCATCCCTTTTCAAGAAGATTACTGACGGGGGAAGGATTCAGGTTGAAAAGAAAAGTCAAGACCCGTTTGAGTTCAACCCTTATGTGAAACTAATTTTTTCTGCTAACAATATGCCAAGAATCAAGGACAAGACCGGGGCGGTACTTAGGCGTTTGGTTATCATTCCGTTCAATGCACGGTTCAGTGAATCAGATGCAGATTACAACCCTAACATAAAAAGTGATCTGACACAATCTGCATCAGTTGAATATCTGATAAAAGTTGGTATTGCCGGATTACAAAGGGTAGTAAAAAATAATCATTTTACTGAATCAAAGAAGGTACAGAAGGAAATTGAAGAATATGAAGATTTCAATAATCCTGTAAAGGGATTTTTCCGGGAATGCAATGAACAGGATGGTGCTGATTATATTTTCAGGGAAACAGCAACGGCAATTTATAAAAGGTATCAGGTGTATTGTGCAGAAAACAATTTTCAGCCGGAAAGCAATACAGTATTTGGAAGAACCCTGAAAAGCCTGTTTGGTGTTGAAAGTAAACAGAAGAAGATCAGCGGTAAAAACGTAAGAATGTATGTGAAAGTAGCAGAAGGTAGCGAATAGTAACAAATAAGGTAGCAACAAAAAACCGCATAAAATAAGGCGGTAGCAAATGGTAGCAAATACTTCAAACTTCTTTATTATTTTAATATTTTTTTTAATCAGTTTATAGAGAGTAAAAAAGAAAAAATAAATAAAATAAGAATTATTTGCTACTCTGCTACCTTTTGTTACCAGTGAACAGAAAGGATTGAAGGAAGATGACAGGTGAACAGTTTATTGAAAAAGTTAGAGAAATCAAGGAAATATCAAGTGTTGAATGGGATGTAAAAGGTGATTATCTTAATCCTGATGAAGTCCGGGTGAAGGTGGTAGCGGATAATGGTGAATATAGTCTGTTACTTGGAAGTCCGGCATTACATGACAGTGCTGAAACGCTGTTACAGGATTCTTGGATTGAAAGGGTCAGTTTCATTCTGTTGGCAAATAAGCTGATGGAATTACAGGGAAAAAGTGAATGTTTTAATGTGAATTGTGACTTGGATATATCAAAGGTTGTAAATTTTATCATCAGATGCACCCGGAAGTAACTGCATTATAAAATGGCGGTTTTTAGATACCAAAATGCAAGAAATGGCATTAAAACAAAGGCTTTTTATATACGGTTTTGCCGTGAAAAAGTCCCTGAAACATAGGAAAATAAAGGGATTCTGTTATATATACCCCCCTATGTGAGGGGAAGAAAGAAGGTAAACGATACATGAACAGGGTAGAGAAATTATTGATAAAAGCGCAAGAAATCAGTGAGATCAAAAGAAAAGAACGACTTAGGAACATGACAGATGAAGAATTAGACAATCGAATTGAACAACTTAGAACAGAGTTAGGCATTAGTAAAGAACAGTATGAATCACCGGGATTTCATAGTTGGCTGATGAATAAGGTGCAGCAGTTAAGGGGTGAATTAGATGAAAAAAATTGATAGATTGCTTATGAAAGCAAGAAAGGTAACTAATAGAATTAAAGTATTTCTTCCGTTTGTTGTACCTGACAAAGAAATTGCTGATAGGGTTTCAATGGAATTAGATGAATTTTGTGGTGATAAACCATATCATGCAGTAATAATTTACGGTGAAAATGAATTATCTGATGATGCTGATGGTGTGGCATACGATCATGTAGGTGATGATCTGAAAGAAGGTGAATAGAATGGCAAAAAGAAATTTGAAACTTGATACCCCGGACAATATCAGAAAAGCATTGGCAAAGGTTGCCAATATGACCTATAAGGGGGAAATTGATACCAAGACCGCTAATAGCATCACTGCAACGTGTAACGTGATTTTAAGCGGTATCAGGGTTGACGATCAGGAAAAGAAGATTGCTGAATTAGAGCGGATTCTAAATGAAAATGAAGATAACTGATGTTTTGGGTGGCATCAGGGTGGCAAATGGTGGCTTTAACTGCTGCCGGATGACTGGAAACATAGGAAAATAGCGGTATTTCATGGTTGGGGTTTCGCAATGGTTACACTGTTGAAACCCTGACAGAAAGGACAAGGTAGATGAATAAAAACACAAGGAATTTGCAGATTCTACGGGATAAAATAGGCATTGAACAATTCAGGGTTATTGCTGAACTTCTGAACCAAGAACACCTGACCTTTGGTGACTACACCCGGAACGGGTTTGTTTCCAAGGAAGAACAGCGTGATGCAATTATGAAAGACTTCTATCATGGGTATTCATGGGAACAACTACAAGACAAATATGGTCTGACTGTAAGTGCATTATATAAGATTACAGAAAAGAAAGCATAGAAATTATCACAGGAACAAAAACAACCGCTATATGACCATTATATGAGGTCACAAGCGGTTGTTTTTATGTTCAGTAACACGAAAACAGAAACCCCACTTGATGCCGTTGCAGCGGAAGAATCAAGTGGGGTTCATTAGTTCTACTTAATAACTGATTTTACCATACACCGCTGTTGCTGTCTATGGAAATTCTTAATAAAAATACTAAATATAGTATATGAGTATATATATAAATACAATATATGGTAGAATTAAAGAAAACGAAAATCCAAGAAAGGAAGGATGAAAATAATGAGTAATATTACAGAACAGGAAAAGAAATTTGCTGATGGGTTTGTATATTTATTTTTTCATGCGCCCGCACTCATGCCGGGTATGAAGGAAGATGCAGCAGTTTATGCGGGGTATGATTTGCCAACAGACATAAATGCAGCAGAAAACTTTGCAAATGCATTGTACCAAAAGCCAAGTATCAAGAAGTACATTGATGCGGAACTGGAACGATTCAGGGAAATCTTGTCTGACGATCAGAGCATGAACCTTTGGAAACACATTTCAGAGTTCAAGCCGGGTGAATCAACAAATGATGTACTGTATGGCGGTTGCATCATTCGCCATTAAGGAGAAAGGAAGGGAACAGGAAATGTCAGAAAAATTATATGAAACATACGCTAAACAGGCGTTGACAATCGTTCATCAGCACAGAGAAAGAACAAAGGAAATTGCTGATGCAGTTCAGAAAGCAAGTACAGACCGTAGATATTCGGAGTATGGTAGAGAACAACTGTTGAAAAAGTTGCGGGAAGAATTGAATGAACTTAATCAGGAAAAATCAGATGAACTGAAAACGGTTGTGCAGCAGTTTGTGAATGAGTATCAGGTAAATATTGTAGATGATGGTAAAGCGAACCCACAGGAAATAGCCAATGCCTTGAAGATCATTGAAATGTGTGGAACTGGACTGACAGTTGATGTGCTGCGCACTGCTATTGAACCAATCAAGGGGTCATATACCACATTGAAAATGATTCAGACTATTTTGGTGAGTAAAAATCAACATGCTATTGTAGTTGAAGGAATGTATGACCCGGATTGTATCGTTTTATTAGATGATTACCTTGGGAGAAATGGGGCACTCATTGGTTATGAAGATACTTTTGCAGAAGTAAAAAGTGCTTTAGATATGCCGTTACTTGTCAGTGCCGGGATTCATGGAGAACCTGACTATAATGGTTCAGTGGTGAACCAATTATTAGATACCACACCTTACATCACACTTTGTCTCCCTGACAGCATGATGAAAGTTGGTAAGTTGTACGATCAGGTGTATTTGGAATATCCGGGATTTTTCAAATAGGTGAAAGTTTCAAGGGTGCGGTATGATGCTGCACCCTTATTTGTCAGGAAGGTGGTAAAAGGGAGTGACAAAAAAAGAAAAACACATGATTGCGAAAAACTATTTGCAGCGTGGGCGTGATATACAAAGGCAGATTACACAGTTATATGAAAAGCGGTCAGAATTTATTGACCGGGCAACTTCAACCACTATGGCTATATCACCCGTTAAAGTTCAGACTTCACATTCCGGGCAAGGGTTGGAAAATGCAATCATTGGAATGGTTGAAACAGAGGAAGAAATCAGAAATAAGATTGCAGAATTGCAGATTCAGCAATGGAATTTGCAAAGAGAAATTCAACGGGTGCATGGTCTGCCATATAAGCAAATGCTTTACAAGATATTTATTGAACGGAAGTCTTATGATGTAGCACGTAAAGAAGTCAATTTGAAACCGTTCAAGGGTCAGTACAACCGTAAATTTTTGTTGCGGGATGCTATTGATGCATTTGCGGACTGTCACCCGGAAATATTTGAACAGGAAGGAAATACAGAGCATGAATAAATTTTATGAAACAGAACAGCCGGAGTTAGTAAGCGTGATAAGTGGTGAATTTCGTTTATATCGCAGTGGTCAGCGGTTAGCAGTATCAAAACCACAGTTCACAGACAATGACGGTCAGAAGCGTATAGGTAAGACCGTCAGCATTGATTTGGCAGCCAATAAAGGAAATCAGGAACTGATTAGACTGTTTCAAAGTGCGATTGAAATATTACAGGCAGACAATTCAGCACAGGACAACAAATAATTGTTATATGGCGGTTATATGAGGTCAGAAAGGGCAAAGAAATGATGAAAACAGTACGCCACAACAGGAAGGAAATAAAACACATTGAAAACTGCACAACAGAAAATGCAGTGAAAAAACAGGTCAAGGTGAACAACTATCTTTTCATGGATAATCAGGAACGGTTTGAAAATGTTTATCAGGGTTATTCCATTCAGGCTGAACGATTACTGAAAGTGATACAGAAGAATATTGCCGGGAAGATCACAAAGGACTGGGTGACACCTGACAGAAAGATGAACATTGACCAAAGTACGGTTCTTTTGGAAACAATTCAATTCCAACTGCTGAAATTGAAACAGGCAAGCGGAAAATATCAGAAACACATCAAAAATTCTGTTTACTGTCAGCAGTTATTAAGACCATATATCAGCAAATTACGAAAGATCATTGCAGAAGTTGATGCACTGATCGGAACAGGGGACAAGCATGAACGGGAACATTGAAGTTGTGAATGAAAATCTTTGGTGTGTCAACCAGTACCATGTTTAAGCCGGATTCATCAAAGAACTGACCCTGTTGCCGGGAACTACCCCGGACAAGGAAATTTTTCTAACAGATCAGGGGATTTTGGTGTTGAATACCGCTGCCCCGGCGTATGAGATCACAAGAAAGATGCTGTTGCGTGTTATGGGGCATACAGATGAACAACTGGAATATGCACAACAGAAAATGCAGAAGGTTGAAAAGCCTGATGCCTATGTAAAAATGTATCTTAATGTGTTGGAGTGGGAAATAAAAAGACGGTGTGTTAAGGCTGAATATATCGCAAGCCAACCCAAGCCGACATTTTTAGATAAATTCAAAAGTAAAGCAAAGAAATTTTTAGAAAGAAGGTGAATGAATGTCATCCATTCAAACAGGTATTGTCTTACAGGACAATTTTTCTAATGTTGCACAGGGTGTTGTTGAATCTATGTATAACATGACTGCTGCTGCCTATGAAGCATCACAGGCTGTTAGTTCAAATGTTGACACAAGCAGTATTCAGGCAGCAACAGAAGAAATCAATCAAGCAACTGCTGCTATGGATGAACTTAATGCAGCAGCAAGCAGACCAACAGCATCAAGTGTTGCACAGCCTGTTGTGGATGGGGGAAACGGTCAGGTTATAAACGTGGATGTAAACCCGGTACTTCCTGACCCTTTGGTTGAAAATCCTGAACCTTTAACATTGGATATTCAGCCAAACGCACCCCCGACAGGTGAAATTGGTCAACGTATCGAAAATATCAGAAATCAACTGAATGATGTATTATCAATGCAACAGCAGATTGACCAAACTGCTGCAACGGTTGATGTATTGCCGGATGAAGTAACTAACAGAATGTCACGGGTAAATGCTCTTATAGAGCAGATACAAGCAAACCTTGCCTTTTCAGTAGAAAATCCTTTTGGTTTAGGTGGCAATGAAATTGAACAGCAACTTTCAGCAATAGAAAGATCACTGAATCAGGCTGTTACACAGCAGAATATGCTTAATAATGCTGTTGGAAATACTGGGGATAGCATCAATGATAATATTCACGAACAAGAACAATTCAATCAGGAAATTTCAGCCGGAACACAACAGGCAAATGAATTGACCAATACCATCAAGCGGGCGGTTGCAGCCTATGTCAGTATTCAGTCAGTTGGGAAAGCACTGAACATTTCAGATGAACTTGTTCAGACAACATCCCGTTTGAACATGATGAATGACGGGGTTCAGACAACCGCTGAACTTGTCAACATGGTATATGCAGCAGCACAGGATGCAAGGGGTTCATTCAGTCAGATGGCTGATGTTGTTGCCCGTTTCGGTAACAACGCAAAGGATGCGTTCAGCAGTTCAGAAGAAGTTGTTGCTTTTGCTGATTTGATTCAAAAACAGATGACGATTGCCGGGGCAAGCACCCAAGAAGCAGCAAACGCAGAATTGCAGTTATCACAGGCACTTGGTTCAGGTGTCCTTCGTGGTGATGAATTGAACAGTATCTTTGAACAAGCACCTAACCTGATCCAGAACATTGCTGACTATCTGGATGTGCCTATTGGTCAGATCCGTGAAATGGCAGCAGATGGTGAACTGTCCGCTGATGTGGTCAAGGCAGCAATCTTTTCTGCTGCTGATGACATTAACAGCAAATTCAATGAAATGCCTATGACTTGGGGGCAGATGTGGCAGTCAATGCAGAACACCGCACTGATTGCATTTCAGCCTGTTCTTCAAAGACTGAACGATTTAGCCAATAGTGAAGCATTTCAGACTTTCATTCAGGGTGCTATTGAAGCAATGGCAACCCTTGCAAATATTATATTAAACATTTTTGAACTTGTTGGAACAGTAGGCGGTTTCATTGCTGATAATTGGTCTGTTATCAGTCCAATCATTTACGGTGTCATTGCTGCACTGGCAGTATATGCAGCATACCTTGGCATTGTGAAGGGAATAGAAATTGCATCTGCTGCTGCAACAGCAATTCATTCAGTGGCAATGTCTGCAAAAATCGGTGTTATGGCAGCACTTACAGGTCAGACAATGGCTGCAACTGCTGCACAGATGGGTTATAACGGTGCATTGTATGCGTGTCCTGTTGTTTGGATTATCGTGCTGATTATTGCATTGATTGCGGTAATTATGGCGGTATGTTCAGCAATAGCAAAAATGACTGGGGTTGCAAATTCAGGGTTCGGTGTGATAATGGGTTGCATTTTTACAGTTGGGGCATTGTTCAAGAATTTGGGTCTGACCGTGGCAAACATTGCCTTGGGTATTGGAAACGCCATTGCAGCACTTGCATCTAATATGATGACAGCATTTCACAATGCGATCTGTTCTATTCAGTCATGGTTCTATAACCTGTTAAGCACGGCACTTTCAGTCATTGAAGGTATTTGTGTAGCACTGAATAAGTTACCGTTTGTTGAATTTGACTATTCAGGCATTTCATCCGCAGCGGATGACTATGCAGCCAAAGCAAGTGAAGCAGCCGGAAACAAAGAAGATTACCAGTCAATCAGTGATGCGTTCAATGAAGGTTTTACAACCTTTGATGCATTTCAGGACGGTTGGGCATCAGATGCGTTCAATGCGGGTGCAGCATGGGGTGACGGTGTTGCTGATAAGGTTTCAAACTTTAGTCTGTCGGATGTATTCGGTCAGACAGATATTCCTAATGTGAGTGATTACACATCAGGGTTCAGTGATGCAATAGCAAATTCAGGCGTGGGTGACGGCATTGGAAACATTGACGATAACACAGGCAAGATCAAGGATTCTTTGGAAGTATCAGAGGATGAATTGAAGTATTTGCGTGACATTGCAGAGCAAGAAGCAATTAACAGATTCACAACCGCAGAAGTAACTATCAACCAAACAAACAACAATAATGTTTCATCTGATACTGACCTTGATGGTTTTATCACTGCATTAGATGATGCAATGGGTGAAGCAATAGAATCTATAACGGAAGGGGCAAAATAAAAGATGGATGCAAATGGAATTGTAAAAAAAGTACATCAGGCAGCGATTGATGCCATGGAATCAACAAAACCCGTGAATGTATATTTTGGTGAAGTTGTGAGTGCTTCACCGCTGAAAATCAATGTTGAACAGAAGATGATACTGGGTGAAAAACAGTTGATTCTTTCAAGGAATGTGACAGATTTCAAAACTAAGATAACGGCGGGGAATATCAAGGATTATTACTATACCGGGGATGTAAATTCAGGAACAGCACCCGTTTCCCCGTCACACGTTCACGCTGTCGGAACGATTGAAGTCACCGTACACAATGGCTTGGCTGTCGGTGATGGTGTCATTCTGATAAGACAGCAAGAAGGTCAACGCTTCATTGTTGTAGATAGGATAGGATAAAACACAGGAAATGCAAAAGTCCTTGGTGCAGATCAGGGACTTTTGTTTTGGCTTGAAAGATGATATTATTAAGGCAAATAAAAAAGGGGTAAAGTAATATGTCACAATCAATACCTTCATTTTGGGACAGTCCTTATTTTGTCCCTGAACCTGACAACTGGCATCTGACAGAGGATGCCCCGGAAGAATTAAAGAAGGAATTTGCAGAGTACATGAAAAACAAACGAAACAAAGACGGGACTATTGAAGGAATGACAACAATGGGTGATTCCGTCAAGGAAAAATTCACTGATGAAGAAAAGAAACGTCAGGAAATGAAAATGAAATATGATAAAAAGTATGCAGTAGAAAGTCAGAAGAAAAGGGTGACGGGTGATGTCAAGTAACTGGTACAAGAACAATGAAACAGATCAGATTTGGTGGAAAGATACACCTGATTCAGTCGGTGAATGGCTGTTCAGTTTTGACAAAAAGCAAGTGTTCAATATGTTTGCTGATTATCCGCACAACCTAACACCTGAACAGAAAAAAATATTTGATGAAGAAAATCCTGAATGGTGTGAGTTCTTCAAAGATAGAGTATAGAAAGCACGGTCAAATAGCCGTGCTTTTAGTTTATCAAGTAATTCAACCAAGCGTTTATATAAGCGTTATATGAATCCCTGATATAATACTTTTACCCTGTCATATGGGGAAAATATTATTTTGGAGGTTTCAGAAGATGAAGAAAAAGAAGATTGTGGTCAGTGTGCTATTGGTATGCCTGTTGTGTGTGAATTTGGTGAGTATGGCAGTCAAAGCAGAAACAACATCAACTATTCATTCTGTATCAAGTTGGTATGATTTCAAGGATGCAGTACAGTATTCACAGGATGGTGATATAATTGTTGTTCATGGTGAAATTGATTTAGGTACTGATGTTAAAATCGGCAGCAGTTCCAAGCATTTGACCATAAAGAGAGGTTCAGCAGATAGCCGTATTGTTTTTGAATACATCAATGAAGCGGTAACGAATATAACATTTGACGGTGGTGGGATTGCTTCATCCTATTCTTGGATAACAAGCAAGTATGAAACAACTTTCATAAATTGTACGTTCAATGATTTTGGAAATAGTGAAAATTATTCAAGTAGCGGGAGTGTTGGCGGTGCGGTAAAAGTTCAGTCAGGTTCATGTGTGTTCAATGATTGTACTTTTGAAAACAGTTATGCTCTTGCGGGCGGTGCTATTGAAATACAGGGGGATTCACAGGTTGAAATCAATAACTGCAATATAAAAAATTGCGGTGCAGTTACTTGTGGCGGTGCGATTGATAACAGTTCATATGCTGCAACCTGTACGATAACAGGCGGGACAATAACCGGGAACAAGGCAAATGACTTTGGCGGTGGTGTATCTAATGCCGGAAATACAACTATTACAGGAACAAAAGTGTATGCAAACAGTGCCGTGAATGGTGGGGCTGATGTAGCAACCACAATTTCAGGAGTGACAACGCTGACAGATACAGTTGAACAACTCAATGAACTGTTCAGTACGGACAACCTTGAAGTTACCGGGTGGGTCTGTGATTATGATTTTGATGAAAATATTTATATTCCTAATGTAGACCCAACAAAGGAAAATACGCTGCTGAAATTGGAATATTCAGAAAAGCAGCCGGAAGCACCTGAACCAACAGAACCAACAGACCCGGTTGAACCGTCAGAGCCTTCCGAACCATCAACTGACCCGTCAACAGAGCCATCAACACCAACAGACACGGAAAAGCCGGATGAAACCGAACCCGGAACAGAACCAAGTGAAACACCTGAACCAACACAGCCGGGGAAAGAAGAACCTGATGGTAAAACAGATCAATCAAAATCTGATGATACAGTCAATACGGGAAATTCAGGCAATACAACAACGGACACTACAAACACCAATACAAGCACTGTAAGCAGTGGGGACACAGTGAATAGCACCACAACCAATACTACAACCGATAATTCAAAGGTAAATAGCACAGGTGACACCAGTACAACCACAACGACAAATACAACGAACAACTATTATCAGACAGCAACCGGGGACACATCACAGCCTGTTATTCAGGATAACACCCCGCAGCATGAAAACAATACATATATTGTCTATCCAAACAGCAATGAAATGGCTGCAAGTTCTGCCGGAATGGATGAAACGGTCAAGATTTCTGACCCGGTGCAGAATCTGAACATTGATGCAAAGGGTGTTGACTGTAAGATTGAAGTGGTAGATGGAAAATACAATATCAGCATCAATGCTGATCAACAGCAGACAGCGGTGGATGATTCTATAAAAGATAACAGTATGGATTGGTTGCAGATCATTCAAGTAGTGTTGTTGGTTGCCATTCTTATATGCCTTGTCAGAAAGCCTAAAGAACGCTAATGATAAAATATAGGGGTGTGGGGCAGAAATGCCCTATATAACGCTTATATGAGTTGTCAGCGGTATTGTAGCATGGTAAAATACAGGTGGTATGAAGGAATAAGCAAGGTCAAGGGTTCTGCGGTGGCAGTGCCACCATATTGCCACCGCCCCACAAGATACGCAGAGAACGCAAAAGATTTCTAATGCTGAACTTTTTGAAAAAACCTGATTTTACAAGGCTTGTAAGGTTTAACAAGAGCGTAAGAGATACGGAAAAACAGAAGTTTCAACAGACTTATCATGTGGAGACGGTATGTCTTTTGTCCAAACTCCACGAAGCGGAGCGTAGACAGGCTACTTATGAGGAGATAAAGAAAAATCACAAAGAGGAGTGAATTACATGATGTATAATCCACAACTTGATACATTTATCTGCGTTGTAGAAGCTGGAAGTTTTAGTAAAGCGGCAGAAGAATTATATATAAGTGCACCTGCGGTTATTAAACAGATAAATTCTTTGGAAAACAGCTTAAATTTGCAATTATTTGAAAGAACACACAGAGGTCTTATTATTACGGAAGCTGGTAAATCGCTCTATCAGGATGCAAAATATCTGATTCAATATTCAAAAGAATCGTTGATACGGGCGCAGGAAGCAATGAATCATAATGAAGAAATCATTCGTGTTGGAATATCTCCGATGACGCCACCGGAAGTTTTTGTGGAACTTTGGCCTAAGATACAGAAAATATATCCGGAGATGAAGTTTAAATTGATTACATTTGAAAATACACCAGAGAATGCAAGAGAGATACTGGCTAATATGGGAAAGAATATTGATGTGATAGCTGGAATCTTTGATGAAACAATGCTTGAACTCAGAGGCTGTGATGGTACTGAGATTTCAAGAGAACCATTTTGTGTGGCGGTATCAATTCATCACAGGCTGGCAAAAAAAGAAAAAATTACACTTGATGATCTGGCTGGAGAAAATCTTATGCTCATGCAAAGAGGATGGAGTTATTATGGCGATATGCTAAGGGATGATATGATGAAAAATCATCCTGAAATCAATATTGTAGACTTTAATCTGTACAATGTAGAAGCATTTAACCGATGCGAAAACAATAATGAGGTATTACTGGCATTCAAGAGCTGGGAAAGTGTTCATCCACTGATCAGAATCATTCCAGTAGAGTGGGATTATACTATGCCGTTTGGAATTCTTCATTCGAAAAAACCGTCCATTAAGGTTAAGCGGCTGATAAATGCTATTAACAAGGTAAAATAAAAATTGAATACATGCGAGTAGAAACCTAAAGGTTAATACTGAATAACAAAACGAGACTTCTAATGGAGTCTCGTTTTGTTATACTTTAGCTGAAGTGAAAATGGAGGATACTATATGCAGATAAAGACAATATGAATGCTTTAGATAAGAGGTAGGATATGAAAAATAAACGATTTAC
>OLPA01001858.1_pt1 | contig 16727 bp, 12 predicted proteins | sample 1672811 | NCBI WGS metagenome assembly OLPA01 (sample SAMEA3136726, study PRJEB25190) | human gut metagenome | biome: human gut; feature: human-associated habitat; material: faeces | place: Austria | collected 2013
TCCGCTGGATGTCTCCCGCCGAGTTCACTGTCCAATATGTTTGACAAACCTACACGATTTTTTTCACCGGACGGACGTATTTCCAGAACCGCTTGCAGTCGTGGTAGAAATAGAACACGCGGCCTTGGGTGGTGTCCAGCGCATAGCCGGCAGCGGCGTAGTCAAAGTCCTTCATGGCCTGCTCCATTTTCGCCTCCACGGCGGCGTTTTCCGTTTCAAAGTCGAACGGGCCGTGCTCAAAAACGATGTACTCCCCCTCCGCCACGTCCATCAGCTGCATCTGCTTCGGCACGGGGCCGTCGTAGTCCGCCGGCAGACGCACGCCGTAGCTCTCCGCCAGGGGGATGCCCCAGGAGCAGACGCGCCCCGCAGGCTCGTTGATAAAGGCCATGATCTGTCCGCTGCCGGCGTCGTTTTCCGCTCCGCCCGCGTCGTCCAGCTTGTGAGGGATGCTCTCCAGCAGCCCGCAGATGGTGTCGCAGTCCTGCTCGGGGATCCGGCTCTGCTTCTGCCAGAAATCCCAGTAGCCGATGCTCTCGTAATTGCGAATGTGCAGGTATTTGTGCGCCGGAATGGTGACAAAATAGGTTTTCACTTCCTGATTGGTATCTGCCATACCTGTTCCTCCGATTCCTAAAAGATAGCAGTCAAAGGGATGGATCACCGTGCGCAGCACCACCGGCACAGGGTGCTGCCGGTAGCGGCTGGGGGCGACGCCGTAGGCGTCCTTGAAAGCGCGGGTGAAGGCCTCGTGGGAGGAAAAACCATAGCGCAGAGCGATGGTGAGCAGACTGTCCTCCGTGTCCCGCACGTCCCGCAGGGCAAAGGCCAGCCGCCGCCCCCGCAGATAGTCCCGCAGCTGCATGCCGGAAACGCGCCGGAACATATGGGACACATGGTACTCCGAGTATCCCAGCTTCTGCGCCAGATGCCGCAGAGTCAGCCCCTCGTCCTCCTGCGCCCTGATGCAGCGGTCGACCTCCTGCACCAGCTCCTGAATGTTTTTCCCCCACGCAAACATGGATCGCTCCTCCTTTTGACTGCCCTCAGTATACCACCGCCGCAGCCCCCGCGCTTGATTTTGCTTGCTCTCTTTGCCCCTTGGCAGAGTGCGCCCGCCCCTACGCATATTTTATCATTCCCCTGTAGGGCGGCACCCATGTGTGCCGCCGCCCGATAGCCGCCGCGTCCACAGCGGCGGGGCACACAGACCCCGCCCTACCATTGTTTTTCCATTTTCGTAGGGGACGATGCCCACATCGTCCCATCGACATGCGCCAACCTCCTAGCCCCGCCCCGTAGGACGAGGTGCCCACACCCCGCCGCTGGCCGACGTGCCCTGTGGATCCCCTGCCGCGCAGGCAAAAGCCCTGCGCGCCTTTACGGGCCGCAGGGCTTGCGAAAGTTTTAATACAGCTTTGCGCCGGCGGGAATGTGGTCGTCCACCAGCAGCAGGTGCAGCTTTTCCTCGCCGTTTTCGTGATGCACGGCGGAGATGAGCATACCGCAGGAGTCAATGCCCATCATCGCTCTGGGCGGCAGGTTCACGATGGCGATGGCCGTCTTGCCCACCAGCTCCTCCGGCTCGTAATACTCGTGGATGCCGGAGAGGATGACGCGGTCTTCGCCGGTGCCGTCGTCCAGAACGAACTTCAGGAGCTTGCCGGACTTCTTCACGGCCTCGCAGCTCTTGATCTTCACGGCGCGGAAATCGCTCTTGGAGAAGGTGTCAAAGTCCACCATGTCCTCAAACAGCGGCTCGATCTGCACCTTGGAGAAGTCGATCTTCTCCTCGGCGGGCTTTGCCGCGGGCTTTTCCGCCTTCTTGTCGCTGTCCAGCGGCTTCATGGTGGGGAACAGGATCACGTCGCGGATGGAGTCCGTGCCGCAGAGCATCATGGCGCAGCGGTCGATGCCGAAGCCCAGGCCGCCGGTGGGGGGCATGCCGTACTCCAGCGCCAGCACGAAGTCCTCGTCCATCATGTCGGCCTCCTCGTCGCCGTTAGCCCGCTTTTCCGCTTGCGCCTTGAAGCGCTGGTACTGGTCGATGGGGTCGTTGAGTTCGGAGAAGGCGTTGCCCATCTCGCAGCCGCAGATGAACATCTCATAGCGCTCGGTGAGCGCGGGCTGCTCGGGGCTGCGCTTGGCCAGCGGGCTGACCTCCACGGGATACATGGTGATGAACGTCGGCTGGATGAGCGTGGACTCGACCTTCTGGTCGAACGTCTCATAGAGCGCATTGCCCCACGTGTGGGCGACGTTTTCCATGTCCACGCCCACGCTCTTGGCGAGGGCGACCGCCGCGTCCGCGTCGCCGAGGATGGCCATAAAGTCGGCCCCCGTGACGTCCTTGACGGCGTCGGCCATGGTCACGCGGCGCCAGCTCGGCGTGAGGTCGACATCATGGCCCAGCCACTGGAGCTGATACGTGCCGAGAATCTCCTTGGCCGCACCGGAGAGAATGCCCTCGAGAATGTCCATCATGCCGTCGAGGTTGGTGTAGGCCTGATAGAGCTCACAGGTCGTAAACTCTGGGTTGTGCTTGGTGTCCATGCCCTCGTTGCGGAAGATGCGGCCGACCTCATACACGCGCTCAATGCCGCCGACGATCAGGCGCTTGAGGTGCAGCTCGGTCGCGATGCGCATGTACATATCAATGTCAAGCGTGTTGTGGTGCGTGATGAACGGGCGCGCCGTCGCGCCGCCGGCGATGGGGCTGAGCACGGGGGTCTCGACCTCCATGAAACCCAGGCCGTCCAGATAGCGGCGCAGGTAGGCCACGAACTGGCTGCGGATCTGGAAATTGCGCTTGCTCTCCGGATTCATGATCAGATCCACGTAGCGCTGGCGGTAGCGCAGCTCCGTGTTCGTCATGCCGTGGAACTTCTCCGGCAGCGGGCGCAGGGACTTACTGAGCAGCGTGACCTGCTGCACATGGATGGAGATCTCCCCCGTCTTGGTCTTGAACGCATAGCCGCTCACGCCGATAATGTCGCCGATGTCATACTTGCGGAAATCGGCAAACTCCTGCTCGGTCACAGCGTCCTTGCGGACGTAGAGCTGGATCTGGCCGCGGTCATCCTGAATGTCGCAGAAAATAGCCTTGCCCATACCGCGCTTGGACATGATGCGGCCGGCGGCCTGCAGCGTTTTGCCGTCATAGGCGTCAAAATCGTTCTTGATGTCGGTCGAATAGGCGCTGCGCGCAAAGCGCGTCTGCGTGAAGGGGTCGCGCCCGGCGTCCTGCAGCGCCTTGAGCTTGTCGCGGCGGATCTGAAGGATCTCGGACAGGGACGGCTCTGCCGCCGCCTGCTGGTTCTTTCTCTCTTCGTTCATGATGGACTCCTCAGTCTTCGTTTTCGACGGCGATGATCTTAAACTGCAGCTCGCCGACCGGGGCTGCGACCGTGACGGTCTCGCCGACTTTGTGGCCCTTGAGCGCAAAGCCGAACGGGCTGTCGTCTGAAATGCAGCCTTCCATGGGGTTGGCCTCCTGCGAGCCGACGATGGTGTACTCCTCTTCCACGTCCTCATCGACATCGAGCACGCGCACGCGGCTGCCGATGGTCACGACGTCCGCCGCGACCTCGACCTTCTCCACGACCTCGGCGTTCTCGATCAGGTCCGTGATCTCAGCAATGCGGGAATAGAGCTTGCCCTGCTCCGTCTTGGCCTCATCGTACTCACTGTTTTCCGACAGGTCGCCGAATGAGCGCGCCTCCTTGATGAGCTCCGCGACTTCCTTCTCGCGGGTCGTCTCGAGGTAGTGCAGTTCTTCCTTGAGCGTGTCCAGACGCTCCTGACTCATCTTATATCTGCTGTCGATCGCCATAATCCGTCTCCTTATATCATTGAAATTTTCGTGTATACGATTTGATTCAGCGCAGCGCGGCGATGGCCGCTTCGAGCTGCGCATCGACATCGCTGTCCGTGGCCGGAGCAACGACGACATCCGGCACAAGACCGCCCTGCTCGGACAGGTCCACGCGGTTGGGCGTGAGATATTTCCGGCTCGAGATGTGCACGGCGCTGCCGTCCGGAAGCGCGATGGTCGTCTGGCTGCGGCCCTTGCCGGTCGTGTTCTGGCCGACGATGGTCGCCCAGTCATACTCCTGCAGCGCAGCCGCGAAAAACTCCGCCGCACTGTAGGTGTTGCCGTTGACGATGACCGCCATCGGCACCTTGACACAGACGCTGTCGCTCTGCGTGACGGTCTCTTTCCCGTTGCCGTCGACGCTCACGAACAGGTCGCCCTGCGGCAGCAGATGATCCAGGATCGTGATGAGCTCCGAGAGCAGGCCGCCGGGGTTATCGCGCAGGTCGAACACGAGCGACTTTGCGCCGAGGTCGAGCAGCTTATCGACCGCCTGTACGGCACGGCTGCCGCCGCCGGTCTCAAAGTTGCGGATCTGGATATAGCCGACGCCGTTGTCCATGAGCTTATACGTCACAGGGTCGGTATAGATGACCGTGCAGTCGAGCGTGACGGTCTGGCTCTTGCCAGCGGAATCCTGGATGGTGAGCTTGAGCGTCTTGTTGAGCTTGGCGCGGATGGTGCTCTGCACGTCCGAGAGCGTCTTGCCCGTGACATTCTCCCCGTCGATCGCCGTGATGATGTCGCCCTGCTTGAGGCCGGCTTTCGCTGCGGGGGAATCGCTCGTCACCGCCGTGATGCGAAAGCCCTTCGTCTTATCGTCGAGCTGGATGGTCACACCGATGCCGGCGTACTCGTTGTTGGAGTACATCTGGTAGGCCTTGTATTCCTCAGCCGTCATGTAATAGCTCCACTTGTCGCCGATGGCACTGATGATCGCGCTCGACGAGGCATCGCTGATGGCCGTGTCGTCCGCGTCGCCGATATAGTCTTTGTCCACGACCTGCTTGACCTGCGCAAACTTCAGCGCGAGCTTATAGTTGCTGCTGCCGCCGAATTTGCCGACAAAGATCATCGACGTGACCAGTGCAGTCACCAGAATGCAGGTCACACAGGCAAGGATACTCGCCTTCCAGCCGCGCATTCTGCCGCTTTTTCTGCGGGCCGGCACTTTTTCCGGTGCCTGTTCCTGTGGCTTGTGTTCGTCCATGCTATCCCTCCGGATCCAATTGCTGCCCGCACCGGGCAGCCCCCAATGCAGCAGATGAGCCGGGCAGCCATTTTCCGGCCGCCCGGCAGTTTCATTCAATCAAAATATGTCCAATCAGCTCGCATAGTTGAGCGGGTTCTGGCGCATGCCGTTGACCGTGACTTCCCAGTGCAGATGCGGGCCGGTGGAGTTGCCGGTCGAGCCGACATAACCGATCGTCTGGCCCTTGGAGACCTTCTGACCGACGGACACCGCGATGGAGCTCATATGGCCGTAGAGCGTGGTGATGCCATTGCCATGGTTGATGACGACGCAGTTGCCATAACCGGACACGGAGCCGGCCGTGATGATCGTGCCGCCGTCAGCCGCAACGATGGTCGCGCCATAGCTCGCGCCGATGTCCACGCCGGAGTGATACTTCTGCGTCTGATAGATCGGGTGGTAGCGCCAGCCGAACTGCGAGGTGATGTAGTGGCAGGACGGGCACGGCCACATCATGGTGCCGGTGGAGCCGTTGGCTTTGCCCGGGTCATAGCCGGGGTTGTTATTCTTGTTCGCTTCCTCCTGGCGGCGCAGCTCCTCGACCTGCTTGTCGATCTGCGACTGCACGTTCTTCTGCTGCTGCTCATACTGATCGTGGACGCTCTTATAGGCGTTGATATCCGATTCCAGGCTGGCAAGCAGCGCATTGGCCTCCGAGACCTTCTGCTGCAGCGCGACCTGCTTGGTCTCGAGCTCGGACTGCTTATCCTGCAGCTCGGTGCGGGCATCCTCGAGCTCCGCTTTGACGGTCTCGACCTTTTCGCGGGCGGCCGTCATGTCGGCCTGCACCTGTTTATTATATGCAATGACCTCGCCGACCATGTCCATGCGGGCAAGGAGGTCGGACAGGCTGGTCGCCTCGAGCAGGATGGCGATGTAGGACATCTGGCCGTACTCCTCAAGGTGGCGCACGCAGCTGCGGAAGCGGACCGTCTGGGCCTCTTCCTCCTGCTTGGCGGCCTCGAGCTCGACGCCCTTGTCCTCGATCTGCTGGTCATAGGCCGTGATCTGCTCCTTGACGAGCTCGATCTCCTGCTGGGCCAGATCGTTTTCCCGATCGAGCGCGGCCTTCTGATCCACCACGCTGGCCTTCTTCGAGCGCAGGTTGTTGATGGTCTTCTGCTGCTCTTTCTGCTTGGCCTGCAGCTCTTTGCGCTGCTGCGTGAGCCGGTTGATCTCCGACTGAGACGCCGCGCTGGCATTGGTCGGGATCAGTGCTGTCATGAGCGAGATGACGAAAATCAGCGCCAGCAGCACGCAAATAACGGATCGAACGACTTTGCGGTTCATCTTCATTCGATTTCCTCCTTAGACTTTCAGATAGTTGCGAATGGCCGTGAGGCCGCCGAACACACCGACGAGCACACCCACGCCGAGGAACACCAGCAGCAGCGGCAGCGACACGGATGCAAACGGGAGCACCGTGATGATGCCGGCCGCCATGGTGGACATGATCTTGCCGACGATCAGGCTGTAGAGTCCCCACTGGAGCAGGAACGCGATCAGACCGCCGACGAGGCCAAGCACAAGGCCCTCGACCACAAACGGCAGACGGATAAAGCCATTCGTCGCGCCGACCATCTTCATGATGGCGATCTCCTCACGCCGGCCGAACGTGGCCAGCTTGATGGTATTGGTCATAATAAACAGGGACACCGCAATGAGGATCACGATCAAAACGACGGAAACCACGCTCACAATGTTCCGGAACGTGATGAAGTTTTCCGCGTAGTCCAAATGCGCCGTGACATCGGCGATGCCGTCCACGTTCTTGAGCGCGGTCTGCGTGTCCTTCATGAGTGACAGGTCGTCGAGCGTCACGACATAGCGGTGACGGAAGACCGACGCGTCAATGTTGTCAAAGAGGTCGGAGTCATACTCGGCCTCGAACGTCTGCATGGCCTGCTCGCGCGTGACGAACTCGACCGAGGCAACATTCGGCACCGCGGCGACCTTGGGCTCAATGGCCCGGGCCTCATCCTCCGTGAGCGTCTCATCGACGTAGGCAATGACCTCGTTCTGGTTTTGCAGGCGGTCGATGTTCGCGTCAATGTTGAGCGTCAGCAGCGAGAAGCTGCCCATGATGAGCAGGCACGCGATGATGATCGTGATCGACGCGAAGGACATGAAACCGTGCGTGAAGATGTTTTTCACGCCCTGCGCCATCAGGTAGTTGAATCTATTCAGCTTCATATCCGTAGTACCCGTCCAATCCGTCACTGATGACTCTTCCGGCGTCGATGGAGATGACGCGCTTGGAAAAAGCGTCGACCAGTTCCTTTTCGTGCGTCACCACGAGGACCGTGGTGCCGAGCTCGTTGATCTTCTCCAGCAGCAGCATCAGTTCCAGGCTGCGCACCGGGTCGAGGTTGCCGGTCGGCTCGTCCGCGATGATCATGCGCGGATTGTTCACGAGCGCGCGGGCGATGGCCACGCGCTGCTGCTCGCCGCCGGAAAGCTCCGCCGGGAAGCGCTTTTCCCGGTCGGCCAGGCCGACCAGCTCGAGCACCTGCGGCACGCGGCGGCGGATCTCCTTATTGGATGCCCCCACCACACGCATGGCAAACGCAACATTTTCATACACCGTCATTTTGTCGATCAGGCGGAAATCCTGAAAAATGACGCCCAGTGTCCGGCGCAGCTTCGGCAGCTTGCGGCGCTTGATGCCCTGCATGTCAAAGCCGTTGACCGTGATCTGTCCGGATGTGGGGCTCAGCTCGCCGGTGATCAGTTTGATGATCGTCGTCTTGCCGGAGCCGGACGGTCCGACCAGAAACACGAACTCGCCCTCATTGATCGTAAATGAGATACCGTTGAGGGCCGCAGCCTCCGTGTTTCCGTAGACCATCTTCACATCGTTCATTTGAACCATAAGATGTCCTCCAATATGTTGGGCTTACGCCCGCCCGGGTAAGTGCTCAGAACTTGGCGGTGTTCTGAGAGTCGAGGTATTTCTTTACCATGACCGCGACCTTGAAGAGGATCGCATCCTCAAACTCGCGCAGATCCAGGCCCGTAATCTTCTTGACTTTCTCCAACCGGTATACCAAAGTGTTTCGATGGACGTAGAGCTTACGCGCCGTCTCCGAAACGTTGAGGTTGTTCTCAAAGAAGCGATTGATCGTGTCGAGCGTGTCCTCATCGAGCGCCTCGATGGGGTTTTTCTTGAACGCTTCGGACAGGAACATTTCGCACAGCGTCGTCGGCAGCTGATAAATGATGCGGCCAATGCCGAGGTTATCGTAGTGAATGACCGGCTTCTCGTTTTCAAACACCTTGCCGACCTCAATGGCGACCTGCGCCTCCTTGTAGCGGTCAGCCAGCTCACGCAGGTGGTTGGCCGTCGTGCCGATGCCAACGACCGTCTGGACGTGCAGCTCCGTGCGCACGGTGCGCTCAATGCTCTCGGCCAGCTCGCAGATATCCTCCGAGGTCTCATCCGGCGTCATTTCCTTAATGACGACGATGTCCGACTCGCTCACGCTGAGCACGAAATCATGCTGCCGGTCCGGGAACATATTCTGGATCAGTTCAAGCACAGCGATATCCGTCACATTCACCTGGCGCACCAGCAGCACAGCGCGCGGCACGTCGGTGGTAAAATGCAGCTCCTTGGCACGCACATACACGTCGCCGGGGAGAATGTTGTCCGAAATGATGTTTTTGACGAAAGCGGCTTTGTTATGCTTTTCCTCAAAGTTTGTGCTGGCCTCCGTCATGCCGACGGCCGCGAGAATGCAGATGCTGCGCGCCGTCTGATCATTGCCCTCGACAAACACGGCATACTCGAAGCGCGCCGTGCTGGCAGACAGGATCTTATACGTGCGCGTGTCCGTTGCAAACAGCTGCTCCTGCACTTCGCCCACTGCGGCCTGAAAGTCATCCAGACGCGAGCCGATCATCGAAAGCTCACTGCAGGCAATGACAAACCCCTGCTCGTCCACAACACCGATGCAGCGCGTGGTGGCATCTTTCATCTGAACGATCACGCCCTGAAAAATTCTGCTCGACATATCTTTTCCTCCTACGAACGGCCGCCGCAGTCTCCCACAGCACCTACCAATTTCCTACTTTACATAATAGCCGATTTATGTGCATTTTTCAATAGAAAAATGGTCGTTTTTTGTGAATAATTTTCGAAATTTCGTGAGATAGTCGGATAATTTCCCGAACTTTTGTAAATTATCACGAAGTTGGCAGCAAAAAAACAAGCATCGCCTCTTCCGGGCTCAGTTCCCGGTAAGCGCCCGGGGACAGCGCGGGATCGAGCGTCAGTGCCCCGATCGACAGCCGGTGCAGCTTCAAAACCGGCGTCCCGCAGCCGGCCAGCATCCGCTTGACCATGTGGTATTTCCCCTCATAAACCGTGACGCGGCAGCCCCCCTGCTCCGGCAGGCGCTCGAGTCGGGCCGGCAGGCACTGCGTCCCGTCGCCTAGGACGACGCCCTGCGTGAAGCGCTCTGCATCCGCATCCGTCGGCTGCCCGTCCGTGCGCGCGAAATAGACCTTCGGCACATGCTTTTTCGGCGTGATGACGCGGTGAACATAGTCCCCGTCGTCCGTAACGAGCAGCAAGCCGGTCGTGTCCTTATCGAGCCGCCCCGCAGGCACGAGCCCAAAGCGCCGCAGCTCCGGCGGGAACAGATCGAGCACCGTCGGCTGGCTGCGGTCGGCCGTCGCGGTGAGGACGCCGGCGGGCTTGTGGAGCATATAGTAGTGATAGGTCTGATAGCGCAGCGGCTGGCCGCGCAGACAGACGACTGCGGTCTCCGCGATCTTCTGCTCCGGCACGCGGGCAGGCACACCGTCGACCGTAACCTCACCGCGGCGGATATACGCCTTGGCCTCACGCCGGGAAGCGGCGCCGGTATCGGCGAGATATTTGTCCAGACGGATCACGTGCGCCCCCTCCTTTGCGGACATTTGGATTCATTATAACATATCCGGCAGCAAATTTGAATAGGCTTGTTCCGAGGTGTGGTTATGAAGCTCAAATCCTTTCACTGGACAAGACGGACCGTCGTATTCGCGCTCATCGGTCTGGCCGTGCTGCTGGCGCTGGCCGTCATCTGGCGCAGCAATGACGGCGTGCTCTCGGCGCACTACAACGTCACAACGACCGACGGGCGCATCGCCTATCTGCAGGCGCTGGGCTGGGAGGCGGACCCCGCGACCGAAACGACGCAGGAGATCGTGATCCCGCGCGTGTTCAACGGTGTCTTCGGCGATTACAACGCCCTGCAAAAGCAGCAGGGCTTTGACCTGTCCACCTACGCCGGCGAGACGTGCACGGCCTATACCTACCGCGTGACGAACTACGAGGGCTCAACGGACACCGTGCTCGCGCAGCTGTTTGTCTATCGCAACCGCGTCATCGGCGGCGACATCCACGCGACGGCTATGGACGGCTTCATGCACGGCCTGCGGTAAAGAGGCGAAAAAACGCCCGGCACGGAAATGTGCCGGGCGTTAACGCCGGACATTTTGAAGAGCTTCAAAATGTCGATTCAGCCGAAAGCCTTGAAACCCAAGCCTTTCGGTGGCGGTCGATCCGATTCGAGGCGGGTCTTGCCCCCTCGAGCTCCCCCGCTGCTCTAAACCTTTTGCGCTTGCGCATCGTTCTTTGGCAGCCTCAAACTCCCGGCGCGAAAGTGCCGGGAGTTACTGTTTGGTTGGGATTTATGCGAGCGCCGTCCAGCGCTCGATGCCGGCCAGCTCCGTATAGGTGTGGCCGACCGAAGCCTCGATGACGTCGGCATAGTACCACGCGTTCGCGGGAACATCCGTAAAGTGCAGCGCCGTCTGCGCGTTCGCCTGCACAAACGTCAGGTCGCAGCTGCGGCCGAGCACACGGTTGAGGATGGACACCGCCTCGGCGCGCGTGATGGTCTGGTTCGGGTGGAACGTACCGTCCGTGAGACCGCTGACCCAGCCGTTGGCGTAGGCCGTGGCGACCGCATCATAGTACCAGCTGCGGCCGACATCGGAAAACGGCATGCCGCCCGACGCATTCACACCATAGATCCCGGCGAGAATGGTCACGAACTGCGCGCGGCTGATGGCCTGATTCGGATGGAACGTGCCGTCGCCGCAGCCATTGATGGCGCCGGCGTTGGCCAGCGTGCTGACCGCAGCCGTGTACCACTGGCCGGCCGGAACATCGCGGAAGCCATTGCTGCTGCAGTCATACTGCTTGTGCGCCTGCTCAGCCATGAGCTCATAGAGCATCTGGGCCGCCTCGGCGCGCGTGAGCGTACCGGTCGGTGCAAAGGTGGTCGCCGTGCAGCCGGAGACGTAGGCCTTGTGGCTGGTCATATCCAGCAGACCGGCCGGCTGCGTGCCGGTGTTGCCGCCGTTATTGCTATTGTTGCCGCCCATCTGGGAGATGTACTTTTCCAGCAGTGTCATGGCCTGCTGGAGCGTGATGGTGCGGCTGTTATAGAGCGCGCAGATGATCGTCACGACGTTCTTCAGGTTCATGTTCGTCGAGGAGATGAGCTGAGACAGAAGCTGCGCGATCTGATCATTCGTGAGGATGCTGCCCGCGATGCCCGTCAGGATGGCGTTGATGCCGGTCTGCGTCATGCCGAAAGCCTTCAGGATCTCGGCAAACGCCTGCTGGGCTGCCTCGCTGTTCGAGCCGCCGGCGGCAATGTCGCCGATGACCTGGCCGAAGTTGATGTTCACCGTGTTGCCGGTGATGGTGATGATGCCGTGCATGTAGTTGTTGTTGCTGGCAATATCCTTGAACAGATCGCCCACATCCACGTTCACGATACCGTGGATAAAGTTGCTGTCGCTGGCGATGTGATCGACAAGGTCGCCCACGTCCACGCCGACGATGCCGTGGATGAAGTTATCGCCGTTGACGATGCGGAGCTGGTCAAGAATGTGCGAGAGCACCGTATCGTTATCCGTGAGGGAAGTCGTCACCGTGTCGGCCGCATCCTTGTCGACGGCCAGCGTAGCGGCAGCGGATTTCATGAGCTCGACCGCAGTGCCGTCACTGATGGTCTGGTCACTGTCAAGCGCGCAGATCACGGATGCCATACCGGCAAGATCAAACGCGCCGGTCTTGACGAGCTGCATGGTAAAGGTCTGCGCATCATCCGCTGACAGGCTCTGCTGCGCGATGCCGGAGACAATCACATCCGTCTGGCTGTCCGGGATGCCGGCGGCCTTGCAGATGTTCGTCAGGATCGTGCGCGCATTTTCGCCGTCGAGGTCATCCGCCTTGGCGTCCATGATGGCTGCGCCGAAGTTGATGTTGATAACGTTGCCGCTGACGGTCACGATGCCGTGCGTATAGTTGCAGCCGCTGGCAATATTGTCAAACAGGTCGCCGGTCTTGACGCCGACGATGCCGTGGATAAAGTTGCTGTTGCTGACGATGTGATCAACGAGGTCGTTGATGTTCACGCTCACGATGCCGTGAATGAAGTTATCCCCGTCGACAATGTGGATGCTGTCGAGAATGTGCGAGAGTGCGGATACATTGCCCTTGCCCTGCAGAGGCTGGATGCCGAGCGCCGCCGCAACAGTCACGGCCGCGTCGCGAAACAGCTGCGCCGCCGTGCTGACGTCGAGCAGGCCGCTGTCCGTCAGGCTGCCAAGCAGAGCCGTGATGTCCGTCAGGCTGATTTTCCCGGTCGCAGCAAGCTGATCGACCATGGCGGCCGCCTGATCGTCGCTGAGCGTGCCGGCCGCGATGGCACTGACGATGCCGCTGCTCTGGATCTGGGTCATGCCGGCATCCGTGAGCAGATCGGTCAGGAACGTGCGGGCGGTCTCGTCGCTCGCGTCCTGCTGCTGCGCATTTTGGAAAGCAAGGCCGAAGTTGATATTGATGCGGTTATCGACCACGGTCACGATGCCGTGCGTGTAATTACTGTTGCTGGCGATGTTCTTGAACAGATCGCCGACCGTCACGCGCACGATGCCGTGGGTGAAATTGCTGTCGCTGCCGATATGGTCGACCAGATCTTTGATGTTCACGCCGACGATGCCGTGGATAAAGTTATCGTCGTTAGCGATGTCGATCTGGCTTAGGATCTCGCTGAGCAGACCGTTGTGCAGCTGGCCATAGGCCGTGTCGGATGTGCTGCTCTCCGCTTCCGTGTCTGCCGCGAAAGCCGGGACTGCAGCGAGGCTGAATGCCAGCACGAGGGCCAGTATCAGGCTCAACGTCTTGCGCATTTTTTTCATAGGATTTTGCCTCCTTTAAGTTCCAGGTAAGCATACAAGGAAAAGGTGCCGGCAAAATGTCGGACACAGGCGCCCGCATCCCATCGGCGCGGTGCCCAGAGCCTTTTTTCACCACGAAATATAGGCCGCAATTATTAAAAACGCATTAGGAAAGTAATTAAAGTTTCGATTATGAAACAATTTTATCGAAAAACAAAAAAATTCCTCCCCGGCCGAAGCCGGAGAGGAATTCAGAAAACCGGAAATTACTCGTTGATGGCGATGACAACACCGGAACCAACGGTACGGCCGCCTTCACGGATAGCGAAGCGCAGGCCAACCTCGATCGCGATCGGGGTGATCAGCTCGACGTCCATGTCGACATTATCGCCGGGCATGCACATCTCAACACCCTCGGGGAGATTGATGACGCCGGTCACGTCGGTGGTACGGAAGTAGAACTGGGGACGGTAGTTGTTGAAGAACGGGGTGTGACGGCCGCCCTCTTCCTTGGACAGGACGTAAACCTGGCCCTTGAACTTGGTGTGGGGGTGGATGGACTTCGGAGCAGCGAGAACCTGGCCACGCTCGACGCCCTTCTTGTCGATGCCGCGGAGCAGGCAGCCGACGTTGTCGCCAGCCTCGGCGAACTCGAGGGTCTTGTGGAACATCTCGGTGCCGGTGACGGTGGTCTCCTGGGTGTCCTTGATGCCGACGATCTCAACCTTATCGCCAACCTTGACGGTGCCACGCTCGACACGGCCGGTAACGACGGTGCCACGACCGGAGATGGTGAACACGTCCTCGATGGGCATCAGGAACGGCTTGTCAGCAGCACGGTCCGGAGTCTTGATCCAAGTGTCAACAGCGTCCATGAGCTCCCAGATGCAGGCATACTCGGGGGCCTTCGGATCGGTGGACTCGGAAATCAGGGCGTTCAGAGCGGAGCCCTTGATGATCGGGGTGTCGTCGCCCGGGAAGTCGTACTTGTCGAGCAGCTCACGGACTTCCATCTCGACGAGCTCGAGCAGCTCGGGATCGTCGACCTGGTCGACCTTGTTCAGGAACACCAGAACGTACGGAACGTTAACCTGGCGGGCGAGCAGCAGGTGCTCACGGGTCTGAGCCATCGGGCCGTCGGAAGCAGCGATAACGAGGATCGCGCCGTCCATCTGAGCAGCGCCGGTGATCATGTTCTTGATATAGTCGGCGTGGCCCGGGCAGTCGACGTGCGCATAGTGGCGGCCCTTGATCTCGGTGCCGTCGGCGCCGATGCGGTCGTCGGTCTGGTACTCAACGTGAGCGGTGTTGATCGTGATGCCACGAGCCTTTTCTTCCGGAGCCTTATCGATCTGGTCGTAGGCGGCGAACTCGGCGCTGTTCGGGTCAGCCAGGGACAGAACCTTGGTGATCGCAGCGGTCAGGGTGGTCTTGCCGTGGTCGATATGGCCGATGGTGCCGATATTGACATGGGGCTTGGTTCTATTGTACATCTGCTTTGCCATTAGAATATCCTCCTAATTCTAAAATAATGTCGTGACTTACTCTCTTATAAGGCACATTGTGCCGGTTGCGCAGGTCAGTTGCTGCCGTGGATGATCTTCTCCTGAAGCGACTTCGGCAGCTCTACGAAGTGGCTGGGCTCCATGCTGTAGGTCGCGCGGCCCTGCGTTTTGCTGCGCAGATCGGTCGCATAGCCGAACATGGATGCCAGCGGCACGTTTGCAGTGACGATCGCCGCACCGTTGCGGATGTCCGTGCCGGCGATCTGACCGCGGCGGGCATTGATATCGCCCATAACGTCGCCCATATAGCTTTCCGGTGCCGTAACGACGACCTTCATGATGGGTTCGAGGAGCGTCGGGCCCGCCTTCTGGCAGGCTTCCTTGAATGCCATGCTGCCGCAGATCTTAAACGCCATCTCGGACGAGTCGACCTCGTGATACGAGCCGTCGAGCAGCGTGACTTTCACGTCCACGACCTCATAGCCCGCAAGCACGCCGGACTGCATCGCGCCCTGGATGCCCTGATCCACACAGGGGATAAACTCTTTCGGGATCGCACCGCCGGTGATCTGGTTGATGAACTCGTAGCCCTTGCCGGGTTCGTTGGGTTCCACCATGAGCTTGACGTGTGCAAACTGGCCTTTGCCGCCGGTCTGGCGCGCGTAGCGCGTGTCCACCGTAGCGGCCTTGGTGACGGTCTCTTTGTAGGAGACCTGAGGTCTGCCGACATTCGCCTCGACGCGGAACTCGCGCAGAAGGCGATCGACGATGATCTCCAGATGGAGCTCGCCCATGCCGGCGATGATGGTCTGGCCCGTTTCCTCGTCCGTGTAGGCCTTGAAGGTGGGGTCTTCCTCGGCAAGCTTGCCAAGGGCGATGTCCATCTTCTCCTGCCCGGCCTTGGTCTTGGGCTCGATTGCTACGCGGATGACCGGTTCTGGGAACTCCATCGACTCGAGTACGATCGGGTACTTTTCGTCGCAGAGCGTGTCGCCGGTCGTCGTATTCTTGAGGCCGACCGCCGCCGCGATGTCACCGGAATACACCTGCGTGATATCCTCACGGTGGTTGGCATGCATCAAAAGGATGCGGCCCAGACGCTCGCGCTGGCCCTTGGTGGAGTTCAGGACGGATTTGCCGGCTTCGATCGTGCCGGAATAGACACGGAAGAACGCCAGACGGCCGACGTACGGGTCGGTCATGATCTTGAAGGCCAGAGCGGAGAACGGCGCGGAATCGTCCGCGGAGCGGTGCTCGACCTCATCCGTCTTGGGCACCGTGCCGGTGATCGGCGGGATGTCCAGCGGGGACGGCATATAATCGACGATGGCGTCCAGCAGCTTCTGCACGCCCTTGTTCTTGTAGGACGTGCCGCACACGATCGGGACGAACTTGACCTGCGTCGTGGCCTTGCGGATGGCCGCCTTGATCTTTTCGGTGGGAACTTCCTCACCTTCCAGATACATCTCCATGATCTCGTCGTCGAAATCGGCGACGGCCTCAAGGAGCTGCGTGCGGTACTCTTCGGCCTCGGCGCGCATATCCTCGGGGATCTCCTCAACGCGCATATCCTTGCCAAGATCGTCGTAGTAGACGTCCGCCTTCATCTCGAGCAGGTCGATGATGCCGCGGAAGTCCGCCTCGGAGCCGATCGGCAGCTGGATCGGAACAGCGTTGCAGCGCAGGCGCTCGTGCACCATGTCGACAACGTTGTAGAAGTTCGCGCCCATGATGTCCATCTTATTGATGTAGATCATGCGGGGAACATTGTAGTGGTCAGCCTGTCTCCAGACCGTCTCGGACTGCGGCTCCACGCCGCCCTTGGCACAAAGGACCGTCACGCAGCCGTCAAGCACGCGCAGGCTGCGCTCGACCTCAACGGTGAAGTCGACGTGACCCGGGGTGTCGATGA
>OLPA01001859.1_pt1 | contig 16726 bp, 14 predicted proteins | sample 1672811 | NCBI WGS metagenome assembly OLPA01 (sample SAMEA3136726, study PRJEB25190) | human gut metagenome | biome: human gut; feature: human-associated habitat; material: faeces | place: Austria | collected 2013
GAACCCTGTCCGGCAGACGGTTTACATGGGCGTGATCGTCATATCCGGCTTTTTCATCATCTCCATCGGTGTTCAGAAGGGATTGGAGCGGGTGACCAAGTGGATGATGATGGCGCTGATTGTGCTGATGCTGGCGCTGGCTGTACACAGTCTGTTCCTTCCCGGCGGCTCCGAGGGACTGAAATTCTACCTGCTGCCCGATATCCAGCGCCTGAAAGACGCCGGCGTTGGCAATGTCATCGTGGGCGCCATGAACCAGTCCTTCTTTACATTGAGCCTTGGCATCGGCGCCATGGCCATCTTCGGCAGCTACATCGGCAAGAATCACGCGCTGGCGGGCGAGTCCGTCCGGGTCTGCGCGCTGGACACGCTGGTGGCGCTTTGCTCCGGCCTCATTATCTTCCCCGCCTGCTTCTCCTACGGCGTGGACGTCAAGAGCGGCCCCGCGCTGATCTTCATGACCCTGCCCAACGTGTTCAACAATCTGCCCGCGGGGCGCTTCTGGGGGAGCCTGTTCTTCCTGTTCATGACCTTCGCCGCCTACTCTACGGTTCTCGCGGTGTTTGAAAACATCGTCTCCTGCGTCAGCGAGCTGACCGGGCTCAGCCGGAAGAAGACCTGCCTTGTGTGCGGCATTGCCCTCTTCCTGCTGAGCCTGCCCTGCCTGCTGGGCTACAACCTGTGGAGCAATTTCCGCCCCATCGCCGGGCGGGACGTGCTGGACAGCGAGGATTTTCTGGTCAGCAACCTGCTGCTGCCCCTGGGCAGTCTGCTGTTCATCATTTTCTGCACCACCCGCTACGGCTGGGGCTGGGAGAATTTCCTCGCCGAAGCCAACGAGGGCAAGGGGCTGAAAATCGCCAAATGGCTGCGGCCTTACATGACCTACGTGCTGCCCGTGATCGTGGGCATCATTCTGGTTTTCGGACTTTACAATTTCTTCGCCGCGTAAACACTGCCCCGAAAGAGCGCACCTCTTTCGGGGCAATTTTATCGATTTGGCAAGATTCACATGGAATCTAGCCAAAAACCGTCAGGAATCGTCTTTCTGCGAGTTGACGGGGGTCGCCCCCGATGATATAATGATAACGTAACATCAACAAACCCTTATGACTGACGGATTAGGCTGCATCCGAGTTTTCGGAGCAGACCGAAGTGGAGCACCACATGGAGTAAGGGCATATCCCCATTTCCTGCCGACCGTCTGGGCTCACTTTCCCGTTACAGCGGGCGAGTGCGCCCTTTTTTCTATGCATACGCATAGAAAAAAGAAAAATGTGCCATTTCCTCGCCCCTGCGGGGCAACCGGAAATGATGCACAAAAACTTCATGCTTATGCCTTTGCGCATTTTCGCAGTGCTCATGCATGAAGTTTTATTTGCCACAAGGAGGTCAACACATGAAAAAAGTCGGAATCGTCATGGGCAGCGACAGCGATCTGCCCATCCTGCGCAAAACCATGGATACCCTGACGTCTCTGGGCATTCCCTACGAATGTCACATCTACTCCGCCCACCGCACCCCCGAGGAGGCTCGGGATTTTGCCGTATCCGCACGGGCAAACGGCTTTGGCGTGCTCATTGCAGCTGCCGGTATGGCCGCGCACCTGGCCGGCGCCATCGCGGCAAACACCACCCTGCCGGTCATCGGTATTCCCTGCAAAGGTCCTTGTCTCGACGGCATTGACGCTCTTCTTTCCACGGTCATGATGCCCTCCGGTATTCCGGTCGCCACCGTAGCCGTAAACGGAGGCGTGAATGCCGCTTTGTTGTCCGCCCAGATTCTGGCAGTGGAGGACGCGGAGCTTGCCGCGAAGCTGGACGCCAGACGCGCCGCCGACGCGGCCAAGGTGCTTGAGAAAGACGCCGCCCTTCAGGCGGAGCTGAACGGCTGAGGGAGGAAAAGCAATGGGCGGTTTCTTCGGGGCGATTTCCCATAAGAATTGCATTTACGACGTTTTCTTCGGCACGGACTACCACTCCCACCTTGGCACCCGCCGGGCCGGACTCGCCTTTTACGATACGGAAAAGGGCTTCCAGCGGCAGATACACAGCATCGAAAACACCCCCTTCCGCACGAAATTTGACGACGACATGGCAAAATTCAGCGGAAACGCCGGTATCGGCTGCATTTCCGACACCGACCCCCAGCCACTGCTGGTGCGCTCCCACCTGGGGATGTTCGCCATCTCCACCGTGGGCATCATCAACAACGCCATGCTGGCCCTGATGCACGAGGATCCCACGCAGGACAGCACCCCTCTGTCGGTTTGCGGCGCTATGAGTCAGGCCTATATCGGCTATGACTTGCAGAACGTCCTCCGCGAGGAGATGCTGAACCGCGGCATCGATGAGCCCGTGGTCACCATAGTCACGCAGGTGGAGGTGGACCCCAAGGACCCCGCCTTCAACGATCCCAGCAAGCCCATCGGCAAGTTCCTGTCCGAGGATGAGGCCAAGGTCATGGCCGCCAAGACCGGCTTCCTGTTCAAGGAAGACGCGGGCCGCGGCTGGCGCCGCTATGTGGCCTCCCCCAAGCCCAAGCAGATCGTGGAGCTGGGCGCCATCCGCGCGCTGAGCGACAGCGGCAACATCGTCATCTGCTGCGGCGGCGGCGGCATCCCCGTCTACCGCACCGAGCACAACCACCTGAAGGGCGCGGCTGCCGTTATCGATAAGGACTTCGCCTCCGAGCTGCTGGCTGAGCAGCTGGACGCCGACATGCTTATCATCCTCACCGCCGTGGAGAAGGTGGCCATCAACTTCAACAAGCCCGACCAGAAGGGTCTGGACGAGCTGACCCCCGCCGAGGCCAAGGAGTATATCGCACAGGGCCAGTTCGCCAAGGGCTCCATGCTGCCCAAGGTGGAGGCCGCCGTGAAGTTTGCCGAGTCCAAGTCCGGCCGCACCGCTCTTATTACTCTGCTTGAGAAAGCCAAAGACGGTATCGAGGGTAAAACGGGTACGAGAGTCCATCAGTGACCCCTACCGGAACCGTTTTCACTTATCCCAGCAATTTTCTCATTCGCATTTCTAATAGCAGCATCATCAAAAAATCTATAAGGAACGCAGAATTTTAGTTGAAATCTGTGAAATTTTCCTTTATAATACTTTTGTAACATTTTGATGCACTACTGTGAATGTCGGATCTACCATCCGTTATTCAGACGAGCGGCAAATTTTATCCCCACCTTCAGCCGCACGTCATATATTTTTAAGGAGGAAAACAAGAATGAAGAAGTTCCTTGCGTTGATCCTCGCTCTGGTCATGGCTCTGAGCCTGGTGGCCTGCGGCGGCGGCAATGACACCCCCAACAACACTGACGAACCCGATGATACTGCTGCTAAGGTGAAGGTTGGTTTCATCACCCTGCATGATGAGAACTCCACCTACGACCTGAACTTCATCAACGCCGCCAAGGAGGCTATTGCCAATCTGGGCCTGACCGAGGATGACTACATCCTGAAGACCAACGTGCCCGAGGGTCAGGAGTGCTATGAGGCCGCCATCGACATGGTCGACGCCGGCTGCAACATTATCTTCGCCGACAGCTTCGGTCATGAGCCTTTCATGATCCAGGCCGCTCAGGAGCATCCTGAGGTTCAGTTCTGCCACTCCACCGGTACCCGCGCTCACACCGAGGGTCTGGCCAACTACCACAACGCCTTCGCTTCCATCTATGAGGGCCGCTATCTGGCCGGTATCGCCGCTGGTATGAAGCTGAACGAAATGATCGAGAACGGCACCGAGGTCAACGGCGTCAAGGTCACCAAGGAGAACGCCAAGATCGGTTATGTCGGCGCTTTCACCTATGCCGAGGTTATGTCTGGCTACACCTCTTTCTTCCTGGGCGCTCGCTCCGTCTGCCCCTCCGTCACCATGGACGTGACCTTCACCGGCAGCTGGTATGACGAGGCTCTGGAAAAGGAAGCTGCTCAGAAGCTGATCGACGGTGGCTGCAACCTGATCAGCCAGCACGCTGACTCCCTGGGCGCTCCCACCGCTTGCGAGAACGCCAAGGTTCCCAACGTCTCCTACAACGGTTCCACCAAGGAGGCCGGCCCCAACACCTACATCATTTCTTCCCGCATCAACTGGGCTCCCTACTATCAGTATGCGATCCAGTGCGTCATCGATGGCAAGGCTATCGACGCTGACTGGACTGGCACCCTGGCCACCGGCTCCGTGGTTCTGACCGAGCTGAACACTGACGTTGCCGCTGAGGGCACCGCCGAGGCTATCGAGGCTGCCACCGCCAAGCTGGAGAGCGGTGAGCTGCATGTCTTTGACTGCTCCACCTTCACCGTGAAGGGCGAGAACCTGACCTCCTACATGGCCGACGTCGATACCGACGAGGCTTTCACTCCCGATACCGAGGTCATCAAGGACGGTTACTTCGCTGAGTCCGAGTTCCGTTCCGCTCCTTACTTCAATGTGCAGATCGACGGCATCAACCTGCTGGGCGTTGAGTAATCTCTGCTTCTTAAATGAATCACTTCGACTGGGCTACTTCGGTAGCCCAGTCCTTCTTTTTTCCTCTCCCGCAACTCATTTGACAATTTTCACAAAGGATATTCTTCTTTCTTGTATAAGCTCACATTCTTTGTGCATACCTGACAAATTTTTTGCGAATTTTGATTTACAACGATTCACTTCTGTGCTAGAATAAAGTGTATGGATTTTAGCCCCGGCGTGTTGCGAGGTGTTGCAGCCATCTGCGCCGAAAGAAAGGATGACAGCCTTGGAAAACAAATGCGCGATCAAAATGGAGAATATCACCAAGCGCTTTGGTTCCGTGGTGGCCAATAACGCCATCAATATGGAACTGCGCGAGGGTGAGATCCTGTCCCTGCTGGGTGAAAACGGCAGCGGCAAGACCACTCTGATGAATATGCTCTCCGGTATCTATTTCCCCGATGAGGGACAAATCTACATCCACGATAAGCCCGTCACCATCGCGTCTCCCAAGGATGCTTTTGACCTGGGCATCGGCATGATCCACCAGCACTTCAAGCTGGTCGATCTGTTCACCGCCACCGAAAATATCATTCTGGGTCTCGAGGGTAAGCTGAATCTGAACAATGCCCGCAAAAAGGTCAAGGACATCTGCGACAGATACGGCTTTGACATTGACCCCGACATGAAGATCTACGACATGTCCGTTTCCCAGAAGCAGACTGTCGAGATCGTCAAGGTGCTGTACCGCGGCGCGGATATTCTGATCCTGGATGAGCCCACCGCCGTGCTGACCCCGCAGGAGACGGACAAGCTCTTTGCCGTCATGCGCAACATGAAGGCCGACGGCAAGTCCCTCATCATCATCACCCACAAGCTGCACGAGGTGCTGGACGTGTCCGACCGCGTGGCCGTGCTCCGCAAGGGCGAGTACATCGGCGACGTGATGACCAAGGACGCCGACCAGCAGTCCCTGACCGATATGATGGTGGGCCACAGCGTCACCCTGAACATCAACCGTCCCGATCCCATCAACGTCACGCCCCGGCTGAAGCTGGAGGGGCTGACCGTATTCGATGAGCTGGGCGTCAAGCGTCTGGACGACGTCAGCTTTACCATCAACGCCGGTGAGGTACTGGGCGTGGCAGGCGTGGCAGGCTCCGGCCAGCGCGAGCTGCTGGAGTCCATCGCGGGCCTGTATCCCATCCAGTCCGGCTCCGTCACCTTCTTCCCGCCTGAGGAAAATGGCCAATCGCTGGAGCTGGTGGGCAAGGATCCCATGGATATCCGCAAGGCCGGTATCGCCATGAGCTTCGTCCCCGAGGATCGTCTGGGCATGGGTCTGGTGGGCTCCATGGGTATGACCGGCAACATGATGCTGCGCTCCTGGCGTAAGGGTAAGGGCGCGTTCCTGAACCGCAAGGATCCGGAAGCACTGGCCCAGCGCATCTGGCAGGAGCTGGAGGTCGTCACTCCCAGCACCAGCTTCCCCGTCCGCCGCATGTCCGGCGGTAACGTGCAGAAGGTTCTGGTGGGCCGTGAGATCGCCCAGCAGCCCTCTGTGCTGATGACCGCCTACGCTGTCCGCGGTCTGGATATCAATACATCCTATACCATTTACAATCTGCTGACCGAGCAGAAGATGAAGGGCGTGGCCGTCGTTTACGTCGGCGAGGATCTGGACGTGCTGCTGGAGCTGTGCGACCGGATCGTGGTGCTCTGCGGCGGACAGGTGTCCGGCGTGGTGGACGCCCGTACCACCAACAAGCTTGAAGTGGGTGCTTTGATGACCCGCGTGGGAGGAGGCGCAAAGGAAGATGCGTAAACAATCTCTTTTTCATATTTCCAAGCGTGACACGCTTCCTCTGGGCAAGGCACTGCTGATCCGCGGCGGTATCCTGCTGCTGGCTCTGGTGTTCTGCGGTCTGGTCACGACGCTGCTGACCGGCCAGAACCCCATCAGCGTGTACGGCACTATTCTGGAGGGTGCCTTCGGCACCAGCCGCCGTATCGGCGTCACCGCCCGTAATGTGGCCGTTCTGCTGGGTATCTCTCTGGCCGTGACGCCCGCGTTCAAGATGCGCTTCTGGAACATCGGCGCCGAAGGTCAGACCCTGATCGGCTGTCTGGCCACTACTGCCTGCATGATCCTGCTGGGCGACAAGGTCCCCGACGCCGTTCTCATTCTGATCTCTCTGGTGGCCGCCCTGCTGGCCGGTGCCCTGTGGGGCTTCCTGCCCGCCTTCTTCAAGGCCAAGTGGAACACCAACGAGACGCTGTTCACCCTGATGATGAACTACATCGCCATGCAGCTGGCCTCCTTCTTCATCATCATCTGGGAGGTGCCCAAGGGCGCAGGTAAAATCGGCATCATCAACCAGTCCACCCGCGCCGGCTGGCTGCCCGAGCTGGGCAGCGCCTATCTGCTGCCGATCCTGATCGTGGCGCTGATGACCGGCTTCATGTATATCTACCTGACATACAGCAAGCACGGCTATGAGATTGCCGTGGTGGGCGAAAGCCAGCGGACTGCCAGCTATGCCGGCATCAAGGTGGATCGCGTCATTATCCGCACCATGGTGCTCTCCGGCGCGCTGTGCGCCCTGATGGGCTTCATGATGACCGCCGGTATCGACCATACCCTGACCACCACCATCGTGGACAGCCGCGGCTTTACCGCCGTCATGGTGTCCTGGATGTCCAAGTTCAACCCCTTCATCATGATCGCCGCCTCCCTGCTGCTGGTGACCATGGATCGCGGTGCCGGCGAGATCTCCACCGCCTTCAGCCTGAACCAGTCCTTCGCGGATATTCTGACCGGTATCATTCTGTTCTTCATCATTGCTACCGAGTTCTTCATCACCTACAAGGTCACTCTGCGCAAGAGCAGCAAAAAGGAGGCGTAACGGATGGGCTTCGACTTTGTATCCTTCTTCCCCCGCGCGGTCATGCAGGGTATTCCCCTGCTGTTCGGCAGTACCGGTGAAATTCTGACAGAAAAGTCCGGTAACCTGAACCTGGGTATCCCCGGCATCATGTACGTGGGCGGCATCAGCGGCGTTATCGGCTCGTTCTTCTACGAGCAGGCCGCCGGCGGGCAGCTGAACGGCTTTCTGGCCATCATGATCCCCATCCTGTGCTCCCTGCTGGGCTCCCTGCTGATGGGTCTGCTCTACTGCTTCCTGACCGTCACCCTGCGCGCCAACCAGAACGTCACCGGTCTGGCGCTGACGACCTTCGGCATGGGTGTGGCAAACTTCTTTGGCGTGTTTATCCTGAACGGTGCCAGCTACTCCGCCGCTCCCATCGCCAACAAGGCGTTCAGCGCCAAAATTCCCGTGCTGTCGGGTCTGGGCGACATCGGACAGGTCGTGTTCTCCTACGGCTTTCTCGTCTATGCGGCCATCCTGCTGGCTGTGGTGCTGCACTGGTTCCTGACCCGCACCCGTGCGGGCCTGAATCTGCGCGCCGTCGGTGAGAACCCCGCCACCGCGGACGCCGCGGGCATCAACGTTACGCTGTACAAGTACCTGTCCACCTGCATCGGCGCGGGCATCTGCGGCATTGGCGGCCTGTACTATGTGCTGGACTACAACCAGGGCATCTGGGCGACTACCGGCCAGATCGAGGCGCTGGGCTGGCTGGCCGTGGCGCTGGTCATTTTCACGACCTGGAAGCCGCTGAACGCCATCTGGGGCGCGTACCTGTTCGGTATGCTCTATTGGCTGTACCAGTTCCTGCCGTCGCTGCTCGGCATCACGATGGCCAGCCACATCACCGACCTTGTGCAGATGCTGCCCTACGTCGTCACGATCATCGTCCTGATCGTCGTTTCGATGCGCAAGAAGAAGGAGAACCAGCCCCCGGCTCATCTGGGTCTGGCCTACTTCCGCGAGGAGCGGTAAGGTTGCCTTCCCCCGTGGGGGAAGGTGGCCGAGGCCCCGCCCGAGGCCGGATGAGGGGCGGCCTAGTGGCTGCTGCCCGTGAATGGGAAGTGGCCGTAAGCTTTGCCCTCATCAGGCGCCTGCGGGCGACAGCTTCCCCCGAGGGGGAAGCCTTATAGAAAAGTCCGTGCTGCACATCTTTCCAAGATGTGCAGCCTTTTTTCATGCTTCTTTCAAAAATCCAACACATTTGCAATATATACTAAATTTTGTCAAAAAATCTCCGAAAACAGAAGGGAACCCGGTATGGCAGAAAAAACACAAACCCGACGCGGCCCGCTCGGCTGGGTCAAACGCCACAAAAAGCTGACGATCTTTTTGGTCATTGTGCTGGTCGCGGCCCTCGTCCTCGTGAACGTGCTGGGCAAGACCGACAAGGCCGCCGCAGGCAGCTATCAGTTCGTGCGCACCACCGTGCTGACCAAAACGACCCTGAGCGATACGGTCAGCGTGACCGGCACGGTCAAGGCCGGCAGCAGTGCCAGCGTCACGGCGTCGGATTCCGTCAAGACCTACAAGGTCACGGCAGTCAACGTCGCTGTCGGTGACACGGTCAGGAAGGGCGATGTCATCGCCACGCTGGACACCACCGACGTGGAAAAGCAGATCGCCAACGCGCAGCTGCAGCTCAGCGACACCCGGACCGACGCCCGGAAGAACTACACCCAGGCCGTCGAGGATCAGGAGACAAACCTGGCTACGGCGCAGGAAAATCTCGATAAAGCGCAGAAGAACTACGACACGCTGGGCATGGATGACTACTATACCTCGATGGCGTCCGCCGCCAACAGCGGCAAGACGAACCGTGAGATCGTCACTGACTGGTACACCCGCTACGCCGAGGAGATCGCCGGGTACGAGAACACCCTTGCCAACCTGAACATTCAGCTGACCCAGGCCCAGCAGGACGGCGACACGGCCCGCGCAGACGGTCTGCAGGGCCAGATCGCGGATTACACCAACCGGGAAAATATCGCCAAGGGCCAGTGCAGCATCCCGGAGCTGGGCCTGCAGGGCTTTGACGCCGTCAGCCAGACCTACAATAAAATTGAGCAGTACCGCGAGGCGCTGGAGCAGGCGCAGCAGTCCTATCAGAACAGCGCGACAAGCGCGTCCCGCAGCGTGGACAACGCCGAGACGAAGCTCGCGCAGTCCCAGCGCGAGGACGACACCCTGACCAAACTGCAGACCGCGCTGGAGAACTGCACCCTGACTGCCACGATGGACGGCACAATCACCGCGCTGGACGCCACGGTGGGCGCGGTGTGCAGCGGCACGGTGGCCACGATTCAGGATGTGGACAACCTGACGGTGGAAGTCACGATCCCGGCCAGCTCCGTCGGCAGGCTCAAGACCGGCCTGCAGTGCAACATCACCAGCGACGCCACGGACGACACCGTCACCGGTACCCTGACCCGTATCGACCCTGTCGCCAACGACAGCGGCAGCTTCGGCGCTACCGTCACGGTCAACGGGCAGGACAGCGGTCTGCTGGTCGGCATTTCCGCCAAGGTCGAGATCGTCATCAGCACCAAGGACAACGTCTTTACCGTCCCGCGCGACGCCGTGGGCACCAACGACGACGGCAGCACCTACGTGCTGCGCAAGACCGGCGGAGAGGGCGTCGATATGACCTTTGAGCAGGTCGCCGTCACCGAGGGCGACACCAACGACTACTATGTAGAGATCACCGGCAGCGACCTGAACGAGGGCGACGTCATCCGCGCCACGGCGGACCTGACCCAGGGCATTGAGTCGGGCACGTCCGACAGCGATGTGCAGATGATGGAGAACGGCGACCTTTACGTCGGCGACGGCAGCAATATGCCCGAGGGCGCCGTCGTCATGGGCGGTCCCGGCGGCGGCCCCGGCGGTCCGGGAGGTCAGTAATGCCGGAAAAAACACAACAGTTTGCGCAGAATATTGCCAGGAGCCTGATAGGGGAGGAGGCCGCGCACCCCGCGCAGCCCCTGATCCAGATGCAGGGCATCCGCAAGAGCTACTACATCGGCCAGCCGAACGAGCTGGAAATTCTGCACGGTATCGACCTGACCGTCTACCCCGGCGAGTTCGTCGCCATCGTGGGCGAGTCCGGCTCCGGTAAGTCCACGCTGATGAACATTATCGGCGTGCTGGACAAGCCCACGGCGGGCGAGTACGTGCTGGACGGCGTCAACATCCACGACGCCGACGACAACGACCTGGCGGCCATCCGCAACCGCAAAATCGGGTTCGTGTTCCAGACGTATAACCTGATCGGACGCCAGAGCGCGTTAAAAAACGTCGAACTGCCGATGCTGTATGCGGGCGTCCCGGCAGGGGAGCGCACCCGCCGCGCCAAGGAATGGCTCGAGCGCGTCGGCATGGGCGAGCGGATGCGCCACCAGCCCAACGAGCTTTCCGGCGGACAGAAGCAGCGCGTCGCGATTGCCCGCGCCATGGTCAATGAGCCGGCGCTGATCCTGGCCGACGAGCCTACCGGCGCACTGGACAGCCAGACGAGCCGCGTCGTGATGGATCTCTTTCACGAGCTGCATGAAAAATACCACAAGACCATCGTGCTCATCACGCACAACCCCGAGCTGGCCGAGGAATGCCAGCGGGTGCTGACGCTGCGCGACGGCCTGATCGTGGGCGAACGAAAGGGGACCGGCGAACGTGCAGCTTTTTGAGAATATCGGTATGGCGCTGACCAGCGTCAGAAGCAACAAAATGCGCAGTCTGCTCACGATGCTGGGCATCATCATCGGCATTGCGGCGGTCATTGCCATCGAGACCGTCGGCAACAGCATGACCGGCTCGGTCATGGACTCGATGTCCGGCATGGGTGCCAGTAACATTTCTGTCACGGTAACGCAGAAAAGCAGCTCCGACACGTCGGGCACGTCCCAGGGCGTCCAGCTGCGCCGGTTTATGGATTCCAAACCGTCGGACGCAGACCTTATCACCGATGCGATGATAAACGATTTTACAGCCGCTTTCCCGACCCAGGTCCATCACATCGAACTGACCCAGCAGGTGGGCAGCGGCACGACTGCCAAATACGGTGACCCGACCACGACCATCACGGCCACTGTCAGCGGCATCAATCATGCGGCACTGGCAGCCAGGGACGATGATTCGCAGATTTTGTACGGACGCTGGCTGGACGACGACAGGGATGCCGGGCGCAAGGTCGCCTGCGTGTCGGAAAAGTTCGTCGAGCAGGCCATCGGCGGCAGTGCGCAGGACGCCATCGGCAAGGCGGTCACGCTGACCATCAACCAGAATTTGTACACGTTCTATATACAGGGCGTATACAAATACACGGAGGATAGCTACTCCAGCATGTACGGCGGCAGCGACGATGACAGCATCCAGACGGACTTTTACATCCCGCTGGACGTTGCCAAGGCCATCGCCGGGGCGGGGGCAGGGTACCAGAGCATCACCGTTGTGGCCAACGGCGGCACGGTCAATGTCACGGACTTCGTCAACACGGTGGGGGATTTCTTCGCCAGCTACTACACCCGCAACGACTCCTGGACGGTCAGTGCATCGAGCCTGGCGAGCCTGCTCGACTCGATGACCAGTATGATGAGCACGGTTTCGCTCGGCATCTCGGCCATCGCGGCGCTGTCGCTGCTCGTCGGCGGCATCGGCGTTATGAATATCATGATGGTCTCCGTGACGGAGCGCACCCGCGAGATCGGCACACGCAAGGCGCTGGGCGCGCCTGCGTCGGCCATCCGTATGCAGTTTATCACCGAGAGCGTCATCCTCTGCCTGATCGGCGGCTTCATCGGTATTGTGCTGGGCCTGGCGCTGGGCACGGTGCTCAGCAATGTGGTGGGCTATGCCGCCAAGCCCAGCATCGCTGCGATCCTGATCGCCGTCGGCTTCAGTATGGCCATCGGCGTGTTCTTCGGCTATTATCCCGCCAACAAAGCCGCCAAGCTCGACCCAATCGAAGCGCTGCGGTATGAGTAAATACCCTTAGCCTTCCCCCCTCGGGGGGAAGCCTTTTTGTCCCCCGCATTGCGCGGGGGCTTTTTTTGTGCTATACTCAACACTGGGAAAGTGAGATGTATTGTAAAAATGCAAAAGGAAAGGCTGTTTACCAACCGCCAGCTGCTGACGCTGCTCTGGCCGCTCATCATTGAGCAGATGCTGGAAATTCTCGTCGGCATGGCGGATACCGTTATGGTATCGTCAGTGGGTGAGGCCGCAATTTCCGGTGTGTCGCTCGTCGATATGATCAACCAGCTGATCATCACGCTGTTCGGTGCGCTGGCCACCGGCGGCGCTGTCGTCACAAGTCAGCATCTGGGGGCCAAACGCCCCGGGGATGCCGCCAAAAGCGCGGGCCAGCTTGTGGGCCTGAGCGCGCTCCTCGGCGTCGGTGTGGCGGCGTTCTGCCTTATCACCCGCACGGCGCAGCTGCGGCTTTTCTTTGGCACCATCACCGACGAGGTCATGCAGGCGTGCCTGACTTACTTTACGATCACGGCGCTGTCGTTTCCGTTTTTGGCGCTTTACAACGCGGGTGCGGCCATCTTCCGCTCCACGGGCAACAGCGCGGTGTCAATGAAGGTCTCGGTCATCGTCAACGGTATCAACTTCTGCGGCAACGCGCTCTGCGTGTTCGTGCTGAAAATGGGTGTCGCGGGCGTCGCCGTGCCCACGCTGCTCTCCCGCGCTGTCGGTGCGTGCATCATTCTGGCGCTGGCCGCGCGGCAGGACTACCAGCTGCGCATCACGCCGCAATCTGTCACCCGCTTTGAGGGCCGCACGGTCAAAAGCATTCTGTACATCGGCATCCCGTCGGCGTTTGAGAACAGCCTGTTCCAGCTGGGCCGCGTGCTTGTCGTCTCGATGATCTCACTGTTCGGCACGGTGCATATCTCGGCCAACGCGGTGGCCAACAACCTGGACGCCATCGGCTGCATTGTCGGCAATGCCATGGGCCTGGCGATGATCACGGTCATTGGCCGCTGCATCGGCGCGCAGGACTTTGAACAGACAAAGTATTATACAAAAAAGCTGCTTTTGTGGGATTATATCGCCCAAGGCGCGGTCAATGTTGTGGTGCTGCTGTCTCTGAACCGGATTTTGAGCATGTACACCCTGACGCCCGAAACCCGCGCACTGGCGTGGACGCTGGTCATGATCCACAACGGCATGTCGATCTTTCTCTGGCCCGCCAGCTTTGTGCTGCCCAACGCCCTGCGTGCCGCCAACGACGTGCGGTTCACGATGGTCGTTGCCACGGCCTCGATGCTGGTCTGGCGCATGGGCCTGAGCTGGGTGCTTTGCGTGCAGATGGGCATGGGTGCCGTCGGCGTCTGGTACGCCATGGTCGTTGACTGGATCTGCCGCATTATATGCTTTGTGGCCCGGTTCGTCAGCGGTGGCTGGAAAAAGAACGCGGTGAAGAAGGCGGCGTAGAAAAACCTTGCCGAGAGGTAGGGGCCGGGCATGCCCGGCCCGCGGCTTTTCCCATAAGCGCTCATTTGCCGGTAAGTGCCGGGCCGCACATGTGCGGCCCCTACTGCGTGGCTGACAAAATACTCGCGGAAAATCATACATAAAGGAGTACCACCCCATGAAATTCATCAGCTGGAACGTCAACGGTCTGCGCGCCTGCCTGAAAAAAGGCTTTGAGGACGTGTTCAACGCGCTGGATGCGGACTTCTTCTGCATTCAGGAGACAAAAATGCAGCCCGGACAGGCGGATTTTGCGCCCGCGGGCTACACCGAGTACATCTACAGCGCCGACAAAAAGGGCTACTCCGGCACGGCCATCTGGGCCAAAATGCCTGCACTCTCGGTGCGCTATGGCCTCGACGAGGACGTCCACAACCACGAGGGCCGCGCCATCACGCTGGAATACCCGGATTTTTATCTGGTCAATCTCTATGTGCCCAACTCCCAGAACGAGCTGGCGCGCATTGACTACCGTATGCAGTGGGAGGACGACCTGCGCCGCTATCTGCAAAAGCTGGACACCGAAAAGCCTGTCATCCTCTGCGGCGATTTGAACGTGGCGCATGAGGACATCGACTTAAAGAACCCCGGCCCCAATCGCGGCGCGGCGGGCTTCTCTGACCAGGAGCGCGGCAAGCTGGGCGAGCTGCTGGCCGCGGGCTTCACGGATTCCTTCCGCCACCTGCACCCCGACGCCACCGGCATGTACAGCTGGTGGAGCATGCGCTTCCGCGCCCGTGAGCGGAACGCAGGCTGGCGGATCGACTATTTCCTCGTCAGCAGCCGCCTGGCCGATAAGATCGAGAAAGCAGAGATTCTGATGGATGTGATGGGGAGCGACCATTGCCCGGTGGAGCTGGACCTTACCCTGTGAGCGCCTTCCCCCTCGGGGGAAGGTGTCTGCGGCCCCGCCCGCAGACGGATGAGGGAAAACCTGCCGGATATTACCCGTGAAAGGGCGATACCGGTGAACTCTCCCCTCATCAGTCTGCCGCAAGCGGCAGACAGCTTCCCCCTTGGGGGAAGCCAAAGAAGAAAATTTTTTAAAATTCCCCCGCGTTTGCAATATCGCTCGCGGGGGATTCGTTTTAGTATACAGAAGGTCAAAGCGAGAGGAGGTGTGGGAACTGACAAATAAAGAATTTACCGGTCTGATGCAGCAATACCAAAAGCTCATCTACACGGTTTGCCTGCAATTTGTGCACGAGCCCCACACCGCCGAGGATCTGACCCAGGATACCTTCCTCTCCGCGTTTTCGGCTATAGACCGGTGCGAGCCGCAGTATTACAAGCAGTGGCTCGTCCGTGTGGCGGCCAACAAATGCAAGGACCACTTGAAAAGCGCGTGGGTGCGCAAGGTGGACGCCCCCGGGGACGACGCCCTGCCGGAGCCGCGCGGTGCGCCCGGCAGCGACGCCGACGACCCGGCCCAGAGTGTGGCAGACCGCGCCGGGGCCGCCGAGCTGGAAACACTGGTGCGCGGTCTGCGCGAGCCCTACGGCAAAATTGCCGTGCTGTACTTTCTGGAGCACAGGGAAACGGCGGAGATCGCTAAGCTGGTGGGCCGTCCGCCCGCGACGGTCAACAGCCAGCTGTGGCGCGCAAAGCTGCTGCTTCGCCAGCAGATCACCGAGAGGAGGCAGAAGGAATGAGCCTTTATTTTGATAACAACAAACTCTTTGACGCCGAAGGCCACCTGACCGACGAAGGGCTGTACGCCATTAAGGACGGCACGCTGGACGACCTCGGCGCACTGGAGGCCGCCGAGCATCTGAGCTTCTGCGACTACTGTCTGCTGCGCTACACGGCCATGATCGACGCCGCGCCCGACTGCATGAAGCAGCCGATGCGCGACCTGATCCCGCAGGTGCAAAGCCTTATGCGGCTGCGCAGCTTCCGCATTATGACAAACCGCTATGTCTCGGCGGCTGCCGCGGTGGTGCTGGGCTTTGTGATGTGGGGCGCGGTCAGCACCTTTGGCGTGCCCAATGCCGCCGCCCTGCTGCCGCAGCAGCCCGCCGCCCGGCCGGAACGCTTCGGCACCAAATTCAACACCGCCGTCAACGGCTTCTACAAGAGCCTGGACGACACCTTTAAGAGCTTTACCCTGACCGCGGAAAACGGTCTGGACCAGATCAGAGCACAAAGCATCGGCGGCAGCACCGCCAAGGGGGAATAAACCATGAAAAAGAACGGCCTTCTGACCTTTATCTTCGCCTGTATCCCGGGCGCAGGGCAGATGTACTACGGTTATATGCAGCGCGGCCTGTCGATTGCGATGATACTGATACTCTGTGTGATGGCGGCCACCGTCGTTGAGCCGCTGCTGTTCCTCTGCCTTGTCATCTGGATGTATAGCTTTTTTGACACCTATGACCTCATCCGCCACATGGCGGCCGGTGAGCCGAAGGAGGATTCCCTGCTGGTTCTGGGCAATTATGAGGAGATCAAAAAGATGGTCCCCCAGCACAACAGACTGATCGGCTGGGGCTTGGTTGGCTTCGGCGTCTGGGCACTGTATGAGACATTCATCTCAACTTGGCTCTATACGCTGCTGTGTAATCTTATGGGCAACGGCTACGCCTACGACATCATCAGCGGCATACCGAATGTTGTCATTGCGGCACTGCTGATTTTCGCGGGCCTCAAGCTGCTGGGTCTGCACCCCGAAAAGAAAAACCGCGACGACGAGCTTCCGCCGTATCCGCATGAATAACTATGCCTTCCCCCTTGGGGGGGAGGCGGCACCGCAGCGCCGGATGGGGGACAGCCTTACGGACGCTGCTCGTCCGCCCTTTGCCGCCGGGTAGGGGCGGGACATGTCCCGCCCTCAGCCTTTCCATCAAAGCACTTTTGCCGTA
>OLPA01001870.1_pt1 | contig 16653 bp, 20 predicted proteins | sample 1672811 | NCBI WGS metagenome assembly OLPA01 (sample SAMEA3136726, study PRJEB25190) | human gut metagenome | biome: human gut; feature: human-associated habitat; material: faeces | place: Austria | collected 2013
TTATTACCACGTTGACCCCTGCTTCGGCGTGCCGTTTTTTATTGCTCCTGCGCGCGGATGAGATTCTTGTAGAAATCGACCGCGCCGGGCAGGCAGCTGTACTCGATGTTCTCATTGATGCCATGCATGCCCTTCATCTGCTCCGGGCCGTAGATCACGGGGGCGAAGCGCACGCAGCTGTCGCAGATCTCCTGATAGAAGTGTGCATCCGTCGCGCCGGTCATGACATAGGGGCTGACGGGCAGGCCGGGGAACGTCTCGCCGATGACCCGCTCCACCTGGCGGAACGCCTCGCCGTGGATGTCCACGGGCTCGGAGTAGTCGTTCGTGTGCACGACCTCCATCTCCAGACCGTGCTTTTCGGCGAGCCGGCGGATGATGGCAAGGCTCTCCTGCTCGCCCTGATGCGGGATGAAGCGCATGTTCGCACCCAGCGTCGCCTCCTGCGGCAGGACGTTGTACGCGTCCGAGCCGGACTGCATCGTGAACGCGATCGTCGTGCGCAGCATGGCCCCCGCCTGCGCCGACACGCGCGGCAGCACGACCTTCATCAGCGGGGCAAACAGCCAGAGGTTGCCCATCACGAGCCGCAGGCCGAACGGTGCATACGGCGCCAGACGCGTGAACATGGCCGTGACCTCGGGCAGGAACTTCTTGCGAAACGGCGCGTGCTTTTCCACATCCGTCACGAACGCGGACAGGCGCGCGATGGGGGTGTTCGCCGTCGGGGCGCTGGCGTGACCGCCGGTGCTGCGGGCGGTGAACTTCACGTCCGCCTTGCCCTTTTCGAACACGCCGACCATGGCGAAGTTGCCGGGGATGCCGCCGATCGGCTCGGTGATGATGCCGCCGCCCTCATCGCAGACGAGAAACGGCCGCACGCCGCGGCGCTTGAGCTCGGCGACGAGCTTCGGCGCGCCGTCGCCCGCCCACTCTTCCGTGCAGGACGAGGCGATGTAGACATCGTTGGCCGGCTCGTATCCGGCGGCGAGCAGCTCCTCGACCGCCTGGAAAAACGCCATGACCGAGCACTTGGTGTCCGACGCGCCGCGGCCCCAGACCTTGCCGTCGGCAATGTCGCCGGAAAACGGCGCATGCGTCCACGTGCCCTCGGCGGGTACGACGTCCTGATGGCTCATGAGCACGATCGGGCGGTCGTGCGCCCGGCCCGGCCAGTAATAGAGCAGATTGCCGTCAATGTCCGTGCGCGCGAGCTTTTCATGCACAAGCGGGAAGAGCTCGGCCAGCAGAGCGTGGAAGCGCTCAAACTTTTCCGGCTCGCAGACGTTGGCGTGCGACGTGGTGTCGCACCGGATCATGGCCGAGAGCTTCTCGGCGTAGGCCATGGCGCGGTCGGGATCCGGCTGCGGCTGATAGGCGGACGTTTTGCGCGGTGTGAGCGCAGCGTGCGCCACAGCTGCCCCCAGCGGGGCCAGCGGTGCGAGCGCGAGATAACCGGGACGGAATTTCATTTGACATCTGCCTCCTTTTTCTGCTTGCGGTACATGCTGTAGGCAATGCCGATGGCCAATGCGCCGCTCGGAATGATCATAAAGCTCGTGGAGCTTGTCAGCGACGGAACGAGCATGAACAGCAGGCTCATCACGACCAGCGGAGCAACAGCGACCTGCACGTTCTTGCGGAAATACTGATACGCCATCGCGCCGAAGAGCGCCGGGACGACGTTGGCAAACGCCGGCTGGAGCACGGGGCTCTGCAGCACGGGCTGCAGCGGCACGAGCAGCGCCACGCCGAGCGCGAGCACGACGATGGTCACGAGCGAGCTCGTCGCGATCGAGAGCGTCGAGATGATCTCGTTTTCGGCCGTGCCGGTCTTGGTGCCGACAATGTCGCGCGCGTTGACCGCGCACGGGATCTTCATATTGATGAGGTTGCCGGTGATGAAGGCGAGGTAGCCGCCGCCGGCGCCGAGCATGGGCGTGTAGATGAGAAACTCCGCCACACTGCTGACCGTCCACACGAGGCCAACAGACAAGAAGCCCTTGGCCACGGCGCCCATATCGGGCATGGCGCCGAGGAACGTGCCGATGAGAAACGGCGCGCCGACGAGCAGCACAAGCGTGATCGCGCTCACGATGCGGCCGAGGACGTGCGTCCGGCGGTTGAACTGTTCGAGATATGCTTTGCGTTCGGTTTCGTTCATGGTGTCCCCTCCTTACAGCCGCACGAGCACGGCCGCCGCCATGCCGATGAGCATACTGCCGGCAATGGAGAAGCTCTCCAGCCAGGCCATGTTCTTTTTCTCCGCCAGATACACAAACAGCGCCATCACCGCCGCCGACACGGCCACGACGACCAGCGGCGTCCAGTCGCCGGCGCAGGTGAACAGCCCCTCGCCGGACACGAACGCGCCGATGTAGCTGCCGATGTACGCGCACACAAGGCCGATGAACATGGCCGTCATGGCGCTGTCACCAAAGCCGACGCCGGAGGCGGACCTGGCCCCGTCGTTGCCGAGGCGCTTGAGGTAGCGCTTGTTGAAGAAGATCGACAGGATCATGCCCCACATGATGCAGATACTCATGAGCAGAGCGATCGTCGTGAAGCCCTGCGGCGTCATCTCGGCGGCAGACAGGGCGTGCATGCCGACCTGCTCGGCCGCGGCCTGGGCGACCTGCGTCTCATAGTGCAGCGCACCGATGACGGACAGGCGCAGCCACGGCCACGGCGTGCCGAGGCTGCCGGACAGGGCGATGACGCCGAGCAGGATGCCCACGCTCGGCAGGACCGAGAACGTGGCGCTCGACGTGATGGCGCGCTTCATGCGCGCGGGGTCGATGCCGATGGCAAGACCCGCGCGGTAAGAACGCACGAGGAAAATGACGCACACCACCGCAACGAATGCGATGATGCCGCCGCAGATCGCATACATGGGTACGCTGTTGAGCTGGGCTAAGATGTTGTTCATAGACGTTTCTCCTCTCCGGCAGGTGCCGGTCTCTATATGGAAAAACCCGCATGGCAGCGCCATGCGGGCTTTTCACAGCTTATTGCGCGCCGCCGACCGGCCCGGACACGGCCGGGCGGATGTTGGATGCGGTCAGATAGGACTGGAACAGCAGCATGCCCGCGATGGCCGCCAGCATGAGCTGCTGCCCGCCGGTGCGGTCATCCGGCAGTGCCGTGATGCACAAAAAGGCCGCAAACTGGCTCCAGAAAATGCTCTGGATCGCCTTCGGGCGGCCGTAGGCAAAGCCGGCAAGCTCATAAAACGCGATGAGCGCGGCGCACAGCGCCAGGATCTCGACCGCATAGGCGGAGACGGTGGGGTTGATGATGTTGACCTTATAGCTCACGATCAGCCAGAACGCGAGCAGTACGATCGGCATAGACGCACACACGACGGTGCCGGAGGTCGTCTCCCCGTCCCCGATCGAGAGCATCTGCCAGATAAACGCCGCCCCCGTCACGATCGTGAGCGCAGCCAGCACCCGCTGCAGCCCGGGCGACGAGAGCGTGCCGGAGCTGATCATCAGCCAGGCGCCGCCGACCGCCAGCAGCGCGCCGAGCACGACGCCGCCGATGGTGCGCACGCGCGGCGCCGCGACAAAGGCCGCCGGAAGCGAATCCGGAAAGCTGGTGTGCGGCTGGTTTTTCATCCGGAAGCAGACCACGGCCAGCACAACCGCGGCGATGACGATCATCAGCGCGACGGCATACGGCCAGATGCTGCCGCGCACGGCGAGGCCGGTCTCAGCTTCAAAACAGACCTGATCCTGCAGCCAGCGGAAAAAGGTCCCGAACGCTGCCAGCACAGCCGTGCAGCAGCAGATTACCCAAGCATTTTTGCGCATAACAAACTACCTGTCCCAATACATATTGAATAGACTTATTTTATACTGATTTCCCCCCTGCGTCAAGGCGCAAAACGCCCCCGCAGGGCAGAAAGGAGGCGGCGCGCGTGCGCAAAGTTTTCCTGCTGTCGCTGCTGCTCGTGGTGCTCTCGCTCGTGATCCCGTGGCTCGTGGACACGCTCAGTCCGGCCGAAGAGCCCGCGGCGCAGCCCCTCCCGTCCGTGACGGCGTCAGCCGCCGTCGCACCCGACAGCGAAACGGCCATCACGGCGCTCAGCGGCGGCGCGCTCGTCGAGACGACGATGGCCGACTGGCTGCCCGGCGTTGTAGCTGCCGAGATGCCCGCATCCTTCGCGCCCGAGGCGCTGCGGGCGCAGGCAGTCGCAGCGCGCACGTATATCCTCCAGCGCGTGCGCGGCGGGGCTGCCAACCACCCGGAGGCCGGTGTCTGCGACCAATACACCTGCTGCTGCGCGCGCAAGGACGACGCCGCGCTGCGCGAACAATGGGGCGCGGACTACGCGCGCAACATGGCGCGCATCCGCCAGGCCGTGACCGACACGGACGGGCAGTACCTCACCTACGGCGGGCAGCTCATCCGCGCGGTGTTCCACGCCTCGTCCGCCGGGGCGACCGAGAGCAGCGCCGCGCTCTGGAGCGGCGACGCGCCGTATCTTGTGAGCGTGTCCTCCCCCGAGACGGCGCAGGACGTGCCGAACTACGTCTCGACGGCCGAGATCGCGGCCGACGCCGTGCGCACGGCCGTACGCGACCGCTATCCGGACTGCGTGCTCGGCGACGGCCCGGGCACATGGTTCGGCACGCCGGTGCTCGATGACAGCGGCCGTGTGGCGTGCATCCCCGTCGGCTCCGAGACGCTCACGGGCGCGCAGGTGCGCGCGCTCTTTTCCCTGCGCTCGGCGGCGTTTTCCGTCGCGTACGGCGGCGGGACGTTCACCTTCACCGTCACGGGCAGCGGCCACGGCGTCGGCATGAGCCAGTACGGTGCGAACGTCATGGCCCTGCGCGGCAGCGGGTATGCCGACATTCTCGCGCACTACTACCCCGGCACGACGCTCATCCGCGCGGAGGGGTAGACGCAAAAAAAGAGACGTTCTTTGAACGTCTCTTTTCTTTGTTTATCGTGCGTTTACTTCTGCATCGTGGTATCCGTGTACGTGTTTTCGTCCACATAATAGACCGTCACATCCGCGGTGGCCAGCAGCACGCCCTCGGCATTGAACACCTCCGCCACAGCAAGGCCGGTCGTGCGGCCTTCCTTGACGACACGGCCATGCGCCACGAGCTTTGGCGTATCCTTGGCTGCGCGCAGGAAGTGAATACTGCTGTCGAGCGTCACGGTGATGCGCCCGCCGGTGCGCACGGCGACGCCGGTCGCCACATCGCAGAGCGTGAAGATCAGGCCGCCATGGGCCATGTTGAGCGGGTTCATGCCGTCCTGCGTCATTTCGACCTCCACGACGCTGGTGCCTTCGCCGACCTCGGTGACAACGACGTGATTGTGCGAATTGAAGCCCTCAAATTGATTGTAGCGAAACGGGTCGAGATAAATTGCCTTGTTTTCCTCCTGGGTGTTCTGTGCCATGTTGGGATACGCCTCCGTCCAGATTGCATTCAGGACGTTATCGTACCACGTTCGCGCATTTTCGTCAAAACAATTTTTCCGTCGCGCACCTCCGCCGTCACGACATCGCCCTGCTGAAGCGTGCCGTCGAGCAGCATGCCCGCCGCCTGGTCGGCGATCGTGCTCTGGATGGCCCGGCGCAGCGGCCGCGCACCGTACACGGGGTCATACCCCGTGGCCGAGAGCGCGTCGAGCGCTGCGTCCGGCACCTGCAGCTCCACGCCTGCGCGCTCCATGCGCGTGTTGACCGTGCCGAGGAGCTTTTGCGCGATCTGGCGGATGTTGGCGCGCGTGAGCTTGTGAAAGACGATGATGTCGTCGACGCGGTTGAGAAACTCCGGCCGGAACGTCTTTTTCAGGTCGGACATGACCATGCTGCGGATCTCGGCGTCCGTGCGCCCGGTGCCCTCGCCCGTCTGCTGCGTGAAGCCGAGGCTGCGGCGGCTGTCCGTGATGGCCTTCGCGCCGACGTTCGAGGTCATGACAACGACCGCGTTGCGGAAGTTCACCTTCCGCCCGAGCGAATCCGTGAGCTGGCCGTCCTCCATGACCTGCAGCAGGAGGTTGAACACATCCTCGTGCGCCTTTTCGATCTCGTCGAAGAGCACGACGGAATACGGCTTGCGGCGCACCTTTTCCGTGAGCTGGCCGCCCTCCTCGTGGCCGATATAGCCCGGAGGCGAACCGATGAGCCGCGAGACGCTGTGCCGCTCCATATACTCCGACATGTCCACGCGGATGAGCGCCTTCTCATCGCCGAAGAGCGCCTCGGCCAGCGCGCGGCAGAGCTCCGTCTTGCCGACGCCGGTCGGGCCGAGAAACAGGAAGCTGCCGATCGGCCGGTTCGGGTCGCCGAGGCCGACGCGGCTGCGGCGGATCGCGTTCGAGACCGCATGCACGGCCTCCTCCTGCCCGACGACGCGGCGCCGCAGCGACGTCTCCATCTGCAGCAGCTGCTTGCTCTCGCTCGAGGTGATGCCTGCGACCGGGATGCCCGTCCAGAGCGAGACGATCTCGGCCACATCCTCACCCGTCACGGCGCGCACGGGGCCCGCGTGTGTCTGCTCCCAACGGCTGCGCAGCTGCTCGAGCTCCGTGCGCAGCTTCTGCTCGCGGTCGTGCAGCCGGGCCGCGCGCTCGAAGTCCTGCGCGCGTACGGCGCTCTCCATGTCCGCGGTCGTATTCGTCAGCTGCATCTCCAGCGCGTGCACCCGCTCCGGCTGCGCCAGCGCCTGCATGCGCACGCGCGAGGCCGCCTCGTCGACAAGGTCGATGGCCTTATCCGGCAGCCAGCGGTCGCCGATATAGCGCACGGAGAGCGTGATGGCCTTGCGCAGCGCGTCGTCCGTGATGTGCAGGCGGTGGTGCGCCTCGAGCCGCTCGCGCAGACCGCGCAGGATCAGCAGGCTCTGCTCGGGCGTGGGCTCGGCAATGCGCACAGGCTGAAAGCGCCGCTCGAGCGCCGCGTCCTTTTCGATATACTTGCGGTACTCCTCGAGCGTCGTCGCACCGATGATCTGCAGCTCGTCGCGCCCGAGCGCGGGCTTGAGGATATTCGCCGCATCGATGGCCCCCTCGGCCGAGCCCGCGCCGACGATCGTGTGCAGCTCGTCGATGAAGAGGATGACGTTGCCCGCGCGCTGCACCTCGTGCAGGACGCACTTGACGCGCTCTTCAAAGTCGCCGCGGTACTTCGTGCCCGCGAGCATGGCCGTCAGGTCCACGCTCACGATACGTTTCTTTTGCAGGTCCTCGGGCACGTTGCCGTCCGAGATGCGCTGCGCCAGCCCCTCGGCCACCGCCGTCTTGCCGACGCCGGGCTCACCGATGAGCACGGGGTTATTCTTGCTGCGGCGCGAGAGGATCTGGATGGCGCGCTCGATCTCCCGGTCGCGGCCGATGACCGGGTCCATCTTCCCGCCGGCGGCCAGCTCCGTGAGGTCGCGGCCGTACTGATCGAGCGTTTTCGTGTCGGCGGCGCGGCGCGTCTGGGACCGCGGCGCCGACTGCTGCGGCCGGGGCTTATACTCCGGCCGGCCGAACACGTCCATGATGTCCGTGTAGATCTTGTTCAGGTCGCCGCCGGCCGCCACGATGATGCGCGCGCCGGCGCTGTCCGCCTCGCGGAGGATGCCCATGAGGATGTGCTCTGTACCGACGTAGCAGTGACCGAGCCGGTTGGCGTCCTCGGCGGCCAGCTCGATGACGTGCCGCGCCCGGGGACTGAGCCCCTGCTCGGGCGCGCCGGGCACGCCGCGGCCGACCGTCTCCGTGACCATGCGCGTGAGCACGGCGTCCGTCAGCGCGTTGTCGGTCAGGATGCGGGCGCCGAGCCCCTCCCCCTCCCGGATGATGCCGAGCAGGAGATGCTCCGTGCCAACATAACTGTGCCCCATGCCCATGGCCGCATCGTGCGCCTTTGTGATCGCCGTGGATGCCCGCTGTGTAAACCGTTCGCTGCCGCGCATAGATCGTTTGCCTCCTTCGCTGGTCATACGCCTCTATTATCGCCCGGACGGCACAAGGAAACTGCCGAATCCGGGAAGCTGATTTTTATTATTTCCACCCCTTCCTGTTTTTTAATCAACACGCTTTTCCGAATTTCGAAAATGACGGTTGATTTTTCGGATTTTTGTGCTACAATGACTCCATACCAGAGGAAGAGAAGTCTGGTCAAAAACATAGGAGGTAATTACAATGGCTTTTGTTATTGGCGACGATTGCGTCATGTGCGGCACCTGTGCTGCGAACTGCCCGGCTGAGGCGATTTCCGAGGGCAATGGCAAGTACGTCATCAACGCGGACAGCTGCATGGAGTGCGGCACCTGCGCTGCCAACTGCCCGGTGGGTGCGATCTCCGTCGACTGATTCGACCGAGAACAACGCAAACGGATGAGGCGATATGCTCCAGGCATATCGCCTCTATCTATTTCAAACGATTTCCGCGGAAGGAGCGTGTGCCATGCCCCCCTGCGCACAATACGACGATCTGTGGCCGGGCGGCCCGCGATTTGCGCGCTCCGGCGCCGGATTCGCCCTCGGCACGGACAGCGTGCTGCTGGCTGATTTTGCAGCCGACCGCCGCGTACGCCGCTTTGCCGACCTCGGCTGCGGCGCCGGCGTGCTGACGGTGCTGCTGCTGCACGCGCTGCCGCAGGCGGCGGCCGTCGGCGTGGAGCTGCAGCCGGACGCGGCGCAGCTCTGCCGCGACAATCTCACCGCCAACGGTCTGGACAGCCGGGCGGAGATTCTCTGCGCCGACCTGCGCGCGCACCGCGCGGTGCTCCCAGCCGGACAGTTTGACCTCGTCGTGGCAAACCCGCCGTATTTCGCCGCGGGCAGCGGCTATACCTCGCCCGACCCCGTGCGCGCACACGCGCGCGACGAGCGTACCTGCACCATGCAGGACATCTGCACCGCCATGGCCTATCTCACGCGCTGGGGCGGCTCGGCCGCGCTCGTGCACCGGCCGGAGCGGCTGAGCGAACTGCTGTGTGCGCTCACGGCTGCCGGGCTGGAGCCCAAGCGTCTGCGCACCGTGGCGCGCACGGCGGACGCTGCACCCAGTCTCGTGCTGGTCGGGGCGCGCCGCGGCGGAAAGCCGGGGCTCAGGATCCTGCCGCCGCTGGCCCTGTGCGCACCGGACGGCACGGACTCGGAAGAGATCCGCAGAATCTATCACAGGAGGGCATGACTATGAGCGGAACACTGTATCTGGTCGGCACGCCGATCGGCAACCTCGGCGACCTGTCCGTGCGTGCGCTCGAGACGCTGCGCAGTGCCGACTTCATCGCCGCCGAGGACACGCGCGTGACGGCGAAGCTACTCTACCATTTTGAGATCAAAAAACCATGCGTGAGCTACTACGAGCACAACAAATACGCCAGCGGCGAGAAAATCGTCGCCCGCCTGCTCACCGGTGAGACGTGCGCGCTCGTGACCGATGCCGGCATGCCCGCCATCTCCGACCCCGGCGAGGACATTGTGCGCCAGTGCGCCGAGCAGGGCATCGACGTGCAGGTCATCCCCGGCCCGTGCGCGGCCATCGCGGCGCTGGCCGTGTCCGGCCTGCCGACCCAGCAGTTTTGCTTCGAGGGCTTCCTCGCCGTGAGCGGCAAGACACGGCGCGAGCACCTCGATCGCCTGCGCAATGAAACGCGCACAATGATCTTCTACGAGGCGCCGCACAAGCTGCTGCGCACGCTCTGTGACCTGCGCGACACGTTCGGCGGCGCGCGGGAGATCACGCTCGCGCGCGAGCTGACAAAGCTCCACGAGCAGAAGCTGCGCACGACGCTCGACGGCGCGGTGGCCTACTTTACCGAGACGCCGCCGAAGGGCGAGTTCGTGCTCGTGCTGCGCGGCGCACCCGAGCGCTCAGAGCCGGCCGTCACGGCCGAGCAGGCCCTCGAGATCGTGGCACGCTACCGCAGCGAGGGCCGCGCGCTCAAGGAGGCGTGCAAGCTCGCCGCGGCGGACACCGGCTTCGGCAAAAATGAGCTGTATCAGATGGCACTCAACGCCTGAACGCCAACGATAAAAAAAGTCCCCTGACCGTTCAGTCAGGGGACTTTTTTGCTCCGTACTCAGAGCTTCTCGTTCATAGCGCGGATGCAGTCGGGGCAAATGTTCTTGCCCTTGTAATTGATGATGTCTTTCGCGTTATCACAGAAGATGCAGGCCGGCTGATACTTGCGCAGGATGATGGACTCGCCATCCACGAAGATCTCGATGCGGTCTTTTTCCTCGATGCCGAGGGTTCTTCTCAGCTCGATGGGGAGCACGATACGGCCCAGCTCGTCAACTTTTCTAACAATACCTGTAGACTTCATAGTAAAATGCCTCCAATACGAATGGGATAAATGAGAAGGATTCAATCAATCATTCATTTCAACACTTGCATTATACCAAGCGTTGACAAAATGTCAACAAATTCGCGCGAACTTGTCCAATGAATTGCGTTTTTCTACCATTTGCATATTTTGGAACGCGCCAGCATAATCTGTTTTGTGAATAATCACCGAAAATTTAAAGAATTTTAAGTACAAGAACAACCAGATAGCAATGTGCGCTCCGACGCGGCGCCCACAGCAGAAAGCCCACATATATCCCGGTTTTTCAGGGCATTGCCGCTGCCGAAATACCGGTGCGCGGCGAAAATACGCAGGATTTTTTCAACAAACGGCATCGAAAATCGCAGCATGATGGGGAAAGGACGGGGGTTTTTCATGGCATTGACCTGGATCTGGGTAGGCATGGTGTGCATTTCGCTGATCTTCGGCGCGGCGGCCGGGCAGAGCGCGGCCGTCGGCGCGGCAGCGGCGCAGGGTGTACAGCAGGCGGTGACGTTCTGCCTGACGGTGGGCGGCATGATCTGCCTGTGGTCGGGCGTGATGGAGGTCATGCGGCGCAGCGGCATCGCAGCCGGGCTGTCGAGACTGCTGCAGCCGGTGCTGCGGCGGCTGTTTCCGCGCGCGTCGCGCGATGCGCAGACGCTCGACGCGCTGAGTATGAACGTGAGCGCGAATCTGCTCGGCCTCGGCAACGCGGCGACGCCGGCCGGTGTGCGCGCCGCGCAGGCGATGGCGCGTGAGATCCGGGGCGACGCGGCCGGCGACGAGCTGTGCCTGCTGGTGGTGCTCAACACGGCGTCCATCCAGCTGCTGCCGGTCACAATCGCCGCAGTGCGCGAGGCTGCAGGCGCGGCTGTGCCGTTTGACATTCTGCCGGCCGTGTGGGTAACCTCCCTGTGCTCGGTCACGGTGGGGCTTCTGACCGGGAAAGGACTGGCGCGCATATGGCGGTGAGCGATGTGCTGGCGCTGACCGTCCCGGCGCTGCTGGCCGGTGTGGGGCTCTACGGTGCGCTGACGGGGACGGACGTCTTTTCCGCGCTGACAGCCGGAGCGCTTGACGGGCTGAAAACCGTCGTGCGCATCTTCCCCGCTCTGCTGGCGCTGCTGGCAGCCGTGAGCATGCTGCGCGCCTCCGGGGCGCTTGACGCGCTCACGCGCCTGTGCGCGCCGGTGCTGGCGTGGCTCGGCATCCCGCCGGAGACGGCGATCCTCATGGTCGTGCGGCCCGTGAGCGGCAGCGGTGCGCTGGCCGCGGCGAGCGACATCATCGGCACCTACGGGCCCGATTCCCGCATCGGCCGCACCGCCGCCGTCATGCTCGGCTCGACCGAGACGACATTCTACGTGCTGGCTGTGTATTTCGGCGCCTGCGGCGTGCGGCGCAGCCGCTGGGCCATCCCCGCCGCCATCGCCGCCGACCTGACCGGCTTTCTCGTCGCCGCCGCGCTCGTGCGCTGGATCTGGGGTACATAACGCCGCCGACAAATTGCACAAAAGCGAATTTCTTGACTGATATTTTTTTGACAAAACGCCTATTTTGCAGAAATTCGCATTTTTCGCTTTACAACGCCGCACGAATGTGTTATAAAATAATCACGTTAGTTAATAAATTAACTCAACGTTCTTCCGATTTCTTTCTTTTCTCTTCTTATTTTGCTCTCTCGACAGCAGCGTGTCGCCACTCTCCGGCGGCACGCTGTTGCCGTTTCCGGACGGCAGAAAAAAATGCCCTCCCCCGCGTGTGCGGTGGGAGGGCATTGCATGTTCAAAATCCCGATCACATTTTTTCCGGTGCGGTCACGCCGATGATGCCGAGACCGATCTCAAGCACGCGGCGCGTCGCATCGGCCAGCTTCAGGCGGGCGTCGCGCACGGCAGGCACCGCGTCCTTGATGCGGCAGACATTGTAGAACCGGTGGAAGCGTGCAGCCAGCTCCGTCACGTAGCGGTTGATACGGCTGGGATCGTAGTCGCGCGCGGCGAGGTGGATCTCCTCCGGGAGCATGGCGAGCTGCTTGATGAGCTCGCGCTCCTGCGGTGTTGTGAGCAGAGCCGCATCCACATCTGCCGCGGCAGGCACGGCGCAGCCGGCCTCCGCCATGGCGGCGAGCAGCGTACAGATGCGCGCGTGCGCGTACTGGACGTAGTAGACGGGGTTTTCGCTGTCCTGCCGGATGGCGAGGTCGAGGTCAAACTCCAGATGCGAGTCCGGCTTGGCGTTGAAGAAAAAGCGGCAGGCGTCCACGCCGATCTCGTCCATGAGGTCCGCGAGCGAGAGCGCCTTGCCCGTGCGCTTGGAGACCTTGACGATCTCGTCGCCGCGCATGAGGCGCACCATCTGCATGATGAGGAAGTCGAGCTTGCGTCCCTCAAGGCCGAGCGCGGGCGCGCGCATGGTCGCAGCGAAGCGGATGGCGTGGCCGTGGTGGTCGGCGCCCCAGACGTCGATGACGCGGTCAAAGCCGCGCTCGATGAATTTGTTGCGGTGGTAGGCAATGTCGACCGCGTAGTACGTATAAAACCCGTTCGAGCGGCGCAGGACCTCGTCCTTGTCGGCGCCGAGGTCGGTATTGCGCAGCCAGAGCGCGCCGTCCTTTTCATACGTCAGGCCGGCGTCCACAAGCAGCTGCACGGTCTCGGCCACGTAGCCGGAGCTGTGCAGGCTGCTCTCGAGGAACCACTGGTCAAAATGAATGCGGTAGCGCTCGAGATCGCGCTGCATACGCGCGATGTTGTACGGCAGACCGAAGGCCACGAACGCCGCACAGCGCTCGGCGCTCGGCACGGTGAGGTACTTGTCGCCGTCGCGCTCGTAGATGAGCCGGGCCAGCTCCTTGATGTCGTCGCCGTGGTAACCGTTGTCCGGGAACGCGACGGCGTCCTCCCCCTGGATGAGCTGGAGGTAGCGCGCCTCGATGGACTTGCCGAACAGGTCGACCTGATTGCCGGCGTCGTTGACGTAAAATTCGCGCCAGACGTTGTAGCCCGCGCGGTCGAGCACGGACGCAAGCGCGTCGCCGAGCACGCCGCCGCGCGCGTTGCCGATCGTCATGGGCCCGGTCGGGTTGGCGGACACGAACTCCACCATGACCTTCTCGCCGTGGCCGTCGTCCACGCGGCCATAGTCCGCGCCGGCGTCGTCCACCGCAGTCAGCACGTCCTGATACCACTTGTCGGACAGGCGGAAGTTCAGAAAGCCCGGTCCGGCCGCCTCGACGGAGGCAAACCACGTGCCGTCCAGATCCATGTGCGCGATGAGCGCCTCGGCGATCTTGCGCGGGGCCATGTGCATGGTCTTGGCCGATGCCATGGCGTGGTTGGCAGCAAAGTCGCCGTTAGCGGTGTCCTTCGGCTGCTCGACGGAGCCGCGAACGTCCGCGCCCTCGGGCAGGTCAAGCGCCGCAGCGGCGCGCAGATATGCTTCCCGGATGCACGCATCCACGGCGGCGCGTGCCTGTTCGATTCGATTGGCCATAATCAGTTACCCTCTATTCTATAATAGTCTTATTGTTCCCGGACGGTGATCTTCAGCTGGTTGCGGTTGGCGCAGGCGTGGTCAAAATCCACGACGTACAGCAGATCCAGCACCCCGCCGTGCTCGCCCAGTGTGGAGCGGTAGCGCTGCGTCTCCAGCCCGACCGTACTGGTGCCGTACGGCGTCTGGTACAAAAACGTGTTGCGCGCGCCGGGGGCAAAGACCATCCGGCTCATGACAGTGCCGGTGCGCTTGAGCACGGCGCTCGACGGCGTGAAGGTGATGGTTGTGAGCGTGCCGGCCATACCGGTCAGCTCGCTCTCGGGATAGGTGAGCACCCCACAGCCGTCAGTGCAGGTATACTCCCCGTCGGTCGAAAACTGCACCAGCTCGTCCGGCTCCTGCTCGAAAACATCGGCCTGCGAGCCCTCGATCGTGATGACGACCTGCATACGCCGCCTCCTTTGCATAACAGTGCGATTCTATTATCATATACTGTTTTGTCCAACTTCGCAACAGAAAAATGGTGTAGAATTTCCCGCCGTCGTTTGCTATAATGGTAGCATAAGCGCATCCGCCGCCGACCGCTGCGGATGCCAGCCATTTTTTCGGGGGCACAGGCTCCCGTCGGGAGGGATGACCGGATGAACATAGAACTCACCGACAAGGAGTTCCGGCGGCTGCTGGATCTCGTCTACATCGGCAACTGGATCCTCAACTCCACGCGCGAGAAGGACCGGTTTGAGGATTACGATATTTTGCAGGAAAAGCTCTTTGCGCTGTGCGCCAAAAACGGCATGAACGCGCTCATTTCCCGCTGGCAGGGGCACATTTTCCCCTCGTCCGCCTACGAAAACGGCGGCATTCACGAGGCCATCGCCGACTATGAGGACGCCGTGTTTTTCGACATTCTGGCCGAGGAACTGGCGCGGCGCGACCTTGGCTGTCTTGACAGCGAGCCCGCCGACTATACGGAGCTCAATGCCCGCATGGACGAATACATGGACGAATTTGAAAAGTCCGGCGTGGAAAATCTGGTGCTGGAGGCATGAGCACACGCGCCATCAAAACGCCCATCGGCCCGCTGACGCTGCAGGCGGACGAAGCCGCCGTCACCGCCATCCGCTTCGGCGCGGTCGGCGCGCAGGATGCCTCGCCCCTGCTCGACGCGGCCGAGGCGCAGCTGCGGGAATACTTTGCGGGCGCGCGGCGGACATTCGACCTGCCGCTCGCCCCGCACGGCACCGCGTTTCAGCAGCGGGTCTGGACGGCGCTGCGCGCCATCCCCTACGGCGAGACGCGCACCTATGGCGAGCTCGCCGCCGCCATCGGCAGCCCGAACGCCAGCCGCGCCGTCGGCATGGCCAACCACCGCAACCCGATTCCGATCATCATCCCCTGCCACCGCGTCATCGGTGCGAACGGCACGCTCACCGGCTATGCCGGTGGGCTGGAGATCAAGCGGAAGCTGCTGGCGCTTGAGGGAATCAACATTTTAAAATAAAGTACCCGCGGCGGGCAGCAGAACCAATGCGGAGGGACAGAGGCACGATAGATCGTGACGAAGAACACGCCTGGCGCCACAGTCGCGGTCGGCGATCCGGCGCAGATCATCCGGTATCCCGACACCAGCCGCTTCGCCGATAAAATGCAAAAGGCTATTTTCAAATTGACAACAAGCGTCTCCGCGCATTGCGCGCGGGGGCGCTTGTTTTTGCATAGTTTTGCGCGCGCGCGGCCATACTGTGCGCAGGAGATGAGATCAATGCGCATGAGCAACGAAGAATATGCGGCGTTTGTCGATTCGCTCTCGCCGCGCTCGCCCATCTGGGGCGACCTGCTGCGCGCGGGGCTGGTCGGCGGCGCGATCTGCGTGGTCGGCCAGGCGCTTGTGAATCTGTATGAACACTGGGGCGCATCGGCGACCGTGGCGGCGACGTGGTGCTCGATCACGCTGGTGTTTCTCGGCGCGCTGCTGACGGGGCTGGGCGTTTACGACGATCTGGCGCGGTTCGCCGGGGCGGGATCTCTGGTGCCGATCACGGGGTTTGCAAACTCCGTCGTGTCCCCGGCGCTGGAATTCAAGACCGAGGGCTTCGTCACGGGCACGGCGGTCAAGATCTTCACGATCGCGGGGCCGGTGATCGTCTATGGCATCAGCGCGAGCGTGATCTACGGGCTGATTCTGGCCGTCTTTGGACTGGCCTGACAAGGAGGTACGAAGATGAAAGACGACAAACGCGGCGGGCGCAAACCCGCGCCGGTGCCGACCGGGCACGACCAGCGCGCGGCGGCGCGCGACCGCAGTACCCCGCACGGTAACCGGAAAAACGATGCCATCCCGCCGAGCAAGGCGCATGCGCCCGACGGCATCTCCGGCTACTGGGGATAAAAATTCCCGCCTCAATGGGATCGTTTGCTTTTTCCTGCGCATGGCGCAAACCGAAAGAGCGTCGATGATCGGCGGTCACTTCCAACAGACGCCCGCTCCCGTGGAAAATTTCTGAGCAGCGGGGGGGAGCTCGAGGGGGCGAAGCGCCCGCCTCGAATGGAATATTTCGCTTTTTTGCTGCCTGCGCATAGCGCAGGCGCAGAAAAAAAGCGGCCGCTGAGGAATCAGCGGCCGCTTGCGGGATTTCCTTAGAACTCGGTCGTAACCGGTTTGCGGGTATGGAACTCATGGAGGACATTGTACAGCCAGCCAACGAGCTTCATATCCAGATTGAACTGGTACACGGTGAACAGAGCGCCGGAGGTAGCCAGCAGGATGGTGAGAAGCTTCTTCAACAGTTTCATGTAATCGTCTCCTTACTTCTTGGCGAGACCCTTCTGGCGAGCGTACTCGGCAGCACCCAGAGCGCCC
>OLPA01001871.1_pt1 | contig 16647 bp, 17 predicted proteins | sample 1672811 | NCBI WGS metagenome assembly OLPA01 (sample SAMEA3136726, study PRJEB25190) | human gut metagenome | biome: human gut; feature: human-associated habitat; material: faeces | place: Austria | collected 2013
GCTCGCCGCCTCATTTTTTGCTTTTCTTACAGACCAATGCTCGCAAGGAAGTCCGCGATGCCGGAGGACTTGATGAATGCGAAGACTGACGCGAAGTCGTAGTGTTCATACGCCGCATCCCAGATGCGGTCGGGGCTGCCGCCGGTCGCAAGGCCGACGCCGAGCACGATCTCGCCGACGATCAGGATGCACAGGGCGATGATGAGAATGGTTTTCCAGGCTTTTTTCATGCGGCGATCTCCTTTCTGCACCAGCGCTTGCCCGTGCGCACGAGCAGCCGGACCCAGCCGATGACCATGCGGATGAACAGCCAGACGGCCAGCCAGATCACGACAAGCGCAATGGCGATCACGGCGGCGCCGCCGCCGAGCAGAATGAGCATATCCGCCACCATGGGCAGACCGATGAAGGCCGTCGCGATCAGGCCCACACCGCCCGCGCCGCATGCGGCGCCGACGGCCAGCACGGCCAGATCCAGCACCAGCAGCACGGCCAGCACCGGCACGCCGACCACGATCGCGCCGAGCGTGTAGAGAATGGCCAGAAAGACGTTCGTCCTGTAGGCCGGTTCGTCATAATAGGCCTCGTCATAATACCCTTCCTCGCCGTCGGTGGCGTAGTTCGGGTCATAGCCGCCCTCGGGCTGCTCGTCGTAGTAGCCGTCGTCCGCGGGCTGCTCGTCGTAGTAGCCGTCATCCGCGGGCTGCTCGTCATAGTAGCCGTCATCGGCGGGCTGCTCGTCATAGTAGCCGTCATCGGCGGGCTGCTCGTCGTAGTAGCCGTCGTCGGCGGGCTGCTCGTCAAACGAGAACTGACCGTCGAGCACGGGCGCTTCGTCCGTTTCGGGCTCGTCGGGGCCCTCCGGCGGCTCCGGGAACGTGAACGACGACGCGGGCTTTTGCGCCGCGGCCGCGGTCATCGGGCGGTACTGCTCGGCACGCGGGCGCGGCTGCGGTGCGCGCCTGGGCTGCACCTGCTCGGGCGCGACCACGGGCGCGGCGGCCGGCGTGATCTTGCCGCTGTCGGCGTAGCGAATGAGGGCGACGGCCACCTTCGTCGGGTTGCCGATCTCCTGAATGAGGCGCTCCTCATCGGGGGCGTTGTCAAACATGTTCTCCATCTGCGCGATGAGCGCCTGACGGGTATTGTCGTCGGTGATCAGGCCGAGCAGACTGCTGATCTCCGCCATGTAACTCTGTCTGTTAATAGATGGTCACCTCCAAGGGGTTCGATTGCATCTTGAAATAGCATCTCTAATTTACATATTATATTGCACGAATGGTGCGCGGTCAAGCCCGAAATGCACTTTTCGGCCGTGACCCAGCTCTTGACAGGCGCTGCGCTGCGGGGTATCCTGTGGAAAAAGGACCGGTTTTCCGAAAAGCCGGAAAGGAGTGGAACGCATGGAACAAGAGCGCCCCTACACCGAAGCAGAACCTGAAACGGCAGCCGAGACCGCCGAAACCGTGACCGAAACCGCCGAAACTGCGGCCGAGGCGGCCGCGCCGAAAAAGCCGCGCGAGCCGTTTTTCCGCCGCCAGCGCCGCGAGCTTTCCGACGCCTGGCACGAGATCTACTGCAACAGCCGCGCGCGGCGCATCCGCACGTGGCAGATCGCGGTGTTTGCATTGCTGATCGTGGAGGTGACGGTCATGGCCATCGCGCTCAACCCGGTCTACTGGATCGGCACCGCGCTGCTTGTATTCTGGTGTGCGGGGCAGCTGTTTGACCGCCGGCCGGCGCGGCACTCCGTCGCCGCGGTTGTGATGTACTTTCTCATCGCCGTCATGATCGGTGTTTTTGCGGTGCAGGAGCTGCTTGGTGCTTGACAAGCGGCGGCGGATTCTATACACTATATAAGTTACCCCATACATTATGAAATACGTCCGCGCGGGATCTCTGCGCGGCATACAGAGGAGTGTTGCGCTTATGGCCAAAGAAAAGAAGGTCGAGCAGATCACCGATATGGAAGTCGACTTCGCCCAGTGGTTCACCGACGTGTGCACCAAGGCGGAGCTCGTGGATTATTCCGATGTCAAGGGCCTGTTCATCATGCGCCCGTATGGCTACGCCATCTGGGAGAACATCCAGAAGATACTCGACGGCAAGTTCAAGGCAACCGGTCACCAGAACGTGGCCATGCCGATGCTGATCCCCGAGAGCCTGCTGCAGAAGGAGAAGGACCACGTTGAGGGCTTCGCGCCCGAGTGCGCGTGGGTCACGATGGGCGGCAGCGAGGAGCTGCCGGAGCGCCTGTGCGTGCGCCCGACGTCCGAGACGCTCTTCTGCCAGCACTGGAGCCACATCGTGCACAGCTGGCGCGATCTGCCGTGCCTGTATAACCAGTGGTGCAGCGTCATGCGCTGGGAGAAGACCACCCGTCCGTTCCTGCGCGGGCGTGAGTTCCTCTGGCAGGAGGGCCACACCCTGCACGCCACCGAGGCTGAGGCCCGCAAGGAGACGCTGCAGATGCTCGAAATTTATGCCGAGACCTGCGAGCAGGAGCTGGCCATGCCCGTCATCCGCGGCAACAAGACCGACAAGGAGAAGTTCGCCGGCGCTGTGAACACCTACACCATTGAGTGCATGATGCACGACCACAAGGCGCTCCAGTCCGGCACGAGCCACTACTTCGGCGACGGGTTTGCCCGCGCGTTCGACATCACCTACACCGACAAGAACAACCAGCAGGCCTATCCGCACCAGACCTCGTGGGGCATGTCCACGCGCGTCATCGGCGGCCTGATCATGACCCACGGCGACAACAGCGGCCTTGTCCTGCCGCCGCACATCGCGCCGATCCAAGTCATCGTGCTGCCCATCGCGGCGCACAAGCCCGGCGTGACCGAGAAGGCCGAGGAGCTCGTCGCGCGTCTGAAGGCCGCCGGCCTGCGCGCGCAGGGCGACTTCAGCGACAACAGCCCCGGCTGGAAGTTTGCCAACTGGGAGATGAAGGGCGTGCCGCTGCGCGTCGAGATCGGCCCGAAGGACATCGAAGCCGGCCACTGCGTCGCCGTCCGCCGCGACAACGGCGAGAAGATCACCGTCGCGCTCGACGAGCTCGAGGCGCGCATCCCCGAGCTGCTCGAGACTGTGCAGCAGGGCCTGTTCGACAAGGCCAAGCGCAACCTCGACGAGCACACCTATGCCGCGCATTCGCTGGCCGAGGCCAAGGAGCTGCAGGAGAAAAACGGCGGCTTTATCAAGACCATGTGGTGCGGCGACCTTGCCTGCGAGCTCGAGATGAAGGACAAGGCCGGTATGTCCAGCCGCTGCATCCCGTTCGAGCAGGAGCACCTCGACGACGTGTGCCCCGTGTGCGGCAAGCCCGCCAAGTGCATGATCTACTGGGGCGTGGCGTACTGAGCCGAGCCCGAAACGCAAAAATCAACCGCCCGCTGCGATCGCAGCGGGCGGTTTTGTTTATTCGTTTTCGATATAAAAGATCTTATGCAGCGTCTGCACCGGGAGCTTCACGACGCTGCGGTCATAGGTCACGAGGCCGTTGAGCTCATGCTCCACGTCGCTCAGCTGCGTGTACACCGCGGCGCTGAGCCCCTGCGCGATGGCGGGGCGGATCTGCTCGTCATAGAGCGCCTGCAGCGCGTATTCGAGCGAGAGCGGGGCGTCGCACGTCTTATAGCCGACGCTTTTGCCGCCGACGGCATGGCCCTCGACGCGGTGGATATAGCCGCCGAACTCCGACAGCAGCGTGGCGCGGCCGAGCTTATCGGGCTGGAACCTGTACTTCTGGAAATATACGTGCAGGCTGCGCACATCGCCGAAGCCCTGGTCGTGCCAGCCGCTGGCCGGGTCGATCGTGCGGGTCTTGTCCACGGACTGGATGACCTGCACGGCCGTCTGGCTGTCAAACTGGCCCCAGCCCTCGTTGAACGGTACCCACACGGCGATGCACGGGTGGTTGTAGAGCGTGGTGACCATGTCGCGCAGCTCGTTCAAAAACGCTTTGCGCGCCGTCACGTTCGTGCGGCCGAAGAGGGGATACCAGCTGTCGTCGAGGTGCCAGCCCGTCACGAGCGGGGTGGAGACGATGAGCGGGTCGTAGCGCCTGCCGCCGCAGGGCATGTCCTGCCAGACGAGCATGCCCAGCCGGTCGCAGTGATAGTACCAGCGGTCGCACTCGACCTTGATGTGCTTGCGCAGCATGTTGAAGCCCATGTCCTTGGCCAGTTGGATGTCATAGACGAGCGCGTCGTCGCTCGGCGCGGTGTAGAGCCCGTCCGGCCAGTAGCCCTGGTCGAGCAGGCCGTTGTGAAAATACGGCTTGCCGTTGAGAAACAGGCGGCGCACGCCGTCTTTGTCCGTCTCAACGCTGCACTTGCGCATGGCAAAGTAGCTGTAGACCGTGTCGTCCCCGAGCGTCACGCTGAAGGGGTAGAGCGTCGGGTGCTCCGGCGACCAGGGGCGGAACGACTGCACCGGCACGTGCGCCGGCACACCCGCCGGGAACGTGAAGCGCTTTCCCTCCAGATCGATCGTGCACTGGCCCTCGCCCTCGACGGTGATCTCCACCTGGTGCGCGTCGAACAGCGGGGTCACGCGCAGAGAATGGATATAGTTTTGCGGCACGCTCTCGAGCCAGACCGTCTGCCAGATGCCGCTCTGCGGCGTGTACCAGATGCCGTGCGGGTGCAGCGTCTGCTTGCCGCGCGGGAGCTGGGACTTGTTCGTCGCGTCGCGCACGCACACGAGGATCGTGTTTTCCTTGGCCAGCACCTCGGTGATGTCCACCGTGAACGGCAGGTAGCCGCCCGTGTGCGTGGTCAGCTCCACGCCGTTGCACCACACGGTCGCGATCTGGTCGACCGCGCCGAAGTGCAGCAGCACGCGGCCGACATTGAACCCGTCCGGCAGCGTGACCGTGCGGATGTACCACAGGTATTCCTCCGGCTGCAGGACGTGTCCCACACCGGACAGCTCGCTCTCGGGCGAGAAGGGCACGAGGATCGTGCCGTCGGCCTGCGCGGGCTTGCTCGCGCTCGTCGTGATCGCGTAGCTCCACGGGCCGTTGAGATTCAGGTAGCTGTCGCGCACCATCTGCGGCCGGGGATACTCCGGCAGGGGCTGCGCGCGGTCGAGCGTATCCGCCCAGGGTGTCAGCATAACGTGGCCTCCTTTTGCCGCCGGCGGCGCCGGCAGAGCATTTGCTATCTATTTTACAGGATTTTTCCCCGCTTGTTAAGTCCCGAACACAGAATTTTTTTCCGCCCGGCGCGCCGGAATGGCGAGAAATCCCGCCAATATGCACAAAATGTTGCAAAGTTTCCGGAAATGTTGGATTTGTCAGCATTTTTGCAGGTTCGTTAATATTTAAATTAGTACAATTTGATGTTTTTCCGCCATTTTTGGTGGACGAAGTTAGGCTGGTGTGCTAATATATGTGGGTCAAAAAATAGAGAGGTGATGCAAATGCCCTTTAAGTTTCATGGCGGAGTTCATCCCAACTACATGAAGGCTCCGGACGTTCCGGTGACCGTCATTGCGCCTCCGCCGCAGGTCGTGCTCCCGATGATGCAGCATATCGGCGCACCCTGCAAACCGCTGGTCGCGGTGGGCGATTATGTGAAGATGGGTCAGAAGATCGCTGACAATCCGGCACCCGTCTCCGCGCCCATTCACGCGACGGTCTCCGGCAAGGTGATCGCTATTGAGCCGAGACCCCACCCCCTTGGCGATATGATCCCCGCGATCGTGATCGAAAATGACTTCCAGGACACCCCCTGCACGGATCTCGCGCCCCTGACGCCCGAGCAGATGAAGGATCCTGAGGCCATCCTCGAGCGCATCCGCGAGGCCGGTATCGTCGGCCACGGCGGCGCCATGTTCCCGACCGCGTTCAAGATCCGCGGCGGCCTTGGCAAGGTCGATACCCTCATCATCAACGGCGCAGAGTGCGAGCCGTACCTCAACGGCGACCACCTGACCATGAAAAACCACCCCGAGGAGCTGCTCAAGGGCATCGAGCTGGCGCGCATCGCGTCCGGCCTCGACAAGGCTTACTACGGCATCGAGAAGAACAAGCAGGACGCCATCGACCTGCTGCTGTCCAAAAACCCCGCGCAGTACGGCGTGGAGATCGTGCCGGAGAACGTGAAGTACCCCCAGGGCGCCGAGAAGATGCAGATCAAGGCCATCACGAACCGTGAGGTCAAGCCCGGCGGCCTGCCGTCCGGCGTCGGCTGCAACGTCATCAGCACCCAGACGGCTTACGCCATCTACCGCGCCTGCTACGAAGGCATGCCCAGCATCGAGCGTGTCCTCACCGTCGCCGGCAGCGCCATGGGCGATAAGTCCTACAACCTGCAGTGCCGCTTCGGCACCCCGTTCAGCTACATCGTCGAGCAGTGCGGCGGCTTCGTCGTCGAGCCGAAGAAGATCGTCCTCGGCGGACCCATGATGGGCCTGATCGCTACGAATCTCGAGGCGCCCAACATCAAGGGCACCGCGGGTATCCTGTTCTTCACCGATAAGGAAGACCGCTCCGTCGAGAATCCGACGTGCATCCACTGCGGCAAGTGCCTGACCGTCTGCCCGATGAAGCTCGAGCCGCTGTACATGTATAAGTACTATCAGAACCGCGACTTCGAGAACATGCAGAAGTACCATATCCTCGACTGCTTCGAGTGCGGCAGCTGTTCGTACAACTGCCCGGGCCGTCTGCCCCTGACCCATACCTTCAAGACCGCAAAGCTCCTCTTCGCCGCCCGTGCAGCTGAAGAAAAGGCCCGCGCGGAAGCCGCTGCAAAGGAGGCTGAAACGAAATGACACCGAAAGAATTTACCTTTGACGCTGCCTACCAGCCTCAGGTGCGCGCCAAGCGCGGCACCCGCGAGATCATGCTCGACGTGATCATCGCCCTGCTCCCGGCTCTGTGTGTCGGCGTGTGGCAGTTCGGCGCGCAGGCGCTCATCCCGCTGGCTGTGTCCATTGTGTCATGCGTGTTCTTTGAGTGGGCTTACCGCAAGCTCATGAAAAAGCCCGACTCCATCGGCGACCTGTCCGCCGTGGTCACGGGCATCCTGCTCGCGTACACCCTGCCGGCCAACTGCAAGTGGTGGCTGCCGATCATCGGTGCGTTTTTCGCCATCGTGGTCGTCAAGCAGCTCTACGGCGGCATCGGCAAGAACTTCCTCAACCCGGCGCTCGCCGGCCGTGCGTTCCTGCTCGCTTCCTACGCGCTGTTCATGACCACCTGGGTCGTGCCCGGCAGCCTGACGTCCGTCATCGGCGCGGACGCGACCACCATGGCCACCCCGCTCAGCTACATGAAGGCCGGCGAGGCGCTGCCGCAGTACTTTACTTATAAGTCCATGTTCCTCGGCACCATGCCCGGCTGCCTCGGCGAAGTCAGCGCGCTCGCGCTGCTCATCGGCGGCGTGTACCTGCTGTGCCGCAAGGTCATCACCTGGCACATCCCCGTGTCGTTCATCGGCACCGTCGCGCTGCTGACGCTCATCTTCGGAAGCAAAAATGGCGGCGGCTACACCCACGTCGAGTGGATGCTCGACAACCTCCTGTCCGGTGGCCTGCTGCTCGGCGCCTTCTTCATGGCGACCGACTACAGCACCAGCCCCGTCACCGCTCCCGGCCGCATCATCTACGGCGTCGGCTGCGGCGCGCTGACCGTGCTCATCCGCGTGTTCGGCGGCTTCCCGGAGGGCGTTTCCTTTGCCATCCTCATCATGAACTGCTGCGCATGGATGTTCGACAAGCACACCCAGCGCCGTCAGTTCGGCGTCAGCCGTGAGGACGTCAAGGCCAAGAAGGCCGCTGCAAAGGCTGCGAAGAAAGAAGCAAAGGAGGCTGCTGCAAATGGCTGAAAAGACTGAAAAGAAATCCGGCGGCGGCCAGATCATCAAGCTCGCGCTCGTGCTCTTTGCCGTGTCCGCCATCATGGCGCTGGCCCTCGGTCTCGTCAATGAGCTGACGAAGGACACCATCGCCATGCGCGCGGCCGAGACGACCAAGAAAGCATACGCCAACGTCCTCGCGGCCGACGAATACACCGAGCAGACCGATTTTGAGAACGACGGCACCATCACCAAGCTCAGCACCGCCACCACCGGCGGCCAGCAGGCCGGCTACGTCGCCGAGGCCACGTTCTCCGGCGCGCAGGGTATGATCACTATGGTCGTCGGCCTGGACGATGATTATAACTGCACCGGTGTGTACGTCACCAAGCACTCCGAGACCTCCGGCCTCGGCGCCAAGGCGGCGGACACGAACGAAGGCGCCTGGCGCGACAACCTCGTCGGCCAGGGTGACGGTATGAAGCTTGCCAAAGACGGCGGCGACATCACCGCCATCTCCGGCGCAACGATCACGTCCCGCGCCGTCGTTACCGAAGTGCAGACCGTCATCAACGCGGCCAAGTCGCTGGGTTAAGGAGGGCTGAAACATGAATATCAAACAACAGTTCAAGGAAGGCCTCATTACCAATAACCCGGTCCTCGTGCAGCTCATCGGCATGTGCGCCACCATGGCCATCACGACCAGCCTCTTCAACGGCATCGGCATGGGCCTGTCCGTGCTCGTCATTCTGACCTGCTGCAATGTGGTCATTTCCCTCATCCGCAAAGTCATTCCGAACGATATCCGTCTGGCCATCTTCGTGCTGGTCATCGCGGGCTTCGTCACCATCGTTGACCTGCTGCTGCAGGCTTACGTCCCCGCACTGAGCGCGTCTCTGGGCGTGTTCATCCCGCTGATCGTTGTTAACTGCATCATCATCGGCCGCGCCGAGGCGTTCTGCCAGAAAAACCCCGTCGGCCCGTCGTTCTTCGACGGCATCTTCCAGGGCCTCGGCTACACGCTCGTGCTCATCGCCATGTGCGTCATCCGTGAGCTGCTCGGCAAGGGCTCGTTCGGCACCGGCATCTTCAACACCATCGACGGTGTCATCGGCACCGGCAACGGCATTCAGATCTTCCCGTCCGAGTACGGCGCGCTCGTGCTCACGCTCCCGATCGGCGGCTTCATCACCCTTGGCTGCCTGATCGCGCTCATGCAGTACGCGCTGCGCAAGTCTGCCGAGAAGAAGGAAGCCAAGGAAAAAGCGCTCGCAGCGCAGGAAAAGGAGGCGGCATAACATGAGTTCTACGACCAGTATTTTTGCCATCATCCTCAGCGCCGTGCTGACGAATAACTTCATCTTCTCGCAGTTCCTCGGCTGCTGCCCGTTCCTCGGCTGCTCGAGCAAGATCGACACCGCCGCCGGCATGGGCCTCGCCGTCACGTTCGTTATGGGCCTGGCGTCCGCCATCTGCTGGCTCGTCAACTGCCTGCTTGTCAAGCTCGGCCTGGGCTTCCTGCAGACGATCGCTTACATCCTCGTCATCGCCGCGCTCGTGCAGTTCATCGAGATGTTCCTCAAAAAGTCCATCCCGTCCCTGTACTCCGCGCTCGGCATCTACCTGCCCCTGATCACCACCAACTGCGCCGTGCTCGGCGTCGTGCTGCTCAACACGCAGTACAGCTTCGGCTTCCTGCAGAGCGTGGTCTACGGTGTGTTCGGCGGTCTCGGCTTCATGCTCGCCATCTGCCTGTTCGCAAGCGTGCGTGAGAAGCTCGAGTTTGCCGACTATCCGGAGAGCTTTGAGGGCTTCCCGATCTGCCTCGTCTCCGCCGGTCTGCTGGCCCTGGCTTTCATGGGCTTCTCCGGCATGAAGATCGGCTAAGGAGGGCTGAAATATGGATTTTACTTTGATTCTCGAAGGGATCGCCGTCCTCGGCATCATGGGCGCTGTTTTCGGCGCGCTGCTGGCGTTCGCCGCCAAGATCTTCCATGTGGAAGTCGACCCCAAGCAGGAGGCCGTGCGTGAGTGTCTCGCCGGCGCCAACTGCGGCGGCTGCGGCTACCCCGGCTGCGACGGTTATGCCGCTGCGGTCGCGGCGGGTCAGGCTCCGGTCAACTGCTGCGTCGCCGGCGGCCAGGAAGCTGCCGACAAGATCGCTGCGATCATGGGCGTCTCCGCCGGTGCGGAGGAGAAGATGGTTGCGTTCGTGCCGTGCTCCGGTGCGGAGGGCGTCGCCGTCAAGCGCTTCAACTACAAAGGGCCCCAGGATTGCCAGGCTGCCATGCTGTTCGGCGGCAAGAGCAACAAGGAGTGCCGCTTCGCCTGCATCGGTCTCGGCAACTGCGCCAGGGCCTGTAAGTTCGGCGCCATGCACATCGTCAACGGTGTTGCCAAGGTCGACCGCGACAAGTGCGTCGGCTGCATGGCCTGCGCCGAGGCTTGCCCGAAGAAGATCATTGAGAAGGTGCCGTATAAGCAGGCAGTGCTTGTCGGTTGCCGCAATCAGGACAAGGGCGCCGTCACGCGCAAGATCTGCGATGTCGGCTGCATCGGCTGCATGAAGTGCCAGCGCGAGTGCCCGGCGGAAGCCATCAAGATTGAGAACTTCGTGTCCACGATCGACTACGACAAGTGCGTCGGCTGCGGCCACTGCGCCGAGATCTGCCCGCGCGGCATCATCAACCTCATGGATCTGGTCAAGCAGTAAGCTGCCGGCCGGTCATAACAGCAACAGACAGACGGACATTTCGGTGTCCGTCTGTTTTTTGCGCACGGAGTGTGGAAACGTCCCTTTTCCTGCGGCGTGCGATGTGTTACAATAGACAAAAATGCGCGAGGAGGCCGCCATGTACCAGACCCGATCCGATGACTATGCCGCGTTCCGGTGCCTGGCCGGGGCGTGCCCGCAGACGTGCTGCGCCGCGTGGGAGATCGTTGTCGATCCGGACGCGCAGGACGCCTACCTGCGCCTGCAGCATCCGTTGGCGGCAAAGCTGCGGCGCGTGCTGCGCGTGGACAGCGAGGGCGATACGTACTTTGCACAGACGGACGGGCGCTGCCCGTTTCTGTGCGCGGACGGCCTGTGCGAGCTGCAGCGCACACTCGGCGAACAGAGCCTGTGCCGCACGTGCCGGGACTTCCCGCGCTGGGAGGTGCTGCTGTGCGACCGGGTGGAGCGCGGACTTTCGCCCGCGTGCCCGGAGGCCGCACGGCGGCTGCTGGCGCGCACGGCACCCCTGCGCTTTGTCTCCGCGCCGCTGCCGGACGATGGCTATGTGGCCGGTGCGCGGGAGCGGCGGCTGACCGCCGCCGTCACGGCGGTGCGCGACCGGGTGCTCGCGCTGCTGGTGCGGCCGGGGCATACGGCGGAGGAAAACCTCGCGGCGGCGCTCGATTTTGCCCGTGCGGCACAGCGCCAGCTCGACCGGCACCGCATTGCGGCGCTGGCCGCCGGGAAGGTGCCGGCGGCCGATGCAGCACCCGAACCCATGGCGCCGGCGGCGCTGGCGGCGGCGTTCGCGTCGCCGGAGCCGCTCGATGCCCGCTGGCCGGAGCTGCTCCGGCGCGTGGAGGCGCTTCCTGCCTGCCCGCCGCCCAGAATGACGGCCGTGCAGCAGACGTGCCTCGCGCAGGCGATCGTCTGGCGGCACGGCATGGACGCGCTCGACGACCGTGATGTGGTCTTTCCCGTGCAGTACGCTGCGGCGACGCTGCGGCTGCTCGCCTGTCTGGCGGCGGTGAGCGATTGCACGGACGCGCAGCTCGTCGTGCTCGTCACGCGCGAGGTGGAAAACGACCCCGAAGCCCTGACCCGGCTGCGCGCCGGGCTGCAGATAGAACCCCCAAAAATGAATGCTCAGGAGGCACGCGACGATGAAAAAATGCAACTGCAAAATTAGGAATACCCTCGGCAAGTACCAGAAGATCTGGCCGTGGATCGGCGTGGCGGGCTACGCTGTCGACGGCGCGGAGGCCGTGCTCAAGCACACGAAGTGGGGCAAGGCACACTACAAGCTGCGCATGCTCATCCACGGCGCGGGCGCGGGGCTGCTGTGCCTCGGCGCGGGCGTACACACGGTGCAGGCGTTTGCAACGGGCAAGACGGACGTGCCCGCCGTCATCAGCGGGTCGGTCATCGGCTCGGGCATCCTCGGCCTGAACTACACGCACGCCGCGGCCAAGAAAATCGGCCCGAAGCAGGCGCGCGTCATGCACCGCGTGTTCTGCGGCGTGACGGGCCTCGGCATGGCGATGCACGTATTTGCCGTCCGGCAGCCGAAGCAGTAAAGCGCGTCAATATGCCAATCAGCCGGGAACCGATCGGTTCCCGGCTGATTTTTGGTTATTCGTTTTCCGGACGGGTTTCCGGCTGCGGGCAGTATTCCAGAAGATCGCTGATCTCGCAGCCGAACACACAGCAGACCTTTGCAAGGAAATCGAGGTCCACCATTTGCACGCGCTCCGCCTGATAGTAGCGGTTGATGACGTCGTATTTCACACCGGTCAGTGTGCGCAGTTTGTTGCGCGTGACCTGCGCTCATCGAGCAGCTGCCGGACCTGCTGGACAAGGCAGAGCATCTTCTCAAGCAGAAGCGTCTTGCAAAAGAGGAAGGCATCGAATAATTTTCCGCGCATGAAACCTGCCCGGCGGGGAAAGCTTACGCCGGGTGATAACAATGAAGCACGGCTTTTTCAGAACGGCGGCGGCTGTGGTCGCTGCCGTTTTCCTGTGTCTGCCCGCGCGGGCAGCAAATTTTTCCGGCAGCGTCAGCGCGAGGAGCGCAATTCTGGTGGACGCGCAGACCGGCAGAGTTCTGTATGAAAAGAACGCGGACGAGCAAAGCCTGATTGCCAGCACGACGAAGATCATGACGGGGCTTCTGGTCTGCGAGGCAGGGGAGCTGGAGCGCGAAATTTCCGTGCCGCCGGAGGCGGCAGGCGTGGAAGGGTCCAGCCTGTATTTGAAGGCGGGCGAGCGCATTGACGATTTGCAGCGCGACGGCCTGCGCATCATCCAGCGGGAGGACGGCTTCCGCTTCGGCACGGACGCGGTGCTGCTGGCGGATTTCGCGGCGGTGAGGCGCGGCGAGCGCGTCTGCGACATGGGCACGGGGACGGGCGTTCTGCCGCTGCTGCTCAGCGCGCGGGCGGAGGGAACGACGTTCGACGCTTTCGAGGTGCAGCGGGATGTGGCGGATATGGCGCAAAGGAGCGTGGCGCTCAACGGGCTTCAGGCGCGGATTCGCGTGCATCACGCCGACTGCCGCGAGGCCGGCCGAATCATCGGCTGCGAGACCGTGCAGCTCGTCGTGACCAACCCGCCGTATACGGCGCTCGGCGCGGGGCTGGTCAGCCCGGAGGAAACCCGCGCGCTTTCCAGAAGCGATTCGGATTGCCCGCTTGCGGATTGGATGGCGGCCTGCGCGCGCGTGCTGCAAAACGGCGGGCGGCTGTGCGCCGTCTTTCCCGCGCCGCGTTTTTTGGCGCTCTGCGACGCGATGCGCGGGGCGAAGGTCGAGCCCAAGCGCGTGCGCTTCATCGTTTCCAGACCGGAGAACGCGCCAAAGCTGGTGCTCGTCGAGGGCAAAAAGCGCGGCAGGCCGGGGCTGCACCTGCTGCCGATGCTCGTCACGCACACGGCGGACGGCGGTTTCACCGAGGAAATGCGGCGGGTTTACGGGTCCCCTGTAAAAAGGTGATTAATGACCGAAACGCTTTTCGGTTTTCCCGCGCGCAGAGCATGGCCAGAACGAACGCCGTCAGCGCGAACACGAGCGACAAAAGCGAACGCAGAAACAGATAGAGCAGCGCCAGCAGAAAGGCGACGAGCAGATAGCGCCCCTGCTTGGCCGGGGCGAGCGCCAGCGCGCGGATGCGTCCGCGGGAAAACGGCGTTCGCTGCCTGCGCGCGCGGCGGGCGATTTCCGCGTCGGTGGCGGGGTGCTGCTGCCCGAAGAGCAGCGCGAGCTGACGGCCCGCGATCAGGCGGATGGGCGGCTCCATCCACTCGGCAGCGCGCTGGGCGGCGGGGGAAAAGCCGCCTGTTCCGGCCAGAATACAGAGCTCAGCGCCGGAAGCGGCCTTCGCCCGGTGGGCGGCGAGCACGTCGCCCTCCCCGGCGGCGGAACCGGGCAGGGTCTGCGCGCAGCGGACGAGATACGTCTTTCCCGCATAGGATAGGACGGGGCCCTGCGCCGCGCCGCCCAGCGTTTCGGCCAGCAGCAGGCAGACGCGCCCCTCGGCCTCGGCGGCAGGCAGAAGCATCAGCTCTTCCAGCGCGATTGCGCCGCCGACGCGCACGCGAAGGGCGCGGTCGCGCCGCGCCAGCGTCCGCCGCTCCAGAAGCAGCAGGGTGAGCATCGCCAGCGCGAACAGGGCGCTCCCGGCCAGCAGACTGGGCGCGCCGCTGTGCCAGAGGGCGAAGAAATAACCGACGCTCAGAAGAAACAGCAAAACCCGGAGCGCCAGCCGATCCAGCGCGGTCGCGACGCGGTTTTTGCTGTCAAAAGGGCTCATCATACCTAAAGCCACCCCCGTCAACGCATGGAGATGGCTTTAGATTTTGCGCTTTTTTCAAAATGTATGCACTTTCCTCTTTCCCGCGCGCGCGGAATTTGGTATAATCAATCATCATGCGCCGAAAAAGCGAAGGGAGGGGAGCTGCATGCCGGAAATCGGATTGATGGGCGGCAGCTTTAACCCCATTCATCGCGGCCACGTCGCGCTCGCCCGCGCCGCGCTGGACAGCGGAAAGGTGGAGCGCGTGCTCTTTCTGCCGACGGGCAACCCGCCGCACAAGCGGGAAGGGCTGGCCGATAAATTCGACCGTCTGCGCATGGTGGAGCTGGCCGTGGCGCATGAGGCGGGGATGGCGGTCTGCCGCGAGGAGATCGACCGCGCCGTGCGCGACGCGCAGCGCTACGCCGCCGAGGACGCCAAGCTCAAGGCGGAGGCCACGGCCCGCGACCGCTGCGAGCAGCTGATCTTCCAGGCCGGAAACGCGAAGAACCTTTCCAAGGACGACAAGGTCCGCGTGGCCGAGGCCGTCAAGAACGCGAAACGCGCCGTCAAGTCCAAGGACGCCGCGCAGATGAACGAGGCGGCCGGTCAGCTGGAGACGCTTCTGAACGAGGTCGGCGTCCACATCGACCCGAACGCCGAATACCACGGCTCGGCCAGCTACGAGAACCCGAACAACAACTTCTCCGACGACGCCGTCGACGCGGATTTTGAAAAATTATAAGAAAATGCCCGTGTTTCTTTGAAACACGGGCATTTTTTCGCGTTTATTCCGCCATCCGGCTCAGGATCGCGGCGATCTGCGCGCGGGTCAGGTCGGACTGCGGGCGGAAGCGGCCCTGCGGGTCGCCCTGGACAAGACCGCGCGCCGTGCACAGCGCCACACCGTTCACCGCCCAGGCGGAGATGGTGTCCGCGTCCGCATAGCCGTCGGCGCTGCCCGCCGCTGTGATGCCGGAGAGGGCATAGAAGCGGGCGAGCATGGTGGCCATCTGCTCGCGCGTGAGCGTCCGGCCGGGGCGGAAGGTCCCGTCGTCAAAGCCGGTGACGATCCCGCTGTCGCTGGCCCAGGCGATGTAGGGCGCGAGGTCCGAGGCAGGGTCTACGTCGGAGAACTGCGCGGCGCCGTCCGTCGGGTAGAACACATGGATCCCGGCGAAGCGGGCCAGATCCGCGGCGAATTCCGCCCGGGTCACATAGGCGTTCGGCTTCCATTCGCCGGTGTCCGTCAGCGTCATCCAGCCGTAGTCGAGGCAGCGCTTCATGGCTTCGTAGCCCCAGTGGCTCTGCAGCTGGCTCTCGTCAAAGGCCTGCGGGCCGACGGCGTCGGCGGGGAGGTTGACGCCGTTGTTTTTGGCCGAGTAATAGACCGTCGCGGCCTCGGGCGTGATGCCGCGGCGCAGCAGAAGCTCCTGCACAGTGACGAATTCATAGCCCTCGGCCAGCAGATCGTCGATGGCGGCCAGCGCGCCGTCGACGCTCGTGCGGTAGATATCGTGGACGAGGATGATCGCGCCGTCAAAGACGCCAGCCTCAATGTTCTGCCGGACGGTCTCGCTGTCGCGGTATTTCCAGTCCTCCGGGTCGACCGACCAGTAGATGAGCGGGGCGCGGACGACGGAGCGGACGGTCTTGTTCGCGTTGCCGTAGGGGGCGCGGATGTAGGCGTTCTCGTCGCCGCCCGCGGCGGTGATGAGGGTCTGGACGGCGTCGATCTCCGCCTGCACGGTCTTCGCGGAGCAGGTGTTGAGATTTTTGTGGTTGTATGTATGGTTTGCCAGCTGATGGCCCTCGCGGACGATGCGCCGGAGCGTCTCCGGCCAGCCGGAGGCGTTGACGCCGTTGACGAAGAACGTCGCGTGTACGCCGCGCTCGGCCAGACCGTCGAGCAGGTCGGCGGTATATTTGCCCGGGCCGTCGTCAAACGTGATGGCCAGCAGCTTCGCGCCGCAGTCCTGCGTCCCGTCCGCCCGCGCGGGCAGACACAGTGCCGCCAGCAGACACAGCGCCAGAGCAGCGGATAAAATTCGTGTTATGTTTTTCATATGGTGCTCCTTTCTCTGCCATCATACCAGATTCGGCAGATTTTGCAAGCGCTCAACGCATTCCCGCGCTGGGCAGTTTAGCGCCTTTCAGCAAGCAGCCCCCGGCGGCGCCGGGGGCTGCTGGTCGTTTATTCGGCTTTTTTATAGACCCATGCGTTCGGCAGGGGACGGCCGCCGGTGTAGCGCAGAGGGGAGGACGACGACTGCGTGACATACTCGCCGTCGAACCACAGCATGGCGCTCGAACCGCCGTCGAGGTTGATGGC
>OLPA01001872.1_pt1 | contig 16646 bp, 10 predicted proteins | sample 1672811 | NCBI WGS metagenome assembly OLPA01 (sample SAMEA3136726, study PRJEB25190) | human gut metagenome | biome: human gut; feature: human-associated habitat; material: faeces | place: Austria | collected 2013
AGGAATTTCGCTACCTTAGGACCGTTATAGTTACGGCCGCCGTTCACTGGGGCTTTAGTTCTAAGCTTCGACTTACATCTAACTCTTTCCCTTAACCTTCCAGCACTGGGCAGGCGTCAGCTCCTATACTTCATCTTTCGATTTTGCAGAAACCTGTGTTTTTGTTAAACAGTTGCTTGGGCCTTTTCTCTGCGACCTAATTTTACTTAGGTTCCCCTTCTCCCGAAGTTACGGGGTTATTTTGCCGAGTTCCTTAACAATGCTTCTCCCGCTCGTCTTAGGATCCTCTCCTCATCTACCTGTGTCGGTTTGCGGTACGGGTATTTCTAGTTAATATCTACAAGCTTTTCTCGTCAGTGTGATTCTTGATATTTCGTTACTATTAATTTTCACTATCCCTTGCGGACCAAGTCTTTCCTCTTCCTTGGTTATCTTCCTCTACTGCGTCCCTTGCATCTTTTAAAACTAGCTATAGTGCAGGAATCTCCACCTGCTATCCATCAGATACGCCTTTCGGCCTCTCCTTAGGCCCCGACTTACCCTGGGCGGACGAACCTTCCCCAGGAAACCTTAGACTTTCGACGGCAAGGATTCTCACCTTGCTCTCGCTACTTATTCCAGCATTCTCTCTTCTGCCTCGTCCACCAATGCTTTCGCTTTGACTTCGTCCTACTACAGAATGCTCCTCTACCACTTACATATTTTCATACGTAAATCCGAAATTTCGGTGTATAGTTTAGCCCCGGTAATTTTCCGCGCAAATTCACTCGACCAGTGAGCTGTTACGCACTCTTTGAATGAGTGGCTGCTTCTGAGCCAACATCCTGGTTGTTTATGCAAATTCACATCGTTTTCCACTTAACTATATCTTTGGGACCTTAATTGTCGGTCTGGGCTCTTTCCCTTTTGACCACGGAACTTAGCTCCCGCAGTCTGACTCCTGAGTATTCTAATTATGGTATTCGCAGTTTGATAGAGTTCAGTAACCTGGTTTGGCCCCTACCTCATTCAGTGCTCTACCCCCATAATTCTTTTACCTCAAGGCTAGCCCTAAAGCTATTTCGAGGAGAACCAGCTATCTCCGAGTTCGATTGGAATTTCTCCGCTATCCACAGTTCATCCGGTGCCTTTTTAACGACAATCAGTTCGGACCTCCACTGAATTTTACTTCAGCTTCATCCTGACCATGGATAGGTCACCCGGTTTCGGGTCTATTATATATGACTTATATCGCCCTATTCAGACTCGATTTCTCTTCGGCTCCATTCCTTATTCAGAACTTAACCTCGCCATATACAATAACTCGCTGGACCGTTCTACAAAAAGTACGATATCGCGCCTTAAATCGCTCTATCTGCTTGTAAACATAGGGTTTCAGGTTCTCTTTCACTCCCCTCCCGGGGTCCTTTTCACCGTTCCCTCACGGTACTTGTTCTCTATCGGTTACCAAGTAGTATTTAGCCTTACGGAATGGTCTCCGCTCTTTCATACGAGATTTCTCGTGTCTCGCACTACTCTGGATTTATCTCGCCTTCACTCTGTTTTCATATACAGGACTTTCACCTTCTTTGGTTTACCTTCCCTGGTAATTCTACTAACATCATTCTTGGCTTTATTGATAATCCGAACCCCACAAATATTACTATCTATGGTTTGGGCTCTTCCTGTTTCGCTCGCCACTACTTCAGGAATCGTTATTACTTTCTTTTCCTATGGGTACTAAGATGTTTCAGTTCCCCACGTTCCCTTCCTATACACTACTTTACTCATGTATGGATATACAGTCTTTTTTTACTGTATGAGTTCCCTCATTCGGACACCCACGGCTCGATGGATATTTGCTCCTCCCCGTGGCTTTTCGCAGCTTATCACGTCCTTCTTCGGCTCTTGGTACCTAGGCATTCTCCCTACGCTCTTTGTAGCTTAACCTTCTTTGTGATTATTTACTTCGTACTGCTTTGTCAAACTTCACTAAAAATCTCCTCAATATACAAACGTATTATTTCGTCGATTTTTGTTCGTTTTCCTCGCATTACTCGTAACTAATCCCAAATTCTTCTTTTAATTAATTAATCTAATTTATCGGTTTTCTTCATTGTTACAATTTTCTCAATGTTTAACATTGTCTCAATTGCTTTTGGTTGAATTGTTATACTAGACTTCTTTAATCTAATATACTAGTTTACCTTATTTTTTGCTTTCTCTATATAATTTTCAATGTACTTTTACTTAACTTTAATAGTTAAGTTTGGTGGGCTCAAATGGAATCGAACCATCGACCTCACGCTTATCAGGCGTGCGCTCTAACCATCTGAGCTATGAGCCCATATTGTCTAGAGTTGAATTCTAAAGTTCTTATCTCTTTTGTAAGCTCACTCTATTTTTTAATAAAATAGTACCGCCCTTGCTATTTTTCAGAATTCATAAAGAAAAAACCCGGCGCTAAATGCTTACCGGGTTTTAGATTTATCAGGCAAATAGCAGTGTTAACCGCTAATCTGCTCCATCGCCTGCAAAATACGCTTATCTGAAATCGGATAAGGCGTACCAAGTTGTTGAGCGAAGTAACTAACGCGCAACTCTTCTATCATCCAACGGATCTCTTTCACGTCTTCATCCTCACGACGTGCGGGCGGCAGTTTGTTGATCCATTGCTGCCACGCCTGCTGGACATTTTCGACTTTCAGCATCTGAGCACGGTCGCGATGTGGGTCAACCGCCAGTTTTTCCAGCCGTTTTTCAATCGCCTGCAAATAACGCAGCGTGTCGCCCAACCGTTTGAAGCCGTTACTAGTGACAAAACCGCGATATACCAACCCGCCCATCTGCGCTTTAATGTCAGAAAGCCCCAGCGCCATGGTCATATCCACCCGCCCTTTCAGACGTTTATTGATATTGAACACCGCAGTAAGGATTTGCTCGACCTGCTTCGCAATATCCACCACCGTGTCGTTCAGTTCAGCGCGGACTTTTTCATGCAGCGCAGCAAAGCCTTCTTCCGTCCAGACCGGGCCACCATTGGCGTCGATCAGTTGATCCACACCGCAGGAGATACAGTCGTCGATCAGCTCCAGCACTTTGCCATACGGGTTAAAGTACAGCCCCAGCTTGGCTTTGTTTGGCAACTTCTCATGCAAATATTTGATTGGCGAGGGAATATTCAGCAGCAGTAGACGGCGAAGACCGTTCCACATTGCCTGCTTTTGTTCCAGCGGATTATCAAACAGTTTGATCGCCACGCTGTCGCGTTCATCCACTAGCGCTGGCCACGCCTTCACTTTATAGTTGCCACGCTTCTGTTCGTAGCTTTCCGGCAGCTGACCAAAACTCCAGATATGTAAGCCGCTCTGCTCGATACCGTCATCCGCCACCGCAGACAGCGTTTCCTGCACTTTGCCTTTCAGCGCATCTTTCAGATCTTGTAGAGAGCGCCCTTCTTTTAGCTTCTTGTTTTTGTCATCCACCACGCGGAATGTGATTTTCAGGTGATCGGGCACCTGATCCCAGTGCCAGTCTTCGCGGTCAACGGTGACGCCAGTCATCCGCCGTAGCTCTCGTTCAAGGCTGTCGAGCAACGGCAATTCCAGCGGTGTGACGCGGCCTAAAAAAGCTTCGGCGTAGTTTGGCGCGGGCACAAAATTACGCCGTACCGGTTTCGGCAACGATTTAATCAGAGCAATCACCAGTTCGCGGCGCAGACCGGGGATCTGCCACTCAAATCCGCTCTCCTCCACCTGGTTAAGTAACGGCAGCGGGATATGCACGGTCACACCGTCAGCATCCGCGCCGGGCTCAAACTGATAGCTCAAACGCAGTTTGAGATTGCCCTGATGCCAGAAGTTCGGGTAATCCAGTTTGCTGATTTTTTCCGCCCCTTCTTTGATCAACATGCTCTTTTCAAAGTTGAGCAAATCAGGCGTTTCGCGGCTGACTTTTTTCCACCAGCTGTCGAAGTGACGTGCGGAGATCACATCGTGGCTGATGCGCTGGTCGTAAAACTCAAACAGCGTTTCGTCATCCACCAGAATATCGCGGCGACGAGTTTTGTGTTCCAGTTCTTCCACTTCGGCCCGTAGTTTCAGGTTTTCACGGAAGAATGCGTGACGCGTCTGCCAGTCACCTTCCACCAGCGCGTGGCGAATAAAGAGTTCACGACATAACGCCGGATCGATCTGGCTGTAGTTGACCTTACGCGCAGCAACAATCGGCAACCCGTAAACGGTGACTTTTTCCGTTGCCATCACCGCGCCCTGCGCCCGTTCCCAGTGCGGTTCGCTGTAGGTGCGTTTAATCAAATGCTGAGCAACTGGCTCCACCCATTCTGGATCGATGCGTGCCGCAATGCGCCCCCACAGGCGGCTGGTTTCTACCAGTTCCGCCACCATTACCCATTTCGGCTGCTTTTTAAATAAGCCGGAACCGGGGAAGATGGAGAAACGCGCGTTACGTGCGCCGGTATATTCTTGTTTATCGGCATCTTTCATGCCGATATGGGAAAGCAAACCGGTCAGTAAGGCGATGTGAATTTCGCGATACTCCGCCGGTTCGCTGTTAACCGGAATGCCAAGTTCTTTCACCACCTGGCGCAACTGGGTGTAGATATCCTGCCATTCGCGCACGCGCAGATAGTTGAGATAATCGGTACGACACAGGCGACGGAAGGCGTTGGAAGAAAGCGCCTTTTGCTGCTCGCCAAGATAATTCCACAGATTTACAAACGCGAGGAAGTCGGATTCTTTGTCGTGGAAGCGACGATGTTTTTCGTCCGATGCCTGCTGTTTGTCCATCGGTCGTTCGCGCGGATCCTGGATGGAGAGCGCGGACGTGATAATCATCGCCTCACGCACGCAGCCATGTTTTTGCGCTTCCAGCACCATACGCGCCAGACGTGGGTCGACAGGCAACTGCGAGAGCTGGCGACCGAGCGGCGTCAGTTTATAGGCGCTGGCCTGTTCATCCGTGGTGATCGCGCCCAGCTCTTCGAGCAGACGCACGCCATCCTGGATATTACGTTTATCCGGTGCTTCGACAAATGGGAACGCGGCGATATCGCCCAACCCCAGCGCGGTCATCTGTAAAATAACCGAGGCCAGGTTGGTACGCAGAATCTCCGGATCGGTAAACTCCGGGCGCGAGAGGAAATCGTCTTCGGAATAGAGACGAATACAGATCCCTTCGGACACACGACCACAGCGGCCTTTACGCTGGTTGGCAGACGCCTGCGAAATGGGCTCAATCGGCAAACGCTGCACTTTGGTGCGATAGCTGTAGCGGCTGATACGCGCTGTACCGGGGTCGATAACGTATTTAATCCCCGGTACGGTCAGCGACGTTTCCGCGACGTTGGTCGCCAGCACAATGCGCCGTCCACTGTGCGACTGGAACACGCGGTTCTGTTCGCTGTTCGAAAGCCGCGCATAAAGCGGCAAGATTTCGGTATGCCGCAGATTTAGCTTGTTCAGCGCATCGGCGGTATCGCGAATTTCCCGCTCACCGCTCATAAAGATCAGAATGTCGCCGGGGCTTTCCTGACTCAGTTCGTCTACAGCGTCAAAAATCGCCTGCAACTGATCGCGCTCGGTGTCATCGGCTTCTTCAACAATCGGGCGATAGCGCACTTCCACCGGATAGGTCCGACCGGAGACTTCGATAATCGGCGCATTATTAAAGTGGCGCGAAAAGCGTTCCGGGTCGATAGTCGCGGAAGTGATAATGATTTTTAGGTCAGGACGTCGCGGCAGCAACTCTTTCAAATAGCCGAGCAGAAAATCGATATTCAGGCTGCGTTCGTGCGCTTCGTCAATAATGATAGTGTCGTACTGCATCAGCAGGCGGTCTTGCTGGATCTCCGCCAGCAGGATACCGTCGGTCATCAGCTTGACCATCGTGTTATCACTAACGTGATCACTGAAACGCACTTTGTAACCGATGCAACCGCCCGGCTCCGTTTTCAGCTCTTCCGCAATACGGTTCGCCACCGTTCGTGCCGCCAGGCGACGCGGCTGGGTATGGCCGATCAGCCCTTTAATCCCGCGCCCCAGTTCCATACAGATTTTCGGTAGCTGAGTCGTCTTACCGGAACCGGTTTCCCCGGCGACGATCACCACCTGGTGATCACGAATCGCTTCGAGAATATCCTTCTTTTTCTGACTAACTGGCAAATTGTCGGGATAAGTGATTTCCGGTCGTGCCGCTTCACGCAGCAGGACTTTCCCTGCCGCCTGGTCAATCTCTTTCGCCATCTCCTGGAAAATGGCCTGTTGTGCATCAGGATTTTTAACCTTCTTCACACCGTGCAGACGGCGTAAAAAACGCTGTCTGTCGCGCAGCATCAGCGAATCCAGCCGCTGCTGCAAGGCAGTAAAGGTCAATTTTTGTTGTTCTGTCATAACGTTAGTGGGCAGTAGTCTGCCTGATTAATTTTCTTTTAAATGATAGATATAGAGTACCACATCGCGGCTTTCTATGCGTTGTTCAATAAATTCGAACATAGGCTTCGATTTATTGCGCTATCTCTGTGGCAGGATTGTGAATAAAGTGTCAGCAAGCAACGGGGCATCGCCCATTCAAACATCTATAAGGAAACACCATGAGCAAGGTATTAGTTCTTAAATCCAGCATCCTGGCAGGGTACTCTCAGTCTAATCAGTTGTCCGATTATTTTGTTGAACAATGGCGCGAAAAGCACTCCGCTGATGAAATCACCGTTCGCGACCTGGCTGCAAATCCGATTCCGGTGCTGGATGGCGAACTGGTTGGTGCACTGCGTCCGAGCGATGCGCCGCTGACTCCGCGTCAGCAGGAAGCTCTGGCACTTTCCGATGAGCTGATTGCCGAGCTGAAAGCCCACGACGTTATCGTTATTGCGGCACCGATGTATAACTTCAACATCTCGACTCAGTTGAAAAACTATTTTGACCTGGTTGCACGCGCAGGCGTTACTTTCCGCTATACCGAGAACGGTCCGGAAGGTCTGGTAACGGGTAAAAAAGCCATCGTTATTACCAGCCGCGGTGGGATCCACAAAGATGGACCAACGGACCTGGTGACGCCGTATCTGTCCACGTTCCTGGGCTTTATCGGCATTACCGATGTGAAATTTGTCTTCGCCGAAGGGATCGCATACGGTCCGGAAATGGCAGCGAAAGCACAGTCTGACGCGAAAGCAGCCATCGACAGTATTGTTGCTGAATAACCGGACACGATCTTGATGTGGACTGTAGATATTCAGTCCACATCTCAATCCGCTTACCTGTTTTCCCATAATTTCAGCATCGCTTTGTGCTCTTCCTTAAGCACAATCCGCGAGCGTCTGGCTCGAATATAACTAATCACTTCATCAACGGTTTTACAATGTCCGTAACATAACAGCCATGCCGCCACCACCAGCGCACTGCGCGATAATCCCAACGCGCAATGGACCAGAACGCTGCCTTGCTCTTCGCGTAATGTTTCCAGCATCGCCACGGCCTGTCGGAGCTCCCCCTCTTCCGGAACCACCAGATCCAACATCGGTACACAAAAATAGAGTCGATCTTTTGTCGCTCGTCCGCGAGGGAATTCAAAGGTGACGTCCAGAACCGCATTCTGTGCCGGAATATGTTGTGGAAACGCCCCTAAATAAACACCAGCCGTAATTTTGCTCACCGGCTCCAGGCGAAGGCAAAACCAACGCATAGACAGCCACATCCCGATGCGCCATGGCAATGTCAGCCAGTAAACGGCAGGCGGGAGTTTCCCTTGACTATCTTTACCTGTTGTTATCGCGCCAAGCCCACCGTACCCACGGCCAATAATGAGTAGCGATAATACTGGCCAACATAACCAGACTGACCACCATAACTGAAGCATTATCATTAGCTCCATCAACACAATGCACGCGCCCGCGCCTACGACATATGGCAGTGCTATTTTGATTCGACGTTGATCAGGTTTCTGATAATTCCAACGACGGTCGACGGGCACCATCCAGTCAATCAACATACCTACCGCCAGCCCTGTGATGACATCAATAAAATGATGCTGCCAGGTCGTCAGCGTCGAAATGGCGATGAGTAAAAACCATCCGCCGCAGACTTTACGCCACCTCACAGCCAGATGCTGACGAAAGTGACGCCAAAGTAGCCAGCAGAGAATAATATGCAGCGAAGGAGACTGGTTATAAGGCAGATCAAACAGTTCAAGTTGCGAAAATAGCCATCCTGTTACCCCACTCACTTCAGGACGGATAAAACTAAACTTCAGCGGATAGAGAAAAAAACCGCAGCAGGCCATTACCGTTGCCAGAATAAGCCGGTGGACCAGTCGGCGCTGCTCAAATGTCGAGCTACAAACGAACAGCGAAAATCCATATAAAAGATCCAGACTCCAGTAAGGAAAAATAGTCCAGGGAAGAAAAGGGATCGCCGTTTCCCAACCGAATACCTGACTGGGGATATCATGGTTGTTAAGATCCTGAGTCGCGGTGAACTGATTAAGAAATCCATATGTGAAGAAGAAAAACGGGGCCAGCAACAATAACCAGCCAGCTCCTTGTAGCAATACGTTCCGGCGTTCAGTTATCACGACGCACCGCCATCGAAACCGTAAAAATGCCCCACTCATCAATCCGTTGTGTGCATTTATCAAATCCGGCATCATGCACGAGCGAATCCATCTCCCCTTGAGAACGCACGCGCATTACCCACGGTTTACCATCTTTATGACTGGTTAATACCCCGGCAATCAGCTCCAGTTGTGGGTGCCACGGCTGCCCGGTGTAGATGAGAATGCCACCCGGTTCGATGGCATTGGCAAGACCTGCGAGTGAGTTTTTTACCTGCTCATTTTCGGGAAAAAGCTCATACAGGCCAGAGACAATCGCCAGCGTAGGCCGCGGAGTTAACGTGCTGAGTTCTGCCGGATTAAACGCATCGCCCTGTTCAAAACGCGCCCGACCAGACATTCCCCGTTGGGCAATCATCTCTTGCCCTTGTGCAACATTTACCTCACTGTAATCACGTAACAAAATTTCGCTTATGGCGGGCTCGTTTGCCAGCGCATCCAGTACATAGCGCCCATGCCCTGCGGCAATGTCAACCACGCGGACGGCTAAACCTTTGGCGTGGAGATCGGCAACGGCTTGTTTAATCAGCATTTGTAAATGGGTTTTGCGCTGGCGAATACCGCGCCAGCCAACACTGTTCAGGTAGATTTTGTCGATAAAGCGCCCGAATGCGTTACTGCCTTGCGGTTGATTTTGATAGACATAATCCAGGGAACTGCCTGAATCAAAGCCGGTGCTCATTCCGAGATGCAGGCCCGCAGAGTGCGCCCCGAACAATTTCATCGCCTTTCGCATAAAGCGATACGCCAAATCAACCGGCGATAACGCAAAAAATTTTTGAAGTGTTATTATTTCATTATCTTTTTGAACACGAGGTGTTAATAATTTACTATGGACGACCCTTTAAGTAAAAAGCAAATCAATATTGTTGACACCGCTCTTTTTGCGTAAGTAATTCTTTCCTTGTACGATGAGCGCGGTGTCCCCGTGCTTCTATTTTGTATTGGAGGAAGGAGAATGCTTCAAATTTACTATACCGACGAAAATAATCAGCTTTTGTCGCTTGACGTCGAAAACGGCGTCGAAAACGTCGATCTCACCGGAAAATGGATTAACCTTTCAAACCCCACGGACAAAGAAATCGAACTCGTGAGCCGCGCTACCGCGCTTCCCGAGGACTATATCAAAGCCGCGTTGGACGAGGAAGAGCGCGCCCGTATCGAAGTCGAAGACGGGAATCTTCTGACGCTTTTCGATATCCCGGTTATGGAAGACGACGAGGGCAGCGACTACTATACCTATTCGACCTTGCCGTTTGCTTTCATTTCAAACCAGAAAACCGTCGTTACCGTTTGTCTGAAAGAAAATATCATCACGCAAAACTTCATTATGAACCGCGTGAAAGGTTTCGCGACGTATAAACGCACAAGGTTTTTGTTGCAACTTATGTACGTTTCAAGTACGAAATTTTTGCAATACCTGCGCCAGATCGACAAAACCAGCACCCGTATTCAGGCGGAGCTGAACAAAAGTATGAAAAACAAGGAGCTTATCCAACTTCTGGATATCGAGAAATCACTTGTTTACTTTTCGACGTCCCTTCGCGGAAACAGTTTCGTCATCGACAAGATTCAGCGCACCGAAGGCGTGAAATTTTATGAGGAAGACCAAGACCTTTGGGAAGACGTCGGCATCGAAAACCGTCAGGCAATCGAAATGTGTAATATTTATCGGGACATTCTGTCGGGCACGATGGACGCGTTTGCGTCGGTCATCAGCAACAACCTGAACATCGTCATGCGTACGCTTACCATTCTGACGCTGCTTGTTGCGATACCTTCCATGATTGCGGCGTTCTGGGGAATGAACACCGGCGTGCCGTGGGAAGGGAAACTGTACGGTTTCTGGATTGTCGTGGGGATTTCGATTGCGATTTGTCTGGTTTTGGGCTTATTTATGTTCAAGAATCGCGGCAGGAAGAGATAACACGGCGGTTAAAATTGACATAAAAGTATTTCTTTGGTATAATTTACCCTGAACTTTTGTTCAGGGTGATTTTTTTATGCGCAAAAAAGTTTTATTAAGTTTACTGATTTTAATAATTGCGGCGTCGGTGCTTACGGCGTGCAATAAGGGTAAGGACAAAAACCCCGCCGTAACTTACGGCGATATTTACGTGCAACACGGCGGAATTGTGAGAAAAGCCGATTATGACCACGATCGTTCGTTTGTCTTGCCCGAAGGGCTTATGCCGTATTACGAGGAAAAAGGCACGGTCAATACGTACAAGGAGTACGTCAATGCCTACGACAAGGAAAACGGCGTGTTTAAGGTCAGGAAAGACATCCTCGGCGAGAACGGCAAGGTCGCTTCGTCAAGGTACGGTTTCGTCAGCCTTAAAACGAAAAAGCTTATCGGAAGCGGCGCGGTGTATTCTGCGGACTTTTTTGTCGAAAACGGTTTTATCGGCGCGTACAATGCCGACACGAATAAATATGAACTTTTCAGAAACGACGGCACGCGGCTGAACGAACCGGTGAGTGCCGATTCCAAAAAAACGTCCGAAATGTTTATGACGTTGTCGGAGGACTATTACGCACTTTCGGACGGCAATAACTCCTGGCAGATTTACGCCGCAAACAACTCCGCGTCGCCCGTTGCAGGCGGCAAAAAGTTTTCAACCTATTATTTCGACGAGCAAGCGCAAAAGGCTTATGACGTGTCGTATATCGTTGCCGACAATTACATTATCGCAACCCGTATGATAAAAGCGACGTCGGTGTTTTCAAAGGACGCCGTCGTTGACGTTGTCGCGTACGACCTTGCAAGCGGCAATGAAATCACAAGCATGTTCAAGGGCGTCGGCGCATATTCGTCGGGCGCAATCCGCGCGGCGTATTACCTCGGAGGCGACAAATTTTATTGCTATGAACAAACGTCCAGCACCAAAGACGACGGATATCAGTATAAGGTGCTGACCAATCCCGAAGAGGAAGAAATCGACAAGCGATACACTTATTACAAAATTTCGGTGTGGACGTACGATATGAAAACGGGCGCGAAAACCCTTATCGTTCCCGACCGCATTTTCTCGACAATCGTCAATAAATATTATAAAAAGAGCGTTGGTCGTGATTTGTCGGAATATATTAACAACGGATACAGTTGGGTGTCGGTCGCAATCACCAGAGACGCCGACCGCGTTGCGACGCAGGATCAGCAATACGTCATCGACAGCAATCTGAATATTTACGTTTCGCTGTCGGATAAGTCGGGCAGCGCGACTCGTTACGACGAAGGCTCCAACGATTATCGCTACGTCAAACTGACTTTTGTCGACGGCTACGGCTTTGACGAGGACTCCACTTCCGACCTTATTATTTACGACAAACAGGGCAACACCGTTTTAAGAAAAGAAGGCACTTACAGCAAGGTCTTTTACAACAACGGTATCGTTACCGCGGTCAAGGAAGTTGAGGACGGAAGCAAGTACGTCGTCGCTTATAAACTTGACGGCACGGTCGTCTTTGACGAAACGAGAGAATACTCCGACATCGTCGGAAGCACTTATAACAACGACCGTCTGGCTTTCGTCGGAAAGTACGCAATGGCCAAAAAAGGCACGACGTACCTTCTTGTCGACAACACGGGACGCGACCTCGGAAATCCCTCGGTCAGCGATATGTACACGACAAAAAGAGGCGCGTTCTTCTTCAACGGCGTGTACGTTACGCAGGATAAAAAAACCTTGAAATTCGGGCTTAAAAACTACGACGGCGACGTTATTTTTGAAAATAAGTTCAAAGAAGTGATTATCGACGCGAAAAGGTTCGGCGACGTGGCGTTTTACGCAAAGGACGAAAACGGCCTTCAAGCCTGGCGAGGTTACGCCGGAGGAAGCGAATCAAATCGGATACGAGCTGGCCTCCGAATTGCTGAAGGGCGACTATGCGTTTATCGTAGCCACCCATACAGACCGCAAACACATTCATAATCATATTGCGTTTTGCTCGGTTTCGCTGGAATGCACGCACAAATTCAGAGATGTTATCCGTTCAGGAAAACTGGTGGCCGAGCTTAGCGACAAGATCTGCGAGGAGCATCGCCTATCCGTAATCAAGAACCCGCAGGACAAAACCGTTTCCTATGATAAGTGGCTGGGGAACAACGCAAAAACCAGCGGCCGCGATTGGCTGCGAATGACGATTGACGCTGCACTGCGAATGCAGCCAGATGGTTTTGATGCGCTAATGCAATTGCTTGAAGACGCCGGATGCTGGTTTAAGCGAGGCGCTCAAATCAGCATCAAACCTCCCAATGGAAAGCGTTATGTTCGTCTGGATACGTTGGGAGCGGAGTATACAGAAGCTGCCCTGCGTTCTGCGCTTACCGGTCATCATGTTCATATTCCCAAGGTACCAAGAAGTCAGTTCACGCCCAGTCAGGTGGAACTGCTAATTGACATTGAAGCAAAGCTCCGTGCAGGCAAAGGAAAAGGTTATCAGCGTTGGGCAGAAAGGCACAACACAGACGCCGTTGCCAAGTCGATGATCTATCTAAAGGAGCACCATATTTCTTCCTATGACGAGCTTGAGGAGAAATTGCGCTCCGCACTTGCCAGCCGAAATGCGCTCAAGGATAGAATCCGAACCGCTCAATCACAGATGACTGAGATTCGCAACCAGCGGAATGCGATTCTTAGTTACCGCAAAACCAAAGACATCTATACACAATATCGGGAATCGGGCTGGTCGCCAGCGTTCTATCGGGAGCACAAAGCAGAGATCGAAGCACACAAAAAGGCACAGGCCATCTACAGTGCCGCTGATGGAAAGCTGCCGACATTGGCCGAGCTTTCGGAGGAATTTGACCGACTGCTTAATCAGAAACGCGAAGACAGAGAAGTTCTCTCTCAGCATAACACGGAACTTCGCGATCTTCGTCATATCAAAACCAACCTCGATACCCTCTTATCCGATGAGGATTATGAGGCCGATCTACACAACCACGCTATACCTTCCGAACCCGATCAGCACCGCAGCTGTGAATCTGTGGAGCGATAGACGAAAGCCCTATGCCTTTCTGCGTTAAAAGCGATTAGGCATAGGGTTTTTTTCTTTTGGAGTGGGCGTAAGCCCAAACGGAGAATGCGCAAGCATTCTTCATAACCGCAGAGCATGCTCTGCTTAAAGGGGATTGGGGGCAGGTGCCACCAACAAGCAAAGTGCGAAAAGTATAACGTTCGCCCTGCTTGCACCGATTATCTCAAATTTGACATAACAATGCCAAATCAGTATGAAATCTCTCCAATCAGCTCATTGGCTTCATTGATAAATCCTTTCCAGATCACTTCAGATTCGGAGTACTTATAAACAGCTGCAACCCATTGACCGCCCGCGTCAACAAAGTCATCTGCATATTCCCATTGTGGCTCAATAACATAGGCTCCTGTCGTGTCCACAAATCCGTATTGCCCATCAACCTCGACGCGCGCGAGCATATTGGCGGTAAAGTCGTATGCCGCATCCCATTCGGAGGAGAGTACGATGTCCCCGTTTACACTCGCAAAGCCGCATTGACCTACAGGATCATCAAGCGGCCCTACGATCCGTTCTTCGTCAATTACGCGAATCCAGCCGTTTGTGAGCTCGTTATAACCATCGTGATAGGGATAAATAGTCTCTGGGAACGTGGACAGTGTTTCGCCGTCCATGCTCAAATATCCCCACGTGCCGTCGCCATAGTTTACAAATCGGAAATATTGGTTCTCCTCAAACCATGTGATAGAATAGTTACTGTCGATCTCGGCGATCAGTTTTCCTGTATTGTCAATGAGTTTTGTCGATTTATCGTCGTTGAGCGTATATCGATTATCAGCTTCATAGAACAAGGTTTCACCAGGCTCCAAACTCAAAACAGTCTCCCCATCTGAATGAACCCATTTCCACTTGTTTGTGCCAGGATCGGTTACGCGCCAAATATCTTCTTCAAGGCTACCTACAAGAGGTGCTGAGGGCCACTGCGCGGGCATAATGACATTGCATTCATAATCAGCAATGCCCCACAGGTCATTTTCACAATAGGCGACGAGCTGATCGCTGAGCCATTCAAATTTCGTCCACGTTTCAGGCGCGAGATGATGCTGTTCTCCCTGAACCAGATATATTTCTTTCTTTCCATTCGGCTGGTAAACAATATGCTGCCACAAGTCTACATGCTTGTCGAAGAATAGACGGCCCCGGTCAAAGGACTCATCTACTCTAATTTCATCCAATGGCGCAAAAAAGATATATTCCCACCACACCTCTGAGGTTAATTGACCGTTTGTGTCGATTTGATTGTATTGATCCTCGTATCTGATGAAGAGTTTTCCATTTTCAAATTCATACAACATCAGATCGAACTTTGTGTCTGAGAGCCATTCACCCTCCGTATTCATCAGCTGCATGACCTTTTCCCCGTCAGCGCCGTACCAGGATACCAGCAGGACATATGGCGGCACGGCTTCCGAGGTGCAATTCGTTGGAATGGCCTCAATCTCATCGCATGCAAACGGCTCGACAATGATTTTGCCAGTACGGTCAATCCGCCCAATCTTATCGTCCACATAGATGTTGGCCTGCCCCGTCGCGTCAAAGTAGCCTGTGCCATCAAACTCAGCGGCATGCAAAACAGTCCCATCTGTTGATTGCAGTCCAATTTTGTCATTCTCTTTGAAGAAAGCGACATTCCCCTGCGAAGCGTAGGCTTGGTGTTCTTCTGCCAGCACAGAGCCGCTAAAGGTGAAAACCAGCAATAGGAACATCATAAGCATATTCTGTATACGGTGTTTCATGGTAGAGCCTCCTTTAGTTTTCTTTTTGGGGTTGTGTCCCATATGCAATCAACTTGTCTGAATTTTTTTGATACCATTCATATGCGTCGTAGGTTTGCAGACCGATATTGGAGCCGCCTATACCAAGCAGCCCAATGGGATATATTTCTCCTGTGTCCTTATCTTCCAGATTCTCTACAACGATATACACGTGATCGTAACTGAATTTATCCCCATCGTTATCAATGAAAACAAATGTATTTGGATGATAAGTTAATTGCTCAATGTCCAACGGTCCTCCTTTTGGTATTTCCGTTAGGGAATCTCCACTTCTAAAATTGTTTGCCATATATTCAATTTTCGTAAAAGATTGACCTTTCATTCCCTCTCGATTAAGCGTCAACAGCGAGCCGATTTTTAGGATACCCCAACAATCTGTCTTCAAAACTCCTTTGTCTATTCTACCGGATGTTTCTGTACTATACTGGAGTCGCCCATTCTTTTCCAAATAGATTAATAGTTTTGCATACTCTTGCCAATCTTCATTTGTCATTGTATCCTTGTCGCCAAGAGCATCATTGAATTTTGTTATTTTACCATCAATTAAATCTTGAAAGTTGGGGTTGCTGTATTCATGCATTTCTGTTTCAGGAGGCACATCCGCTTCTTGGTTCCCAGATGGATAAAGCAGGCCATTCAGTTTGTTATAAAACTCTTTAAGCTTCGCTTCCACTATGGCCAATTCATTCTCTCGTTTATTACTTAATTTGACGTTGGTGAGCGTAGTTTCCTTCCCAATGATCACTTCAGATGAATACTGTTCAATCAGCGCCCTGATCTGAGGAGGATATTCCTCTTTTGCTGCGCTCATTTCCTTCAGTAAATCCCTTCCATTTCCAAGCCAAGTGGCTTTATTCTTTTGTGTGTCCTTCATCCATGCGGTAAGTGAATCGTAAGCATCCAAAGCGTTGTTTTTCTGAGCCTCGTAATTGTTAAAGTAATCGCAGTATTTCGCCACAATCTCTTGTGCCTTTTTCTTATAGTTCACATCGGATGGATCAAGTGATCTCAATTCGCTCTGCATATTGTCTACAACAGCTTTAAGAACCCGTCTTCATAAGCGATGAAGCAGCACAGCGGCACCTGCAATGCGGATCATTGCTTCCTCAATTGAAACTAAAATTTCAAACTCCTTTGCGAGACGGCGAGCAGCATTCATCCAGCCAAAGGTGCGTTCGACAATCCAGCGCCACGGAAGTTTTTCCCACTCATGAGGCTTGATTTTCT
>OLPA01001881.1_pt1 | contig 16613 bp, 19 predicted proteins | sample 1672811 | NCBI WGS metagenome assembly OLPA01 (sample SAMEA3136726, study PRJEB25190) | human gut metagenome | biome: human gut; feature: human-associated habitat; material: faeces | place: Austria | collected 2013
TGTATCATGCTCCTTATTTGAATTTTTATTTTTAAAATAATATACTAATGACACTATTACTCCACCTATAAGCAAACTTAACATTCTAGTTACAAAATCATGACCCTCTGCGGGATTTGACTGATTAAAAATGTAACATAAAAGAAATGGCATATACGCCTTATATTCTGGTTTTGCTGATGGAATGTACATAATTAAGAATATTGTAATAAAGTTTACAATCAAACCTATTACTGGATTTATTTGAGCCAACTTATTTGAAAATCCTATTTGTAAAAACATCAAAACAATAACAAATGGTGCTTGTTTTATATTAATTCCTATATCCATATACCAATACATCATAGTTCCAATTAATACACATACCCATGTCAAAGAATTATTTGTACCAAATATTTGTGAAAATACGCCTACAAATAATGTAATAAAAACCAACTTTAATAAATTAGAAAATATACTTTTACGTGTTATTTTTTGCATAAAATACCTTCTTTCTCACAAAAATTATGGCTAATATTTACAAAAAAAATTAGCGCTCTGTAAAAACGACTGCTAATATTTTATACCTATTTTTAGCAGTTGTCAATTCAAAGTGCTAAATATTCACATAAATTTCACATTTAACTTTTCTATTTTCCCATTCACCATTAACATATCTTTCCATATTATTGATTAATCAAATTTATCCCTTTGATTGTTGGATACAGTAACTTTATAAAATCTGTTGCATCTTGTTTTGAGCCAACAACACTCCCATAATGAACTGGTATAGCAAATTTAGGTTTTATAATATTTATTAATTGTGCTGCCTCTTTAAAATCCATTGTATATGTTCCTCCAACTGGAACAAAAGCAACATCACATTTTACTTTTCTATTTTCTTCTGTAATGTCCGTATCTCCTGCAATATAGTATCTAATATCATCTAGTGTGATGATATAACCAACCCAACCATTTTCTTTTGGATGAAATGTCTTATTTGTATTATATGCTGGTATTGTTTCAAATTTAATTCCTTGTACCATATACTTTTCATTTGGTTCTACAGTAATAATTGCATTTTTATTTATGCCTTTTCTTAATAGTTTTGTTAATAATTCTTCTGGTATTATAATAGTTGTATTTTCATTTATAACCTTATCTATATCTTCCTCAGAATAGTGGTCAAAATGGTCGTGTGTTATAAAAACAATATCTGCATCATTATAATTTTTATCTATTTTAAATGGATCTATATAAATTACTTTATTTTTACTTATTCTTATACTACTATGGTATAAAACTTCTATATTTTTTAACATTTATATCCTCCTTGATTTTTTTGCATTGTATCATAAAAAAGCAAAAAAATAAATAGTACCAAGCAAAGTATTCTTACTTTACTTGATACCAATTTTATTCATATTTTGGACTACCATATCCCATAACTTGCACATCATCAAAAGAGTACATTCTTTCAGCACATTTATTGCTTGTATTTCCCTCTATTGTATAGATATTTCTATTAGTAATATCTGTTCTCGTTACAATTCCAACATGATCACTTGTCCCATCTTGATTACCGTTTTCATCTTTCCAGTCAAAGAAAATTATATCCCCTATAATAGGATAATAGTTTTCTCCTCTATCGTGCCATTCATTTTTTTCTTTAAACCAATTTATGCCATCTGTACAAACAGAAAATTTTGGTATTATTCCTTTTTCTATGTAATCACATTCATTAGCACACCAACTCACATAACAAGCACACCAATGTACATGTTCTTCAAAGCCATACCATTTCCAGAACTTATCTCCTCCCTCATTTCCTATTTGTGCTTTTGCAACTAATATTATTTCACTATTAGGAATTTGTGAAGTATCATAATCTGCATCTCCATTGCTGTTAAAAATTGCAGCTATAAATCCTCCAATTAAAGCTATAACAAGAATAATTACAACTGCTACCCAGCCTCCTGCAATAATTGCTGATATAATAGCTTTTGTAGTAGTAATTATTGCTTTTACTGTTTTTATAGTAGCTTGTACTGTAACTTTTGTAGCTTTTATTGTAGCTTGAATAGTTTTTTTTGATATTTGTACTGCTCTTTGTGTCATTTTAACACTTTCTTTTGCAACTATTTTAGTATTTTTTGCTACTTGCTCTGATGTCTTTATTCCTTTTTTAGCAAGTGTAGTAGTATTTTTAGCTGTTTTAATACTTTGCTTTGTTCCTTTTTTTATTGTTTTGCTTGAATTTTCAACTACATTTTTTAACTCTCTTGCCTTTTTTTCTTTAATTCTAGATTTTAATATTTCTACTTTTTGTTTTCCTTTTATAAAATTTTCTTGTGTTTCTTTTAATGATTTTTTTCCAATTTCATTTACTTCAACTGCTCCTTTTCTTGAAATATAGCTTATATCATTTTGGATTTTTTGACTTGCATAATTTTCAGCAGTATTATTATCATTTGTAGAAATTTCATTTGCTTTTTCCTTTACAGTTATTAAATTATTTTTGAACTTTTGTACTTGTACTATTTCTTTTTCTAGTTTCTTTATTGTGCCTTTTGGCTTTACTTTGATTTCTGCCATTTGCTCCACCTCCAGACTTTTATATTTTCTTCGCAATGATTACCATTCTTCCATTTTTTTGTGAATATTCACAAGTAGATAATGTTATTAACTTATCTCCGTATTTTAAATTTACATCTGTATTGTAAAATTCTAAATTTCGACAATTTTCTATAAAAGAATTAAACTCTTGCTCATTATAAAAATTAGTATAATTATAATATTTGAAACCATTATCAGAATAGGCTATTGTTTTAAATGCAGTTACTATTTCATAGGTATTTTTAATTGTTTGTCCATCTCTCAAAGTATAAAAATAGATATACTTATGATTTTTATAATAGTTATAATTTTTATAATTTACTAATTCTGCAAACATTGAATTATCGTTCATGTGATGCCCGTAAATAATAAGATTATTACTTGTTCTCAAGTTGCAATATTCAGCTAAGTACGGAGTACCATGACTTGAATATTTCTTATAAATATTTCTATGAAGATAATAATTTTCATTTTGCATAATAGGATAATTTATATTAGTTCCATTTATTTTAATCCAACCTATTACATCTGTATTTATTTTTGATATGTTTTCTAAATTATAGAAATCATCTGGATTTGTATTATTTTCAGTAGATATATTATCTGATTTATCTTCTGAAGCATTTGTATAGTCATTCTCTTGTATCGAATTTTCTTCATTTTTTACTATTTCTTGTAGATCCTCATATATATTGTTTTCTTTTTTATTTTCTGCAATTTCTTTTATAAAAAAGTAGCTACTAATAGCAAATAAAACTATTAGTAGCATTAAGATAAACTTATACTTTTTATTCATTAAATCCTTCTCCTGGCTTCGTTGTCATCAATGTATAAAGTCTTGTATTCTTTGGAAACTTATTAACAAAAGGAACTAAAGATGAACCCACTTTTATAAGTCCTTCTCCAGCTCCTACATTGGTTATATAACTCATCTGCAAATCAGAAATATTAAGTAATTTTGCAAGTTCTATTCTATCTGTACTTGCTTGATTAAGCATTATAATAAACTCTGAATTAGCAAGCATAGTTCTTGCTGTATGACTTTGTAATAAGTCTTCTACATTTTGAGTTATCCCTGTACAAAAAGCTCCATATTTTCTAACTCTTTTCCAAAGTGTAAATAAGAAATTTGCAGAATATTCATATTGGAATAATAAGTATATTTCATCAATGAAAATATAAGTATTTTTTCCTTTTGTTCTATTGGCTGTTATTCTATTTAATATAGAATCTAGAACAACCAACATTCCTATTGGTTGCAATTGTTTTCCTAACTCTAAAATATCATAGCATATTAAACTATTAGATGTATTAACATTAGTATTCATAGCAAATGTATTTAAAGAGCCATTTGTAAATAATTCTATTGCAAGTGCTATTTCTTTTGCCTCATCTTCTGGTTGTTTTAAAAGTTCTTCTCTAAAGTCTTGTAAAGTTGGAGGTACTCCTTGATAGTTACCTTGTTGAAATACTCTGTAAACATTCGCAGTACATCTATCTATTATTGATTTTTGTTTCGGTCCGAGATTGCCACTACCAATTAGTTGTTCACACAAAGATAGTATAAATTCAGATTTTAATATTATTGGATTTGCTCCATCTCCATATTCTGAATTCATATCCATTGCATTTATGTGATTATTACTTACTGCTGATATTTTAATAACCTCTCCACCCAAAGCTTTAACAAGTGGTGCATATTCAGATTCAGGATCTATTAAAATAATATCAGCATTTGGATCTCGTAATCGTATTGAAGTTATTTCTTGTTTACCTGTAAATGACTTTCCACTGCCAGACACTCCCAGAATGAATGAGTTCCCATTTAAAAGCTGTCTTCTATCTGCAATAATCATGTTCTTACTAATAGCATTTTGACCATAAAAAATACCATTCTCGTGCCTTATTTCTTGCACTTTGAATGGCATAAATACTGCTAAACTTTCAGTAGTCAAAGTTCTTACTGCATCTATTTTTCTTACCCCAAAAGGTAATACTGTGTTAAGTCCATCTAATTGTTGAAACCTTAATATTCCTAACTGACATAGATTTTTACTAGCTATTTTTAAAATTGCATCTGTAACACTTTCTAATTTTTCTTTTGACTCTTCTGTTATTACCATTGTAATAACTCCTAAAAACATTCTTTGATCACGAATAGTTAAGTCATCTAGCATTTCCTTCGAGTCATTTCTTTGTTGCTCCATATCATAAGGTATTATTGCAGAAAAATTGTTTTGAGCATTCTGTTTTCTTTGCCAATTTGTAATATTAGTTTCTACACCTAATCTACGATTTTCAGCTTCCTTTACTGCTTCGTCCATAGGGATTGGAATAACATCTATTGATAACATCATATTTTTATTTAAATCTGTAAGTTCTGTTACCATATCATCATTGATATAACTTGAATATTCCTTTAAGAATAATACCCTTCCGTATCTATCTCCCATTTTAAAATGATCTCTTTCAAGTTCAATTGTATCAGGACAAATAAAATCTTTAAAATTATGACCTTTTTTCATTGTTTCGTGTATATCAAATCTAAAAGAAGTTTCTTCTCCAGTTCTATAAAAATCATGTGCTATTCTTAATCTTTCTTTTGCATCTAATTCAATACATTTTGAACCTAATGTATTAAATCTGCTTATCAATTCACTCCCCGCTCTATTAAAATAGTTTCGAGCTTCTTCGACATTTTTCTTATAAACAGATAGTGTTATTATTTTTTCTTGCACAATTTCATTTGCATTTTTTGCTTGAGATATAAGCATTTTATTATATTCTTTTCTATAATCATTAAGTTCATCATTACTTTCATCAAGTAATATTGTTTTTTCAAAATCTAACTTATTTATTCTTCTATTATTTATTGTTATTTTTGTAATTGCTCCAACATCTAGAGAATTTAATAAATCAGAATATTCTAAAAACATTGCCTCTTTATCTTCTTTACTAGCTACTGCATAGTTAATATCCATAAACTTATATGATTTTGAAAATTTATTTTTACTTACTTGAAAAATACCATCTTCCCATATCGCTTTTATTGGAATAATATCTTGAACACATTTTGGTATTTTAAATTTTTCTTTATCTAATTTTAAAATTTTATTAAGAGTTTTCATTGTTTTTTACCTCCTGTTTCTTCTTTTTATTTTTCTTTTCTTTCATCTTTTTTTGTGGTTTTAGCAAACTTTGTTTTAAATTTCTATCAATAGTTGGTTTAAATAATTCAGCATATATATTTGTTGGTTTAAAAGTTAGTTTTTTAGGAGTTAAAAACTCTGATTTTATAACTGCAACAATAAATTTTTCTGCTGTCATTCCGTTATATTTTACAAAACCTAATACAGCAAATGGTACAGCTCCTAAAATGCACACCCAACTTAATGTTTCAATTCCACAGCATGGTTTTAAAATAAAGTATAAAATTACTGCTATAATACAAGCCAAGACAGAAAAAATGAACTGCCTGAGTGACAGTCCGAAAAACATTGCTTCTGTGTAATTTCTGATTTCTCTGTTGATCTTGACTTCCAATAATCTCACCTCCACTTATCGTTCCAACTCACGGGAGTTTTTGTTTTGCTCCTTATAGGCAGAAAGAACATCTGCACCGTCATAACCAATTTCATTCAGCTTTTCTTTCGTCATACCGTCCCTTCTGCAAAACTGCATATACTCTTTCATTCCATTGGGGAAGTTGGTTTCCATTTTACTTTCCACCAAATTTGTCCACACACAAAAATGTGCGTCTAACGACATACCGATAAGCTGATACCCTTCTTCCAAATGATTGAACAGGCTGTTATCGTTGAATAGTAGGGTAGCGTCGTATTTTTTTACCGAGTGGTCGTGATTTTCTGAAAACGGATTAAAGGAAATTGCTTCATCGCCATTCACCGCATACGCAATTGCTTTTTTGTCATTTCCCTTTTTTACAAGGAGATAGTAGAGTTCATAATTCTCGTCCATCTCCTTATTTTCCTGATAAACTTCCAAACGCTTCATCACCCGTTCGGTATATCTCATCATCTTTGCTTTATTTAAACTCATATTCTATTCCTTTCTTTTCGTTTTTTGCCTGTCGAATTTCATCGGCGCAGACACACTCATCCGCAAGGCAGGTTATCTCGCTTTTTCGCCGACCTCCGTAATACAGGCAATATCTGCAATCGCAGTCCTCAAGGGTATAGCCCTTGAATTTATTGTATATTCGTTTCATTCCGTTCTCCTTATAATCCCATCATTTCCCGGATAATACGGTCGGACATTCGCACCGAGCCGACCAAAACAAGCATATTAAAGAGCAGCTCTCCGATATACGACCAAACCTGCGTAACTGCCGCCGCATTGGGATCGACAACAGGCGGAGAAGAAGCAAACAGGGAGAAGATAATGCAGGCTAAAACGATCACTGCGCCCTCAAGACATACGGCACAGTAACTTTTGATAAATGATTTGCCTACATTCTGACTCGGCTCTCCCGCAAAGGTGGAAAGCGGAATCGGCGCAATCGCCGTATACATATACAATTTAAAAAATCTCCCGTACACCGTCATAATCAGCAGGAATGACATTACCGTGATGAATAAGCCGCCGATGAGCGTAACTGCCCATAACGGAATACTCTCAAAAAAGCCGCAGCTTTCAATCGTGTCAATCATTTCCTGCGGCAAGGTTGTCTGCTGTGCGGAAGTAAAGCCTGCGGCGGTCATAATCGTACTGATTGTACCCTGAACGATATTAAACAGGGCAAGCATTAACTCCATACCATAAGTGATTCCCGCCTTTGCGAGCGCAAATCGGATAAAGAGCTTTAAAGCGTGCTCCGGTTTCTTGACATCGCTGAAGCTGCCGCAGGTGCGTACCATACCGACCACGAAAAACAGCACTAAAAGCGCAAGACCAATCGCCTGCACAGCGCCGTTGATATTGACAATAACTGCCCATATCCCGCCGCCTTTAAAGTTCTGCGGTGTAGTCGTAATAAGCTGCCATATTTCAGCAAGTTTTTCATTCCAAGTTTCGAGGGCGTTCTGGAGATTCTGAACTACCCAGTTATCACTCAATTTCGTAGCACCTCCTTAAATAGAAAAAGGGTGTTCCTGAAAATCAATCCAGGAACACCCCCTGTGTTGTTTGCGTAAAGGTTAGCCCGTAATCAAAGTGAGGATTTCTTTGGCGAAGGTGATAATGACACCGCCTGCCAGTGTCAGAAATCCGTTTGCACGCTGCGAAGGATCGTGAGATTTCAGCGATAGTCCCACCTGAACGATACCAAAGCCGAGCAGAATAAGTCCAATCGCACGGATAAAGCCGAAAATGAAATCGGACAGGTTATTCACAACGGTAAGCGGATCGCTTGCGGCGAAAGCCGTTGTGGACATTGCAAAAATAGCGGTCAGGCTCAAAACAGCCATACAATAATAATGAAAGCCTTTCTTCACCTTTCCGGTCATAGGCAGCTTGCTGGTTTCCTTCTTCTGAATTTTAGTAAAAAGTTTCATTTTGTTTTCCTCCAATCAATTTGTTAAATTTTCAAAGTCCTCATCAGACAACAGCTCGTAAGTAGTTTCCGAAAGCTCTGTTTCGGGAACACTATCGAGATCAATCCAAAGGGTTTCAATAGTCGCCACATTTTTTGTGACTTCGCCGTGTCTATACACGCCGCCTCTTCCGTCTGCGGTATGTGCCACATTCGGGTGTTTCAAAATGTCGTACTTCAAATCCATTACCGGAAGCTCGCCACGGATAAACAAAATAGCGTACCTGTTATCGAGCATTCTCACTTCATCAGGAGTGAGCAGCTCACGCCCTGAAATTTGATAGTTTGTCGAGTAGCTTCCGCTTCGTCCTTCGCTTTTCCCGTAGGTGTTTGTATCAATCGTTTCCTTGCCGAGCAGCTCAGACACATACTTGTGCGTGCTTTGCTCATTTCCGCCGAGGTAAAGGAACTCATCACAGTTACCTACGATTGACTCCCATTGTTTTTCAAACAACGCTTTAAGCTGCGCCAGATTTTGCAGAATGATGGATACCGACACGCCTCTTGAACGCATAACGCTCAAAATTTTGTCAAAATCATCCGGCAGGCTCACATTCGCAAATTCATCCATCAAAAAATGGACGGGTATGGGCAAACTGCCGCCGTGAATATGGTCGGCAGAATAAAAGAGCTGCTGGAAAAGCTGCGTGTAAAGGATACTGACGAGAAAGTTGAAACTTGAATCATTATCCGGTATCAAAGCAAACAGCGCCGTTTTTTTCTCGCCCATTGAAGCAAGGTCAAGCTCATCGGTGGAAGTCAGCGCCGCCAAGCTTTCAAGATTGAATTTCTCCAATCTTGCGGCAAGAGTGATCTGAATGGATTTCAAGGTCTTTGCTGAGCCGGAGTGGTAGGAACGGTAGTATTTCAGGGCAATATGGTCAGGATTATCCATTTCCAAATCCGCAAACAGATTGTCAAGCGGAGAAGGGCGGTTATCTTCCTCATCTTCAATCGCCCCTGCTCTGAGCATTTCCATTACCATTGCGAAGTTCTGTTCCTCCTCCGGCGCTTCGTAGTGCAGATAAAAAACAAGGGCGAGTAAAAGCATACTCGCCGCAGTATCCCAAAAAGGATCGTTGGATTGAGAGCCTTTCGGGGTGGTACTCTTAAAAAGGTTGGTCACAAGGCGCTGAATATCGTTGTCGTTCCTGAGATAGACAAACGGGTTGTAACAATGGCTTTTCTCCATTGAAATCAAGTCCAGCACCTTGATCTCATAGCCTGTTTTTTCAAGCAGATTGCCGACATCACGCAGAATTTCCCCTTTTGGATCTAAAATTACCTGAGAAGAATTGCTTGTCTGCATTAAGTTCGGCTTACAATAGAATCTTGTCTTGCCTGCGCCGGAGCCGCCGCACACCAGAGTATTCAGATTCCTCCGGTGCTTTTTCGCATTGAGTCCGATCCGGACATTCTGCGTCATCAGCTTATTTTCCGAGGGCGGGCTTTGACGGTACTTTTTGTCAATGGCTTTTGCGCTGCCCCACTTCGCAGAGCCGTGTTCCTCACGCCTTCGGTAATTCCTCCGTGTAGACAGATAAATCCCAATCCCCATTCCGTAGAGCAAAAGCAAAACGAGGACAGTTTTTAAGCTGTCCCCGCAAAGCTCGATATGGAACGGATCATTGAATGCCGTCAAAAGGCTCGGCAGTATATCCGGCAGACCGCCCTTGACGGACGGTGCTATCAATAAGCCGAGCCACACAACGGGAAGAATCCCAATAACCGCAAGGATAATCGCAGACTGCTTGTTGCTATCTCGATTCACGGCAGGATTCCTTTTCTACGACTTTGAACTTGCGTCTTGGGGCGTGACCGATTTTAATAATCAGATCGTCTACGGCGTCGGTGGACTTGCCCTCTTTTTTGAGGTCGGTCTTTTTATCGTTCAGGGAACGGATTACAACACCGTGTTCATAATCGTCCAAAGCGATATGGTAGAGTTCTTCTTTCATCGCAGCTACCTCCGGTTATCTCTCCTGTTCCTTTGAGCGCTCCGCCCGCTGGCGGTACAGCTCGTCAGAAACACGGGCGGTAATTTCCTTAAACGCCTTCTGCGTCTTGCCGAGTTCAGCTTTAATTTCTTTCGGCTCTTTGTTTTTCAGTTCGTCGGGGATACGGTCGATAGCGAAATTCTGCGTATCGACTCCGTATTTCTTGCAGAGCATATACCCAATGCACACCGCCTGAAATCCCATATCCCTGCGGCTGTATACCTCGCTGTTCATAGAAAGCTCGGCGTGACCGAGTTCCTGAGCGACGCACTGGCAGAGGGCAACGCTGTCGCCGATGTCCCGCTTCACATAAAGCGTCTGATCTTCATTTTTATAAAAAGCGCCCATATCGGGATAAGGCAGCTCATTGGTGCTTTCAATATTGATCGGGGCGCTGTCGAGCATAACCGCCACCAACTTTCTCGGATCACGGTTAGCGGTCGGGGCGGCAGGGCGCTTGCCGTTGGTCTGTGAAACATCCAGCACTCTTTTCAAATTGAAATCAATGCCGATTGTCCCGTCCTTCTTGGTGTACTCGTAGGGATCAAGGATAATAAAGGTCTTGGAGCCTTTATTGACCTTTACGCCCTCAGCCGCCCAATCATCAAACTCCTTGATCTGGCTTGCCTGCGGGAATTGCTTATACATCAGCAGCGCATTGTTCGCTGTGTACCTGTCCATACGGCTCTGCACATCAAGGTAGGCTTTGAATTTTTCCGGCGACTGCACCACTTCCGAAGCGGTATTGTCGAGCAGTTGATAAATAGCTTCTTTCTCCGCCTTTTTCTTGGCGGCGTATTCCTCCGGCGAAAGTCTCGGCGGTCTTGCGCCGCTGCTTTGCTTACTCTTAAAATCGTTGGTCATCTCTTTTTACCTCTCTTTTGATAGATTTGATTTTTGCGGGTGCGGGACGCTAATCTGCCCCAACGCCTGTGCTGTGTGGTTTTCTTCTTTGGAAGCGGTCGGCTCGCTGCGCTCTGTTCCTTTTTCTGCTTTCGCCGCCGCCCTATATCTGCTGAGATTTTCTTTTACAGACGATTTCACACGGGAAACTCTGAGCTTATCCGCCGTATCCATCGCCTTTTGCTCCAAAGACGCAAATCCTTTCTGCGCTTTTTCAAATAAACGGGACAACCTTGATAATACGCCTTTATCACTCTTGGAATGTTCCGCTTCCTTTGCGGCTTTTCCCATAAACAGCAGCCCCATATTTTTCAAATGCCCCTTTGCGCCCTGAAGCTCCGTCTGCATAGCGGACAGCTTTTTTGTATCCTGCGCCATCTCTTTTGACATTCTGCCGAACATAGCGGACAGCTTATCCAGCGCTTCGGGGATTTTCATTGCCCTGACCGACTCAGCAAGGGCGTCCCTGCCTTTTTCCCGGAACGCCCGCACAGCGTTTCCGGCTGACTGGATCAGATTATCCTTCATCTTTTTGACTGCGGAAAATCCCTGACGGATTTTGCTCTCCGTTTTTTCCACAAGGGTATGGCACTTGCTCCGCAGCGTGTTGTTGTGGATCAGATTGATTTCACGGCGCATATCCTGAAGCTCGCCGAGCATTCCTGTCAGCGTTTCTTCCATACCGCCGATATAGCTTACCAGCGACTGCACCTCGTTTTTCTCTTTCATCAAGCCGTTTTTATCGAGTGTGTCTAACAGCTCCACGATCTGCGGGTGTTCCTTTAGTTGATCCATTTCGCTCACCTCTCTTTCGGCTTCTTGGATTTCTTCGGCTGCCTGTGAACGGTCTGCCGATTGGCTTCAGGGGTTTTCGGCTTCTCTTTGGAAACCTCCGGCACAGTACGCTCTGCTTCCTTTTCCGCTTTGGCAGCCGCCTTGTATCGGTCGAGCTTTTCCTTGACCGAAGGCTTCTTATCCGCCGCCTTTGCGACACCCTTATCAGTGTGCGTACCTGTCGTTTCTAAGTCTCGCTCGGACAGAGGGCTTTTGTCCGTCTTTGCGACTGAGGGGTTTTGGTGGGAATTTCCCTCCTTCTGCATTGGCTTTCCCATCGCTTCTTCCACGATGATCTCGCCCCTTGATTTCGTAGGCACTTCATTGGCAGCCGCTTCACGGTCTGCCACATCTTTTTCCGCTTCGGAAACAATGGAAGCCTTATCGACTTTACCAAGTTCAAAGCGGTCGGAAATACGCTGGATTTTCGCAGCGTCCTCCGCACGGGCGATAATATCGACCATCGCCGTATCGCTCTTGGTGTTTTTATCACGCAGAACGCAGTAAAGGACGCCGTATCGTTTTGCCTGTTCGGTAAACTTCGGCAGGTCTTTCTGCTGGAATGAAAAGACCTTCAGCTCCTTGCCGGACTTAATCATATTGGTAAGCCGTGCTTTCCCTCGTGTCTTATTCGACTGGCTGATCTCCTGCTTCAGCACGGAAGCTAATAGAATAGCGATATTCTTCGCCGCCGAGCCTGTGAGCCGGACAGCCACTTCAAATCCTTCAAGCGATAGCCTAACGATTTGTTCTGCTGCGTCACCGCCGTTGTTCATAGTTTCGGGACTCCTTTCTTTGAGATTTTTCTTCCTCTGCCTTGACTTGCGAAAGGGTATCGGCAATTACGCCTGACCGCTTTGCAATTCCATCGCAGAGCTTTACTTCTTTGCGAAGCTCTTTCAGGCGTTCGGAGATAGCTGAAATTTTTATCTTTGCCGCCGACAGCCGTTCATCTGATATATCTACCTTTCGTATTTCATTTCGGAGATGTGTTCTGTCGGCGGTAAGGGTTTTGATTTCGTCCTCAACCGACCGCTTATATGAAAAAAGCTGCTCATCCGTACCGATCTGGTGCTTGCCGAGCAGCGTTACCTGTTTGGTGAGTTCGTCCATCTTCATCAGATCGTCTTTGAGAAGATAGTGAAGCCTCGCCGTATTCTGTTGTTTCTGATTGTGCTTCGGAAGGTAGCCGAGCCGATAGCAATAGTAGAGATACAAGCCATACAGACCGCCGACCTTTTGAATTTTGTTTTCTCTTGTGGGCAGACGGTACTGCCGGACGATATAGGTCTTTGGCTGGAACGGCTTGAACACGATATTATCCCGATTAGCAATCAGCCTTTCAAGGATTTTCTCTTTGGTGTATTCCTCGCCGAGCCGGTAAGTCCGTATCGGCTTTTCGCTGCCCTTGGGTGTAACCGTCGCATACTTACGATTAGGACTAAAATTCGAGTGATAGCCCATCACGCCCAGCTCATATTGGAACTGCCGCAGGTTGCGGCTCATCGCAATCGCCTCGTCAATCGCTTTTTTAGCGTTGTTGTATCGGGTTGGCATACCCGCCTCGTCCTTCATCGTAAGATAGGCGGGCGATCTGTGCAGCTCCGGCTTTTCTACAATGGACAGCTTATGCTCCAAGCAGATCTCATCGGCGATATGGCGGAAGTAGTACCAAGACTTTTCTTTGTCTTTCAGCCGCTTCCCATCTACAAAGGAAACGGAGTTGATGACAAAATGGCAGTGGAGATGTTTGGTATTCAGATGGGTAGTGACGACCACCTGATACCTCTTGCCCCACATCTTTGTCGCAAACTCCATTCCGATCTGCTGCGCCTGTTCGGGCGTGACCTCGTTTTCCTTAAAGCTTAGATACCCGTGATACGCCTGAATCCCGTCCGTCTTGCCGAACTGTTCCTTGACGGTAATGAACTGGTCACGAGCCATCGCCACATTGCAGTTGATCCCGTCGCAGAAAAACTCGTAACGTAGTGCTAATGATTCACCGTGTCTGGTCTGACCTGTTTCGTTGCACTGAGGCTAATCATTTACGGCCTTGCGGTCGTCGCCATCAATAAACCTAAGACGGGACTAAGATCCAATAAAAAATCAGATCTTTTATAAGCCCCGCCTGAAATTTATTTCAGACGGGGTTGTTGACTCGCTCATTTCGTTTTGTATGAGCGTCTTCTTCATCAATGTCACGCTTTATTGTAAACAATACAATTCCTTCCCCAATGGTGAAGATTCCTGCAATCCAAAATAATTTCAGCCACATAGCTGCTGAATGGACATTCCATGGCGTGATAATCCGGTAATTTTCAATTAATATCAATGCAATTGTGATAATATGTATTATGATTCTCAAAATTTTCTTTCCCATAAGTATATATCCTTTCACTTTTCTTTTGGCGTATAAATCGTCATTTTATGAATTGCTTTTTCTGGCTCTGGAGATCTGGCAAGAAATGCAATTGTATACCACGAAGGAACCTCATATTTTTTCTCTAAGAACTCTACTTCCACATACGGCTGATCTTCAGTTGTTCCGTACCATACATTTTCTGTATTATATTCTCTAGCTGTGTATGTGTTTGTAGCATTATCATACTGATTTACAGATAGTTTCCATCCATCTTTTTTCTTATCTACTTTGTAATAATCACCGTCTTGCATCTTGACAATATTATAAGTCTCGCTATATTGTTTGGTTGTAGAAAAAATATCCCGCGACCTCGCTTATCGGGAAACTTCTTTCGTTGCCGACAACCGACGGGTCGATATGTTCGAAAGCGGGGGAATATTTCATCACGCCGTCGCCGTGCATACCGCCTTTGTGCATGAATGCGGCTTTGCCGACGTAGGGCGTGTTTTTGGGCAGGCGGACGTTTGTGATTTCCGCAATGCGCCGCGCCGTGTCGGTAAATTTTTTGATGGAATCTTCGGGCAGGATATCGTATCCTTTTTTGAGTTGCAAATCGAGTATCGCGGTGACGAGATTGCAGTTTCCGCATCTTTCGCCGAATCCCAGAAAAGTGCCCTGAATATGAGTCGCGCCCGCGTCGACCGCCGCAATCGTGTTTGCAACGGCAAGCCCCAGATCGTCGTGGCAGTGTATGCCGATTTTCGCGCGCTTGAAAGTTTTGACAACTGTTTTTACGATTGCCGAAATTTCTTCGGGAAGGGAAGCGCCGTTCGTGTCGCAAAGGACAAGAAGTTTCGCGCCGGCGTTTTTTGCGGTACGAAGCGTGTCGAGCGCGTAATCGGGGTTTTCCTTGTATCCGTCAAAGAAATGTTCCGCGTCGAAAAACACCGTTTTGTTGCGGTCGCAAAGGAAGCGAATGCTGTCGTAAATCATCTTAAGATTATCCTGCGCCGACACCTGCAAAACCTTTTCGGCTTGCGTAACGCTGCTTTTTCCGACGACGGAAACGAATTGCGTTTTTGACAAAGAGAGCATGTTTAACGCGCTGTCTTCATCGGTTAAGTTATTTTTGTGTCGGGTTGAGCCGAAAGCGACAAGGTGAGAATTTATCGTTTTCACGTCGTCGTCGCACAAAAGTTTTTTGTCTTTCGGGTTGGCGAAAGGAGTGCCTGCCTCGATATAATCGATTTTCAGGTCGTCAAAAAGGCGTATGCATTCCGCCTTGTCGTCAATCGACAAAGTAACGCCTTCGGCTTGCGCGCCGTCCCTTAAAGTTGTGTCAAGAACCTCGATTTTCATTTGTCGTTAAGTAGTTTATTGACTGCGTTGACGTAAGCGATGATTGCCGCTTCCAGCACGTCGGTCGAAACGCCGCGACCGCTTACGGTACGCCCGTCAAGGTCAAGTTTTACGATTGCTTCGCCCAGAGCGTCCTCGCCTTCCGTGACGGAGTGCAACGAAAAGTCGCAAAGGACGAAGTCTTTGCCGACGATATTGTTGATTGCTTTGAAACTTGCGTCGACAGGACCGTCGCCCGATTCCTTTTCGGTAACGGTGCCGTCGTCGGTTTTTAAGGTGATTTCCGAAAACGCGCTGTTTTTATAGGACGAAATATCGTACGCTTCGAGGGCGTATTTTTTCGGCACGAGCGCGCTTAATTTGTCGCCGTGTGGCAAAAGTGCCTCGACGTCGCGGCGGGATATCGTCTTTTTCCTGTCCGCAAGAGCCTTAAATTTTTCAAAAAGTTCGTCGATCTTGTCGGGAGAAAAGGTGTAGCCCATGTCGAGAAGAAATTGTTGAAAAGCGTGTTTGCCGCTGTGTTTTCCGATAAGGATTTTGTTGTCGACGATGCCCACGTCGTGCGGGTTCATAATTTCGTAGGTTTCGCGCGCCTGCATTACGCCGTGCTGATGTATGCCCGCCTCGTGTGCGAAAGCGTTTCTGCCGACGATTGCCTTGTTCATGGGGATTTTCAAGCCGACTACGCTTGACAAAAGCGTGCAGGTGCGGTAAATTTCGCGGCTGTCCGCGCGCGTCGTCGCGTCGAAATAGTCGCCGCGGGTTTTCAATGCCATTATGATTTCTTCAAGGTCGGCGTTGCCCGCGCGTTCCCCGATGCCCAAAACCGTGCCTTCGATCTGATTTGCGCCCGCTTTCACGGCGGAAAGCGAGTTTGCGACGGCAAGTCCCAGATCGTCGTGGCAGTGGACGGACAGGTTAATGTCGCAAAGTCCGTCGACTTCCGAAAGGAGCGTTTTTACGATGTTTGCCATTTCGTCGCGCGGATGCTCTTCCTCTGCGGCCTATTCTC
>OLPA01001889.1_pt1 | contig 16568 bp, 12 predicted proteins | sample 1672811 | NCBI WGS metagenome assembly OLPA01 (sample SAMEA3136726, study PRJEB25190) | human gut metagenome | biome: human gut; feature: human-associated habitat; material: faeces | place: Austria | collected 2013
ACTATCTGGATCGGGAGGTGGACGTGTCCCTGTCCGGCGGCGAGGTCAAGCGCATTGAGATCGCCACCATTCTGGCGCGCAACAGCGAGCTGATGATCTTTGACGAGCCGGAGGCCGGCATCGACCTGTGGAGCTTCGCGCGGCTCACGGAGACCTTTGAGCAGATCCACAGGGAGGGCAAGTCCACCATGATCATCATTTCCCACCAGGAGCGCATCATTCAGCTGGCGGACGAAATTATCGTGGTGTCCGGCGGCACCATCGCCCACCGAGGCACCACGGAGGAGATATTCCCCCTGATTCTGGCGGACACGCTGGGCAGCTGCCCCGTGCTGGACAAGAAGGAGGTCAAGCTATGATCACTGAAATTGACGCCAAGCTGCTGGAAAAGATTGCCGATCTCACCGGCAAGCCCGTGGGCGCTTTCAACATCCGCAAGGACAGCGGCTGCGAGGCGCGGCAGTCCACGGAGCACATTGAGATCACCCCCAAGGCCGACGGCAAGCAGGGCATTGACATCCGCATCAAGCCCGGCACCAAGGGCGAAAAATGCCATATCCCCGTTATCATCAGCAAGACCGGCCTTTCCGAGATGGTTTACAACGATTTCTATGTGGGCGACGACTGCGACGTGGAGATCGTGGCCGGCTGCGGCATTCACAACTCCGGCTGCAACGAGAGCCGCCATGACGGCGTGCACACCTTCTACATCGGCAAAAACAGCCGCGTACACTACTCGGAAAAGCACTACGGCGAGGACGCCAAAGGCCAGACCGGACGCAACGTGATGAATCCCCAGACCATTGTGCATCTGGGGGAGAACTCCACCATGCAGATGGACACCATCCAGATCCGCGGCATCGACTCCACCAAGCGTGACACCCGCTTCTACTGCGAGAAGGGCAGCGAAGTGGTGGTGACGGAAAGGCTGCTGACCCACGGGGCGCAGGAGGCCGAGAGCGACATGCTCATTGAGCTGAACGGCGAGGACGCCAAAGGGCGGGTGATCTCCCGCTCCGTGGCGCAGGACGAGAGCAAGCAGGTGTTTCATCCGGTGATGGTGGGCAACAGCCAGTGCTTCGGCCACGTGCAGTGCGACTCCATCATCATGGGCAGCGCCCACATTGAGTCCATTCCGGCCATTACGGCCAACTGCCCCGACGCGCAGCTCATTCACGAGGCCGCCATCGGCAAGATCGCCGGCGACCAGCTGCTGAAGCTGGAAACGCTGGGACTGACGCCGGAGGAGGCAGAGGAGACCATTCTCAAGGGCTTCTTGGCATAAAAAATACGAAGCTAAATAACGAGGGAGAACGTCCACGGCGTTCTCCCTCATTTTGCTCATTTGCTTATTTACTTCTCTACGCGCTTGCCGGCGTAGTTCGTCTTTTTGCGCAGACCCAGCTAGGCCGCGCCGGCGGCGGACAGCAGCGCGCCCACGCCGTAGGCGGCGATGCCGGCGTCAAAGGTCTTGGGGGTGCTGCCGGAGCCATCGCCCTGCAGAGTCAGCAGGTACTGGGAGAAGTGCGCCAGCTTCAGGAGCACGCAGCCGTCGGAATAGGTGAAAGAGCCTGCGTCGGCCTCGGCGATCTTGTCGGCGGCCACGAACTTCAGCTCCTCGGCCTTGTCGCCGTTGAGATAGTACACGGCGAGGGTCTCCTTTTCGCCCACGGCGAAGGGGATGGACACAAAGGCGTAGCCGTTTTCAGCGGTCTCGGAGAAAATGGGCTGGCCGCCGGCCGTCACGGCCAGATCCACCACCAGAGCGCCGTCCTTCTTGCCGGCCACGGCGGCGGCATAGGCCTTCTCGTTGGCGGCAGCGGCTGCCTTGCCGGTGGTGACCTTTACGTCGATGTTCTTGTCGCCGGCCTTCTCGATGAGATCCTCGGTGGCGGGGACGTTGAAGGACACCTCGATGCCGTCGCCCTCGTCCGCACGAACCACCAAATCACGATCCGGCAGCACGTCGGCGGGACTCACGGAGGCGGAGACAGTGGTGGTGCCGGCGGCGTCGGTGACGGACTCCACGGGCAGGAGGCTATAGTAGCCGTCGTCCTCCTTGCTGACGGTGTACTGACCCTCGGCAATGGTGAGGGTATAGCCCTCGGGGACATACTCCTTGGGGATGACGGTGAAGGTGCCGCCGGTGACGGTGAGCTTGCCGCCGGTCTCCACATTCAGCGCGCCGAGGAAGGTGCCGCCCTGAATGATGACCTCGCCGCCATCGTCCACATGGAGAGCGGCCTCCGCCGAGGAGGCGCCCACCTCGCCGTCGCCCTTGATGGTGAGCTTGCTGCCGTTCAAAACGTGAATGGCGTCGGGGCCGCTGTACTGGCCGCCGCCCATGATCTTGCGGCCGTTCAGGTCGAACACGATGTCGCGGGTGTCGCTCTCGAAGACCACAAGGGATCTGTCGGTGTCGCGCAGGAGCGTGACCAGCGTGCCCGGCTCGAAGCTCATGCCGATGGCGGTCTCAAAATCCTGGAAGCCCTCGTTGCCTACCTGTGCAACGGGGGGGCAGCAGCTTGACGACATACTTGCCGTCCACCACGGTCATTTCGCTTATACCGGCCACATAGGGGGTGGGATCCATGGTGAAGGTGCCGCCCATGATAAAGAGGTTGTTGGGGTTCATGCCGGCGATGCCGGTGGTCACCTCAAACTTGCCGACGATGTTGCTGTCGTCCTCAACGGTGACATGGACAGGGGCTTTGTTATAGGCCGTGCGGTAGCCGCCGTCCACGTCGAAGGCCACGCCGTCCTCATGGGCGATGATGGTGGTGCTGCGGATGTCCACCGTGCCGCAGCAGTTGGACAGGGTGTAGTAGCCCACGTCGGACTCGACCAGATTCGTGCCGTCCAGCGTCATGTCGATGAGGATCAGGTTGCAGTAGTTCTGGATCAGCATTTTCACGGTGGCGGCGTCTTCAGCCACGTTGATGGTGCCGTTTTCCAGAGTGACATAGTGGTTATAGTCGGCGTCGCCGGACCACTCGAAGTGGAAGCCCTGAGACTCATAGGTGCTGGAGCCGACGGTGGGGTCTTTCACAGTGTATGTGTAGCCGCCGAAGTCAATGGTGAAGGACTTGGCCTGGATCTGGCCTGCCTTGGGGGTGCGGAACGTGCCGACGCCGCCGCCGGTGGCGTTCTTGAGCAGCTTGACGGTGCCGCCATTGGGCACGGCCGCCACAGCTGCCTCCAGGGTTTCGTACTTTGTGCCGTTTACCTCGGCTACCTCGTCCGCCGCCCAGACGGTGGCCGGAAGCAGCGCCAAGGCCAGCACCAGCGCCAGCAGGATGCTTGTCAGTTTTTTCACAGTTTTTCTTCCTTTCCCTTTTTATTTTGGATTCCCTTTTGTGAACATGGAAATGCCGCGCGGCATTTCGATATGTGAAAATTATACTATATTCAGAGCAATAACTTATAATTTTTTGTTGGAAATTTTATATTCTGCTTTTTGAACAGTCCACTTGTCCGTCTTTTGTGCGCATTGCATATATTTTTATAAATAATAAAAAGAGGGGCTGCCCGCGACGGAGCAGCTCCCCTTCCCTGTTTTATTTTTGCTTCTTCTTGGCGGCGCGGCGCTGGAAGAGCTTCACCAGCTCCACCACGGGGATCACCAGCACGGCCAGCGCCAGAGCGATGCCGTACTCGCCCCAGCCCACGGGGGTGAAGCCGAAGGCGTCGGCGATGGGCTTCACCTCCAGCACCAGAGTGGTGATGAGGAGGCTGCCCAGCATAGCCGCCCACAATACCTTGTTATGGCTGTGGCCGGAGAAAATGCTGCGGCGCTGGAAGCGCATATTGAAGCTATGGAAGATCTCGCACATGCTCATGGTCAGGAACGCCATGGTCATGCCGTGGGGCGAAACGCCGGAGGGCATCTCAAAATAGCCCACCTCCACGCAGTGGCCGATGATGTAGGAAGCCAAGGTGATGGCGGTGATGAGAACGCCCTGATACACCACGTCGAAGCCCAGACCGCCGGAGAAGATGCCGTCGTGGCTGTCGCGGGGCGGGCGCTCCATGACGTCCGGCTCCGCGCGCTCCAGACCCAAGGCCAGCGCGGGGAAGCAGTCGGTGATGAGGTTGATGAACAGCAGGTGCACGGGACCCAGCAGCGTGAAGCCCAGCAGCGTGGCGGTGAACACGCCCAGCACCTCGCTCATATTGGAGGCCAGGAGGAACTGGATGGTCTTGCGGATGTTGTCATAAATGCGGCGACCCTCGCCCACGGCGCCCACGATGGTGGCAAAGTTGTCGTCAGAGAGCACCATGTCCGCCACATTTTTGGTGACGTCTGTGCCGGTGATGCCCATGCCCACGCCGATGTCGGCGGTCTTGATGCTGGGAGCATCGTTGACGCCGTCGCCGGTCATGGCGGTGATGGCGCCCCGCTTTTTCCACGCCGTGACGATGCGCACCTTGTGCTCCGGCTGGACGCGGGCGTACACGCTGTACTTGGGTACGGCCTCGGCCAGCTCCTCGTCGGTGAGGTCGTTGAGGGCGCTGCCGGTGACGGCCTGATCGGCGGAATCCAAAATATCCAGCTCTTTGGCGATGGCCACGGCGGTGTCCTTATGGTCGCCGGTGATCATCACGGGGCGAATGCCCGCCTTGCGGCACTGGTGGATGGCGTCCTTCACCTCGGGACGCACGGGGTCGATCATGCCCGCAAGGCCGATGAAGCACAGCTCCTGCTCCAGACTCTCGGGGCTGATGTCCTCGGGCAGGGTGTCACTCCAGAGACGCTGGGCAGCGGCCAGCACGCGCAGGGCGCGGTCGGCCATGTTCTTATTATCCAGCAGGATAGCCTGCCGCTTTTCCTCCGTCATGGGGCGGATCTCTCCGCTCTCCACATAGGCGGTGCAAAGACGCAGCACCTCGTCGGGGGCGCCCTTGGTATACTGGACAAAGCCACCGTCGATGCGGTGGACGGTGGACATCATCTTGCGGGAAGAATCGAAGGGCGCCTCCGCCACGCGGGGCTGCTTTTCCTCCAAAACGGGCTTTTTCAGCCCCTCGGCGGCGGCAAAATTCACCAGAGCGGCCTCGGTAGGCTCGCCCTGCGCCCCCTCGGGCGTCCAGTTGGCATCGCTGCAGAGCGCCATAGCCGTGGCCAGAAGGCGCGTCTCGCCGGTGTGCTCCACCACGGTCATCTTGTTCTGGGTGAGGGTACCGGTCTTATCGGAGCAGATGACCTGGGTGCAGCCCAGCGTTTCCACAGCCGTGAGGCGGCGGATGACGGCGCCGCGCTTGCTCATGTTGGTGACGCCGATGGAGAGCACCACCGTCACCACCGTGGCAAGGCCCTCGGGAATGGCGGCCACCGCCAGTGAAACGGCCACCATAAAGGTCTTCAGAATGGCCTCCAGCGAATAGTCGCCCTCCACCAGCAGGTCGAAGACGAAAATAAACACGCAGATAGCCAGCACCAGATAGCTCAGGGTCTTGCCCAGCTGGTTCAGCTTGCGCTGCAGGGGGGTCTCCTCCTGCTCCGTGCGCGCCAGAACGCCGGCGATCTTGCCCATTTCGGTGTCCATGCCCGTGGCGGTAATAACGGCGCTGCCGCGGCCATAGACCACGGTGGAACCCATGTAGCACATGTTTCTGCGGTCGCCCAAGGGCACGTCGCCCTCGGCCGCGAGCGCTTCGGCGGTCTTGTTCACGGGGACGCTCTCGCCGGTGAGGGCGGCCTCCTCGATCTTCAAAGAGGCGGACTCCAGCAGGCGGCCATCGGCAGGCACGGCGTCGCCGGCCTCCAGCAGCACCACGTCGCCGGGCACAAGGTCGGCGCTGTGGAGCACCACGATCTTGCCGTCCCGCAGCACCTTGCTGGTGGCGGCGGTCATGGTCTGCAGCGCCTCAATGGCGGCCTCGGCCTTGCTCTCCTGCACCACGCCCAAAACGGCGTTCAGCAGCACCACCAGCAGGATGATGAACACCTCCGTGAGGCTCTCATGAGAGAGGATGCTGGTGACGGCAGACACGGCGGCGGCGGCCAGCAGGATCAGCAGCATAGGATCGGCGAGCTGCTGCAAAAAGCGCTGGAAGTTGGTGATCTTCTTGGCCTCCTGCAGGCGGTTGGCGCCGTGCTTTTCAAGGCGTTGGGCGGCCTCCTGCTCCGCAAGCCCCTGATGGCTGCTGCCCTGAGCGGCCAGCACCTCCTGCGCAGTCATTAAGAATTCCGGTTTCATTTTTTATCCTCCTTTTCCACCCCTGCGGGCAAAACAAAAAGACTCCTACACAGGCGAAAAACCTATGTATGAGTCTCATTCTTTCAAGACAGCCCGGGCTGAAACCAGCCGTACTGACGGGTCTGCCTCATCCCGCAGGACAGGATGGAATTACTCCCTCAAAGTGGAAATTCAATTTACTCTCCTTATATTATACAAATCATAATCCGTTGTCAAGTCTAATATTCTAAGGGGAAAAACATCTTGACGAAGGCTTTATTATACTATAAAATAGGGGTATCGAGATCGGGCAAAAAGCGCCGGATCGTGTTGTAATTTAGGAGAATCAAAAGGAGAAACGCTATGCACAACTTTGACATGTTTGATTATGGCTCCAGCCTGAATACCCTGGGCACCCTGGGCACTATTGCGCTGGTGCTGGCCATTGTGGCCACCATTCTGGCCTTCATCTTCATCGTGCCGGCCAAGCGCCGCGACAAGATGGGCAAGTTCGGCAAGTTCCTGCACGACACCTGCAACTTCAAGTATCTCATCGTGGAGAAGATCCTGCAGGCGCTCTACATCTTCTTCACCGCTCTGGTGATCTTCATCGGCTTTTTCATGCTGTTCTGCTCTGACTGGAGCGGCAGCTGGATGGGCGGCAAGGGCATTCTGATCATGATCCTCGGCCCCATTGCCGTGCGTCTGAGCTATGAGCTTATCATGCTGGCTGTGCTGGTGGTGAAGAACGTCATCGCCATTAACAACAAGCTTCGCAACCAGAACGAAGGCACCAACAACGCCGACATCTTCTCCACCCCCGACATGTCCGGCCTAAAGGACGCCATCCAGCAGAAGAAGGAGCAGGTGGAGCAGGCCGTGCAGGCGCGCCGCGAGGAGAGCGCCGAGCAGCCCGCCGCCCCCGAAAACACCGAGAACAAGTAAGGCTTTTTCCGGCGGAAACGCCCGCACAGATGCATAACGAAGGCTCTCCGGCACAGGCCGGAGAGCCTTTTTATACTGGCTTTTCTCTCCGGAATCAGCGGCGTCCGCCGTGGTTTTTCCCTTGGCACGAAAAAAAGGCTGCCCCGAAGGGAGAGGCTCCGTAAGGAAGTTCTCTCCCTTCGGTTTTTGTAATCAGCCGGAATGATTGAACGCAGGTAAATCAATCACATAGGAGGATTACACAATGGACAAGTACATCTATGATGAAAAGAATGGGCTTTGGTATGAGCTGCAAGGGGACTACTATCTGCCCTGTCTGAAACTGCCGGAGGAACCGGAGGTGCACATCGGTATCTGGGGGCAGCGGCACCGGCGTTATCTGAAAAGCCACCGCAGGGCATTGTATACCTCCCTGCTCACCAGCGGCAAGCTGAACGATTACCTTACAGACCTTAACGAGCAGGCAGAAGCAATGTTTTCTCGGCTGGTGAAGCAGCTTTCCGAAAAAGAGGGCGTTACGGAAGGCCTCAAAGCGGAAAATCAAATGCTGTGGGTGCAGAGGATGAATAACGTCCGCAATGTTGCTATGGAAATCGTTTCGAGTGAGCTTATATACTGTTAATACTAAGTTAGAAAAGTCGCTGTCACAGACGGCGACTTTTCCTTTTCGGGTAGTATTCAAGAAGTCATAAAGTTCCGTGAGTAATGGAAGAAGGCAATGCTCTGAGAAAAAGATGAGAGCAATATTCTGAAAACTACTTGAGATTTTGGGGAAAATCTGCTAAAATACTTTTGTATATCTATGGGGTAGGGGGATTTGTATCCTTTTTGCCTTAGAAATTATGGAAGGAGGACTTGACTATGGCAAACGGAAATGCGACGATTATTCTCGGCTCGGCTCGGCAGGAGCATAGCGCCGTTTTTTCAGCGTGTCAAGTCTTATTTCATACAATTTATAACGAACCAATTGCCGGAGACAGGGCGCATTATGCCTTGGCTTCGGCTTTTTGCGTTTGCCGGAAGGATGGTGGTTTGATATTGAAGTCCTAACCACGACCGGCAAATCGATCTTTTCCGGTTAAACCTTCTATCTTCTCCGGCGTGTCCGCTGTCGGAGAAAGTAAATAGCGGATAGAATTATTTTGGAGGAATGAAAATGAAGAAGAAACTTCTAAGCCTTCTGCTTGCGTTGTGCCTTGTGATGGCACTTGTTCCGATGACAGCGTTTGCTGAAGGAACTTCAGTGGATAATTGGGACGGCACAGCAGACACAAGTTGGTATACGAGTGCGCCCGATGCTTCGGAATACCATATTTCAACGGCTGAACAGCTGGCTGGCTTGGCACAGCTGGTCAATGACAAAGCTACACCTGTATTATTTGGAGGAAAAACGATTTACTTAGATAATGACCTCGACTTATCCGGCACCCAGTGGACCCCCATTGGAAATGGCAGCAACTTTGGCAGATATTTTGCTGGTACTTTTGATGGGCAGTATCACAAAATCACGAATTTGCATCATCACTCTACTGGTGACGAACTTATTCGAAACGGACTATTCGGAGTTGTTTCTGACGGTGGTACATTAAAAAATTTACTTGTTATAGACGCTGATATTGCCTCAAATGATGGTTCGTTACTTGCCGGCATTTTGGCAGATTGGGTCGATGGCGGCACAGTTGAAAACTGCTATACAAGCGGAAAGATAGAAAACAATGTTGGCGACAAGATGGTCGGCGGACTGATTGGCCAATGCACTGGGAGCACACAAGTAAAAGGCTGCGGTTCAGACGCCACGGTTATCAGTACAGAATCCGATGAAGATCATGTTGATACCGTTGGCGGGCTGATTGGTCAGTGGGAAAACTCTGCGGACAGCTCGTCGATTACCGATTGTTGGTTTGGCGGTTCTGTTTCCTGCAATAATATCTATTCAGCTGTAGGTGGTATTCTCGGTGCAAACTTTGAAAACTTCTCTGGGAACAAGCCTGGCGTAATAATCAAAAATTGCATAGTTGCAACAAAAAACATCACTGGCGCTGAGCCTGGCAATATCACTTGGATTACAGCTGTTGTAAAGACCCATGTTACCGACTGCATTTGGCCGGATACCCCTCCTGATGGTGTAACGCTTGATGAAGAAACATATCCTGATAATAAAGGCAATTACTTAGCCGTTGCTAAGCTGGTGGTTGATTGGGATGCAGGTACTGCGAGTGCCGACCCGACCTTTGACCAGTCATCGTGCGGCACTGCTGTCTCCAACTTCACCTCCGCAGATGTCCTTGCTGGCTTGCAAACCAATGCCGGTGCGGGCGTTGAGTGGGTTGCCGGAATCGGCCATCCAACTTTTGTGTGGGATGACAATAACATCCCCGCTGATTACACAAAGGTAGATGCAGCCATTGCCAAAGCAAATGCCCTGAACAAGGACAACTACAAGGACTTCTCTGCTGTAGAAACTGCTGTCAAGGCTGTTGTCCGTGACAAGAATATCACTGAACAGAGCGAAGTGGATGCAATGGCAAAGGCTATTGAAGATGCCATTGCTGCTCTGGAGAAAAAGCCTGCCAGTACCAAACCGGGAACATCCGATAAGAGTCCGCAGACCGGCGATACAAGCAACCTTGCTTTGTGGATTGCCCTGCTGTTTGTCAGCGGCGGTGCAGTAACCGCAACAACCATTTACGGCAGAAAGAAAAAGCACAGTGTAAAGTAAGATCAAATGATTAACCCAAAGGCGGCTGTCGGAAACGGCAGCCGCCTTTCCTGTCACAATATGCCGAAAGCGCTTGACGAACAAGCGTTCTATATGATATAATCTATATGCTCTCATCGGGGAGCTACAATTGAATATCTGAGTGAAACACAAGGCAGCTGCCGAAAGAGATTGCTGCTGCGCCGCTCCTAATGCAGTGTCTGCCTGTGGAGCGAAAAAGCAGACATTGAAGGTTTCTGAATAGTAGAGCCGGTACATAGTTTCATCAAAGATATAGCGAGAGATCATCTCCCACTGATTTGATGTGCTGTGTACCGGCTCTTTTTGTTGTTATAGCTGCCGTTCACAAAAAGTTTACAAAATTTCTTCGTGCAAACGGTAAAAAAGTTCCCAGTTGATTATTGAGGGGGTTAATTTTCGGCCCTTCTCGCTGACTACCAATTGAGGGGCAAATTGAAAACTGAATGACCGTCCGAATGGGATATGACTGAGCGATGAACAATGGGGTCCCCAAAAAGTCGTATGACTTTTTGGGGAGAGGAGGAGCAACGGAGCGAACGAGCTTTTCGTGCCTACACGGAAACAAGTGATGCGTAGTTTGTGACGACGAAGCTTGGCGACGCTGCGGTGAGATTCCGGGGCAGGGATAGAAAAAAGACATTCGGAGAAAACGGCAGAGCAATCTAAAAACATAAGGCGCTGTCCACAGGAATAACGAGCATCGGATTGTGACCCCCACAATCCAGATCCGCAGCCTTGCGGCGTGCGGATTTCTCAGGGCGTACCGCCCTGAAACCCTGCTGAGAAAGAAAAAATCGACTGAAGGAGATGACAAAATGAAGGAAGAAAAAGTGCGTATCAAGGTACGCCTGACCGAAGAAGAAAAAGAGAAATTAGAGCGAAACAGCGCCCTGTGCGGACTGACTCAAAGTGAATATGTCCGCCAGCTTTGCCGGGGCATTCGCCCCAAGCCGAAGCCGCCGGATGTATTTTGGGAGCTGATGGACGAATTATACAAGGCTCATTCCAACTTGAAAGAATGTGCCAAATACGAGCCGTCCGCCCTCAAGCTCTGCGCCGAGATCGAACAGATGGTGCTGGACTTGCAGAAGGTGATCTAATGGCAACGACTTCTCTTTGGCACATCGAAGGCCGCTTGAAGGACCTCATCGACTATGTGGAGAATCCGGAAAAGACGGCATCGAAAACGCCGGAGTTACAAGACCTCTACAATGTGTTCTCCTATGTCCAGCGCCCGGAGGCCACACAGGAGAGCGAGTATGTCACCGCCATCAACTGTCTGAAGGAAACGGCGCTGCGGCAGATGATCCTCACCAAGAAGCGTTACGGCAAGACGGACGGCTATATCGCTTGGCACGGGTATCAGAGCTTCAAGCCGGAGGAGGTCACACCGCAGCTTGCCCACGAGATCGGCGTCAAGCTGGCAAAGGAGATGTGGGGCGACCGCTTCGAGATCATCGTCACCACCCATCTGGACAAGGAACATCTGCACTGCCATTTCTGCTTCAACTCCGTGTCCTTCCGGGATGGCGGCAAGTACAACTATTCCAAAACAGAGCAACAGCGTTTGCGAGAAACCTCAGACCGCCTTTGCAGGGAATACGGGCTGTCCGTCATTGAGAAGCCCCACAAAGCCCCCTCCCGTCCCGTTTGGCTGGACGAGAAAAGCGGCAAGCCCACCCGATACAATGTCTACCGTGCCGATGTGCGGGAGGCGATGGATTTCAGCCGCACGCCCCACTATATGGAGGACTATCTCCGGCGCAAGGGGTATATCACCGACTTCACCGGTAAGCACTGGAGAATACGACTGCCACAATATGAGCATTTCACAAGGCTGGACACACTGGATGAACGGTGGACGCCGGAGAATATCCGCCTCGGACGATATGCCTCTTTCGGCAATCGTAGGGCGTATATCAGCTACCCGCCCCAAATGCCGCAGGAGCTTTCGGATTGGTTTCGCCCGTTCCACAAGACCAGCCACATCTACAAGCTGTATCTGCACTACTGCTACCTGCTGGGGTACTTACCGAAGCATACCGACTATACGCCCACCAGCCCGCATCTGAAGGAGGACTTGCGGAAGCTGGACGAGCTGTCCCAGCAGGTGCGGTATATGGGCAAATACGGTATTGAAACCTTTGACGATCTGTACGCAGACCGGGAGAAAATCCAGCGGAATATGGATGCCCTCATTACCCACCGCACCAAGCTGCAAAACAGGATACGCCGTGCCGCACCGGCCGAAAAGGAAACACTGCGGCAGAAAAAGGCAGGCGTGACAGATCAGATCACCGCCCTGTGAAAGCAGCTGAAGCTGAATAAGGCCATTGAGGTGCGTTCTGTCCAGATACAGGAAAAGACGGACTTGCTCTATGCCAACGAATACCGTGCCAAGGAGGCACAGCAGCGAAAGAAATCTCAGAGAAGGGAGCATAACGCACGATGACAGCCGACAGAAGCAACGAAATCTATGCCCACATTGACGGCATTACAGACCACCTTGCGGCGATGACTAAGCAGGAGCGCATAGCGTGGTTTCGGAGAAGCACCTATGTGCAGCCGCTGAATTTCCTCCGGGAGATCGACGGCACCACCTATGCCGTAAGAGCCTTTTTCAGTGAAGACGCAAGGGAGAACATCACCGAAAAGGTGCAGCGCATCATCCTGAAGAGCGATAATAAAAGCAAAGAGATTTGAAACTACCGCATTAAAGCGTTGAAGTTTACAGCCGGATATGGTAGAATAGGCACACCTACAAATTCAATCATATCCGGCTGTGGAAAGGAGAGCTATGACAAAACAACCGGATAAAATCACAGCCCTGTACTGCCGCCTGTCCCGTGACGATGAGCAGGACGGCCTGTCAGGGTCCATCAAAAATCAGCAGGCTATTTTAGAGAAATACGCACAGGAAAACGGCTTCAAAAATACCCGTGTATTCATTGACGACGGCTGGTCGGGTACAAATTTTGCAAGACCGGCGTTCACGGAAATTATGGAACTGGCGGAAAAAGGACACATCGACACCCTGATTGTAAAGGATCATTCCCGCTTGGGGCGTAATCGCTTGATAGTAGGGCAGCTATTGGAAGAAGGCTTCGACAGCCTCGGTGTTCGCTATATTGCCATTATGGACAACATTGACACCGCCAAGGGAATCAGCGACCTTGTTCCGATGCAGGACTTATTCAACGAGTGGCACGCTAAGAACACCAGTCAGAAGGTACGCAATGTGTTCAAAAGCAAGGGAATGTCCGGCGCACCGCTGACCACCAATCCTCCTTTCGGGTATCTGAAAGACCCGGAGAGCAAGAACGGCTGGATTGTGGATGAAGCTGCGGCAAAGACCGTTCGGCAGATTTTTGCTTGGTGCGTAGACGGCCTCGGGCCTACGCAGATCGCCAAACGGCTGAAAGCCGCCAAGGTGCCGACGCCCACGGAGCACTGGGGCAATATCGGCAGGAATTGCAGCAAAACGCCCGCTGTGCCCTACAACTGGTGCTCTGCCACTGTAGCGGACATTCTCGGCAAGCAGGAATACTGCGGCGATACGGTGAATTTTCGCAGCACCACCAAATCCTTCAAGAACAAAAAGAAAATTGAGCGCCCGCCGGAGGAATGGCAAATCTTCAAGGATACCCATCCCGCCATCGTCGACCGGGAAACCTTCGCCTTGGTGCAGGAGCTTCGCAAGCACCGCCGCAGGCCCACAAAAAGCGGCATCGTCAGTCCCTTTTCGGGTCTGCTGTACTGCGCCGATTGCGGAGAGAAGCTGTATTACAGCGTCACCAACAACTACAAGCGGGAACAGGCATACTTCTTCTGTTCCTCCTACCGCAAGAACTCCGAGGTTTGCTCCGCTCACTATATCCGTGAGAAGGTGGTGGAGCAAATCGTTCTGGAGAGTATGCAGCTCATTCTCTTAAATGTGCAGGTCTTTGAAAAGGAGTTTGCCCGCAAGCAGATGGACTGCTACACAGAGGACAAGAAGAAGCAGCTTGTCGCCAAGCGCCGGGAGCTGAGCAGGGCGAAGAAACGCATTGCGGAAATCGACGCCCTGATTCAGAAAATCTACGAGGACAACGCCAGCGGGAAGCTGTCAGACGAGCGCTATGCCACCCTGTCCCTGTCCTACGAGGAGGAGCAGAAAATGCTGAAAGCTGCCGTCCCGGAGATGCAGGCCTATCTGGAAACCGAAACGGATAAGACCGAGAGCTTACAGCGGTTTATTCAGAAGGTGAAACAAATCACGGAACTGAAAGCGCTGACGCCGGAACTGATCCACGAGTTTGTGGATAAAATCGTGGTGTATGCGCCGAGATACCTTGACGGCAAGCGAGTGCAGCTGCTGGACATCTATTACAGCGGCGTGGGCATTCTCCACGAGCTGACCCCGGAGGAGATGGAAGAATCCTTCCAGCAGCACCTTACCGAGCGTAACAAAGAGAAAACGGCATAGCCACAAGGGTTACACCGTTTCCGAAAACTTATTAACCTGAGATACAAGAGCCGCCCCGGGGCACCTTCCTTACGGAGGGTGCCCCAAGGACAGCCTTTTTATGTTTGGGGAAATTACTCCTCGATGTCGATAACGACGCCGGAACCCACGGTACGGCCACCCTCACGGATAGCGAAACGCAGACCGTTCTCAATGGCGATGGGGGTGATCAGCTCGACCTTCATGTCGACGTTATCGCCGGGCATGCACATCTCAGTGCCCTCGGGCAGGGTGATAATGCCGGTCACGTCGGTGGTACGGAAGTAGAACTGGGGACGATAGTTGTTGAAGAAGGGGGTGTGACGGCCGCCTTCATCCTTGGTCAGAACGTAGACCTGGCCCACGAACTTGGTCAGAGGATGGATGGAACCGGGCTTGGACAGAACCTGACCGCGCTCGATCTCGGTCTTGGCAACACCACGCAGCAGGGCGCCGATGTTATCGCCGGCCTCAGCGTAGTCCAGCAGCTTGTGGAACATCTCGATACCGGTAACGACGGTCTCGCGCTTCTCATCGGACAGACCGACGATCTCGACCTTCTCGTTCAGGTTCAGCTTACCACGCTCCACACGACCGGTAGCAACGGTACCACGGCCGGAGATGGTGAACACGTCCTCGACGGGCATCAGGAAGGGCATATCCTCCTTGCGGTCGGGAGTGGGGATCCACTCGTCAACAGCGTCCATCAGCTCCTTGATGCAGGCATACTCGGGAGCGTTGGGATCGGTGGACTCGGAAACCAGAGCGTTCAGAGCGCTGCCGCGGATGATGGGGGTGTCGTCGCCAGGGAAGCCATAGAAGTCCAGCAGCTCGCGAACTTCCATCTCAACCAGCTCCAGCAGCTCCTCGTCATCGACCTGGTCGCACTTGTTCAGGAAGACCAGCACGGAGGGCACGTTCACCTGACGAGCCAGCAGCAGGTGCTCACGAGTCTGAGCCATGGGGCCGTCGGAAGCAGCGATGACCAGGATGGCGCCGTCCATCTGAGCAGCACCGGTGATCATGTTCTTGATATAGTCGGCGTGGCCCGGGCAGTCGACGTGAGCGTAGTGACGCTTCTCGGTCTCGTACTCGACGTGAGCGGTGTTGATGGTGATACCACGCTCGCGCTCTTCGGGAGCCTTATCGATGGAAGAGTAGTCAGTGTACTCAGCCTTGCCCTGCATGGCCAGATACTTGGTGATGGCAGCGGTCAGGGTGGTCTTACCATGGTCAATGTGGCCGATGGTACCGATGTTTACATGGGGCTTAGTTCTCTCAAATTTCTGCTTAGCCATTTGAAAAAATCCTCCTTAAACAGTTTGTATCATGTTTTAAATTGATCTTGTTTTTGGTGCGGGACGCTGCAATGCGTTCAACATTGTCATTTTACCGTATTCGCGCAGGAAAATCAATCTCTATTTCAAGATTTAATAATTTTCCCGGCCGGTACGCTTGTTGATCAGCTTCTCCTGCAGGCTCTTGGGCAGCTCGATATAGTGGCTGGGCTCCATGGTGTACTGGCCGCGGCCCTGAGTACGGGAGCGCAGATCGGTGGCGTAGCCGAACATCTCGGCCAGCGGCACGAAAGCGTCGATCTGCTGTGCGCCGGAGCGCATCTCATAGCCTTGAATCTGGCCACGGCGGCTGTTCAGGTCGCCGATGACGTCGCCCATATACTCGTCGGGTACGATGACGCACACCTTCATGATAGGCTCCAGCAGCGTGGGATCGGCCTTGCGCATAGCCTCCTTGAAGGCCATGGAACCGGCGATCTTGAACGCCATTTCAGAGGAGTCCACCTCGTGATAAGAACCGTCGTACAGGGTGACCTTCACATCCACAACGGGATAGCCGGCCACAGTACCGGACAGCATGGCGCCACGGATACCAGCATCCACCGCGGGGATATACTCCTTGGGGATGGCGCCGCCCACGACCTTGTTCTCGAACTCGTAGCCCTTGCCGGACTCATTGGGCTCCACACGGATCTTGACGTGACCGTACTGGCCCTTACCGCCAGTTTGGCGGGAGTACTTGGTCTCCTGCTCCACGGCCTTGCGGATGGTCTCCTTATAGGCCACCTGAGGTGCGCCCACGTTGGCTTCCACCTTGAACTCGCGCAGCAGGCGGTCCACGATGATCTCCAGATGCAGCTCGCCCATACCGGCGATGATGGTCTGACCCGTCTCCTCGTCGGTGTAGGTGCGGAAGGTGGGAT
>OLPA01001890.1_pt1 | contig 16544 bp, 16 predicted proteins | sample 1672811 | NCBI WGS metagenome assembly OLPA01 (sample SAMEA3136726, study PRJEB25190) | human gut metagenome | biome: human gut; feature: human-associated habitat; material: faeces | place: Austria | collected 2013
CCGGAACTTGAGCCGGCCGGCATGCGTCGTTTTCCCGGTTGAGGCAGGTTCGGCGCGCGTGTATCAATCAGAATGAGCCGCGCTTACTTGCCAAGGTTTTCCATAAAATCACGGCCGAGCTTATCAGCGTCGATAATTGCAGCCTTGAGTATTTTCTTGTTCACAGGAACGGGTTCATGATGGATGAGAATGTTATGGTTGAGCGTGTGCTCAACAATGGTTTCCAGGTTTTCTTCACTGCACTCGATTCCAATCTGCTCAAGGGTTACAGGCAGATCCGAATCGTGCAGGAATTGCAGAAGGTCATTGATTTCGGCCGGGGCGGCGTTTTCCAGGCAAAGCTGACAGATAAGGCCAAAAGCAACCACCTCGCCGTGCAGATACTTCTTGCACCCCGGGATGTTGGAGAAACCGTTGTGGAACCCGTGGCTGCCGGCCAGGCCGCCATTGATAAAGCCGAGGCCGCTGAGAAGAATATTGGCCTCAATAACGTTTTCCACAGCGGGGGTGACGATATGGGCCTTTACCGCACGGAGCGCGGACAATCCGTCCTCCCGGAGAATGTTGTAGCACTCTCTGGAAACCGCGGTTCCGACCCTGCAGCTTCTGTAAGGCCCAATGCAGTTGGGCGTGCAGGCATCCAGGCAGGCCTTCGCCTCGAACCAGGTTGCAAGGGCATCGCCTATGCCTGCGGAGAAGAGGCGCGCCGGTGCGTTCACAATAATCTCGGAATCGACCAGAACCAGCTCGGTGCTGCGGCGGGTGGGGCGGCCGGAAATATGCACGCCCTCCCGGGTATACACTGCCGCCCAGTCTGCTGCGGGGGCGTCGCTGGATGCGGAGGTGGGAACGATAATTCTGGACATATCCGTCTCATCAGCAAGAAGCTTTGCGATATCAAGCACCTTGCCGCCGCCAATGCCGACAAGAACATTGCTGTCAAATTTTCTGGCGGCCTCGGCAAGCTCGGCCACATTTTCCATGCAGCACTCGCCAAGGAAGCTCATTACTTCATAGCTGCAGCCGCATTTGTCCTCAACGGACTCAATTTTTTCCAGAATAATGTCGTATACGCCGCTGTCAATTAAAAATAGGAAACGGTTACCAAACCTGCTTCCGTATTTGAACACATTAAGAAATTCACCGGGACCCTGAATATACTTCGAGGGGCATCCAAATGCTCTGGATGTGCCGGTAAGCAAAATGCCGCTTCGGGACAGTTCCTGTGTGCCGCCCATATCAATTCCTCCTGTTTTATCAAAAAAATAATTACAGACTCAATTTATTGCCACTACGGATGCTTAAAACAGTGAAATAATTATACCGTTCAGGGAAAACAAAAGTCAAACTTAAAAATGCAAACGTTTGCTTTTTCAGCAAAATTTGGCAGAACAGGTTTTCCAAATCAGCCGCGGTTTACCACACAGGAATCTCTTATTGTCAGCTTGCTGGGAATATACAGTTTGACGGGGGTGGAATGCGTTTGGTGGATTCTGCTTATCAGGAGCTGTACGACCAGGTTCCCCATGTCCTCTGCGGGAATGGACATGGAAGTGAGCATTGGATCCAGATACCGGATCTCCTCCATATCATTAATTCCAATCACGGAGACGTCTTCGGGGATGGACTTGTGGAATTCCTTCAAGGCCTTTAAAACGCCGAAATACGACGAATCGTTTGCGCAAATAATGGCAGAGCAATCCAGACCCTTGGAAAGCGCTTTTTTCAAGCCGTTATAGCTGTCGCCGGGGGTGAACAAGACATCCACGACAAGACTTTTGTCACTGACAAGCTTCAGGTCCCTTACCTTGTCCAAATATGCCACATAACGTTCTTCTCTGGATGTTTCACCCAGATAGCATATCCTTTTATGACCCAGGGACGCCAGATAATCCATTGCGGCACATACGGCGTCATAGCCCCGGCAGATAACGCTGTCAATGTTTAAATCCATATCCTGAAGGCCAGTATAAATCAGATGCTTATAGCCTTTTTTCAGGACCTTGAGCACGCTTGAATCGACCCGGCCCAAAATAATGGCCGCATCGCCAATGGTGTCCAGATGCTCCAGCTCGGAGACGCCAATCTGCCCTCTGAGCCGATAGCCTTTTTTGAAAAGGCTTTCTTCAATCACGTGCCGGAGGGAAGAGAGAAAAGGATCGGTAAAGAACAGGAGTTCTCTGGCGAGAATGCAGTCAATGACCTTTTCATCGACATTTGGTTTTGGTTTACGCAAATTGCTTGCGGTTTCGTTTATTGAGTACCCCAGTGTTCTGACTGCATCCCAAATTCGTGCCTTGGTTTTCTCGGAAGCAGTAGAAGGATTGTCACCGGACAGTACCCTGGAAACCGTGGAAATGGAAACGCCTGCAAGCTTCGCTACGTCTTTCATTGTACTCATATTTACTACCAACTTAACAAGGAATGAATTTATTATACAACAATTATACAACGATCTTGAATTAAGTCAATATGTGTTGCTGTCTTTTGAAATTGCGCAATAAAAGTCAATCCTTGTGCAAAATAGACAAAGAAAACGATTGCATTTTTTACTATTGAAAAGATGAAAAAGAAAACTAAAATTAAAGATAGCTTACAAACAGAAGAACACAACAAACACAACAAACAACAGAAAGGAAAAGAAATGAAAAAGATTATTGCTCTAACTCTCTGCCTGTGTATGATTTTTGCACTTGCCGCCTGCGGCGAAAAGACTGCGGCTCCCGCTGATACCACCGCTCCCGCAGAGTCTGAGCCTGCTGACGCTTCCGCAGCTGAGTCTGATCTGACCTGGGGGCTGAAGCCTTTTGAAGAGACTCAGAAAATTCGCCTGGCCCTCTTCACCGGATCCATCCAGTCCTACCCGGCATACTTTGCCGACGAGCTTGGCGTTTTTGAGGCGCTGAACATTGAGCCTGAAATTCTGTGGTTCACCGGCGGCCCCGCCATGCTGGAGGCCGGCTCTGACTGGGATATGTGCGCGCTGGGAATCGGCGGAATCGCCATCGGCCTGTCCACCTATGATTACAGCTTCATTGAAGCGACCGACTATGAAGACAACATGGCCGTCTTTGTCCGCCCCGATTCTGATATTGCAAAGGATCCCACGAATCCCGAGGTTTGGAAGGGCGCCGAGTGCGTTTACCCTGCCGGCACTTCTGCTCAGATGGTTCTGGCAGCATACCTGAACACCATGGACCTGACGCTGGCTGACGTTGTCAGCACCAATGCCGACGTATCCAACGCGCTCACTGTTTTCTCCGGCGGCACCGGCGATGTTCTCGCTGTGTGGAATGCAATTGCCTTTGCGGCTGAGGATGCAGGCTATGTCCGCGTTACCGACTGCGGCCAGCTCGGCAACAGCCCCATCTGCGGTTCCTTCACCCACCCCGATTTCCTTAAGGACAATCTTGATCTGGTAGCTACCGTCGTTGCCGTCTCCCGGCTGGCAAACGAGTGGGTATATGAAAACCCGGAAACCGCAGCGGAGATGTTCTATAACCACTGCGAGGAAGAGGGCTTCCTGGTCACCGAAGATGTTGCGAGCAGAATTGTTGAGTGGTTTGCAGGCCCCACTGTTGACGAATATCTGGATGTTTTCACCACCGAAGGCGCATTTGACGAAGGCGCCGGCCGCAACCTGCTGAAGGTTGAGGAGCAGATCCTCAACGGCTATGACTTCTTCGTGAGTGAAGGGAAGTACACCGTTGAGCAGCGCAATCAGTGGCTTGCGGACAATCGTGTCGACGCCTCTGTCGCGGCCAGAGTCGCAGAACTTCTCGGCAAGTAAAGAGATAAATCAATAAGCTGCAAGCGTTGGGCCGGCCTAGCACAGGCCGGCCCATTGTATATAAAAAGTGCTTATTACGGGCGCTTTTAACGTTCCGTATTATTCGGGTTAGTTTAGAAAGTAGGGATTAAATTGAAAGACTCGTCTGTTGCTATGACAAATGAACAAATGGTAGCAAACGTAAAGGCCGGACAGAAAAGGATCCGTTACAGGGACACCATTCTTTCTGTATGCGCTCTTTTACTGTTCCTGATCATATGGGAATGCCTGGTTATGTTTGAGCTGGTTGACAGCAGAAAACTTTGCAGCGTTCTTGAGGTTTTGAAGCTGTTTATTGTAAAGCTGTCCGACCCCAATCCTGACGGCTCCGTTCTTCTTGTAAATATATGGTCCAGCCTTGAGGTTGCGCTGACAGGCTATTTGCTTGCGCTGGTAATCGGGATCCCTCTTGGCTGGCTTATGGGCTGGTATCGGGGCTTTGACGCATTTATGCGGCCGATATTTGAAATAATTCGTCCTATCCCCCCTGTGTCCTGGATCCCGCTGACCATTGTGTGGATGGGCATTGGGCTTCAATCCAAGGCATTCATCGTGTTCTTCTCTGCCTTTGTCCCCTGCCTTATTAACTCCTATACCGGCATTCGGCAAACCAAGGAGGTGCTGATAAATGTGGGAAAGACTTTTGGCGCGTCCAACTTTACCTGCTTCTGGAAGGTAGGAATTCCCTCCTCCATGACCATGACCTTCGCGGGCATAAAGGTTGCCATAGGCAACGCATGGGCAACGCTTGTTGCGGCGGAAATGCTGGCGGCGTCCAGCGGACTTGGTTACATGATACTGATGGGCCGCAACTATGGCCGTGTTGACCTGGTTATCCTTGGCATCGTTGTAATTGGCGTCCTCGGCGTAATTATTTCTTTCCTTATCGCTTCTTGTGAGAATATTGTGTTGAGGTGGAAAAAGGTATGAGCAAAGTAGCAAAAGAAAACCTCAGCGCTGCGGAGATCAGAGAGCAGCGCATGAAGATTTTATATAAAATTCTCCCCATTGTGTCGATCATCACCATAATAACACTGTGGCTGATCGCGACAAACAGCAGTTCCGGAAACTTTCCCTCCCCGGCGGATGTATGGGAGCGTACGGTACGGCTGTTTACCCATCCGGTAAAAAAGAGAAACCTGATTCTCCATATCCTGGCGAGCCTTCAGCGCGTCGGCCTTGCGCTGCTGTTTGACTGGACCTTTGGTATCGCTTTCGGTATCATGATAGGCTGGTACCCCAAACTGCGGGCGTTCTTCTCTCCGCTGTTTGACGCATTCCGCGCCATTCCTCCCCTGGCATGGATTCCTCTGATAACCCTGTGGAATGGAACCGGCGAACTGTCCAAGGTAATCATTGTTATTTTTGGCTCTTTGCAGAGCATTGTCATTAACGTGAAAGCGGGCCTGAGTACCGTTGACAAGATGTATCTGGATGTTGGCACCGTCTTTAACGCCACTCCCGCGCAGAGACTTTTCAAAATCGCAATTCCATCCTCCCTTGACGCGATTTTCGCAGGCGTCCGCACTTCCACCAGCGCCGCGTGGATGGTCGTTCTTGCCGCTGAGATGCTGGGCGCGGGCAATGCCGGCGTTGGTCTTCTCATTTCCCGAGGCATGGATTCAATGGATATGCCCCTTGTTTTAACCGGCATGATTGCAATCGGGCTTGTAGGCGCGCTCCTTGCTATTATTACGCAGTTTGCAGAAAGGTTGATTTGTCCATGGACCAGAAAAACAAAGTAATCCTCAAACTTGAAAACATCAGTCAGGGTTTCATCGTTAAGGACGATGTAAAGCAGGTTGTAGACAATGTATCCATGGAGGTCAGAGACAATGAGTTTTTGGTTGTCCTCGGCCCTGGACATTGCGGCAAGACTGTTCTAATGAATATCATTGCCGGTCTGGATTCTCCCGTATCCGGCAGCGTATATCTTGACGGAGAAAAGATAACAGGAAGCGATAAGCGCATAGGAATGGTGTTCCAGTCGCTGAATCTTATGCCTTGGCGCACTGTTTTGGGCAATGTGGAATTTGGTCTTGAAATCTCCGGCATGGGGAAAAAGGAGCGCCGGGAAATCGCGCAGAAATATATAGACCTTGTTGGCCTCACCGGTTTTGAAAATTCCTATCCCCACCAGCTTTCCGGCGGCATGAAGCAGCGTGTGGGGATTGCCCGTGCGTATACCAACAGCCCTGAAATCCTGCTCATGGATGAACCCTTCGGACAGCTGGACGCGCAGACCAGATACTCCATGCAGGAGGAAGTCCTGCGCATCTGGGAAAAGGAAAAGCGCACAATTATTTTTGTTACAAACAACATAGAAGAGGCCGTTTATCTGGCGGACCGCATTGTTCTGCTGAGCAATTGCCCAGCTAAGGTTAAGCAGGTTTATGATCTCGGCAAGCTGAAAAGACCCAGAAACTTCACAGATCCGGAGTTCCTTCGTATCCGTAAAGATATTTCTGATAACACCGACCTTGCACTTTGACGGGAGGCAGTAATGGAAAACATGGAAAAGCAAGAATACAAAGTTCGGGTGGAACATCTTACCAAGTATTTTGGTAATCTTCATGTGCTTGACGATGTTTCGTTTAATATCAAAAAGGGCGAGTTCCTGTGTGTGGTCGGGCCAACCGGCTGCGGGAAAACAACCTTCCTGAACCTTCTTACCAGAATCTATATGCCTACCAAAGGCCAGCTTTATATTGACAACGAGCCCGCAGATCCCAAGAAGCACAATCTGGCTGTCGTTTTCCAGGAGCCTTCCTCCATGCCCTGGCTCACGGTCGAGCAGAATCTGCGTTTTGGCATGGAAATCAAAAAGCTGCCCAAGGACGAAATCGACCGGCGTGTTGAAAATATGATAAGCCTCCTCGGGCTTGAGGAATTCCGGGACAAATATCCGCATCAGCTTTCCGTTTCTACCGCACAGAGAATTATCATCGGCCGCGCATTTGCGATGCAGCCCGACCTGCTTTTGATGGACGAGCCTTACGGCCAGATGGATATAAAGCTGCGTTTCTACCTGGAGGACGAGGTGATCAGGCTTTGGAAGGAGACGGGTACGACGGTCATTTTCATTACCCACAACATCGAGGAAGCCGTATATCTCGCGGAGAGGGTCCTGATTCTTACCAACAAGCCGGCAAAAATCAAGGAGGAGGTTAAGATTGACCTCCCCAGGCCCAGAGATGTTACCGCCCCCGAGTTTATCAAACTGCGCAATTATGTTACCGACCAGATTAAGTGGTGGTAATGGGTAAAACATCGCTTGACTTTAAGAACAGAGGGACGGGGAAGAACGGGCATGAAACTATTGATCGGCGCGGATAAAGGCGGATTTGCGGTAAAGGAAGCCATTGCAGATCACCTCAGAAGCCAGAATCTTGAATTTGAAGATATTGGTACGCTTTCCATGGATGCGCCTGTTGCATTTACGAAAATCGCATCGATTGCGGGACGGCAGATTTCCTCCGGCGAAGCAAAGCGGGCCATTCTCCTTTGCGGCACCGGCATGGGGATGGCAATAACGGCAAACAAATATAAAGGCGTATATGCGGCGGTTGTTGAGAGCCAGTACGCCGCGGCATACTGCCGGAAAATAAACGACGCAAATGTTCTCTGCATGGGTGGATTTATTGTAGGCCCGACCATGGCCTGCGAGATCGCGGACACTTTTCTGAACACGGAATTTGTGCAGGATTTCCCTCAATGGCGTGTTGATTTCCTGAATTCCCAGAAAACTGCCCTGAATGGAATAGAAGAAGAAAACTTCAAATAAGCCTGTGAATATTAGCGCATAGGAAGGCGGGTAAAAAACATGGTATCGAAAGAAAAAATCCGGGAATTAAAGCTGTTTGCGGCAGATATCAGGATTGCAACACTGGAGCAGCTCAAGGCAATCGGAATTGGTCATGTGGGCGGCTCAATGTCCATATGCGATGTGATTGCCTGCCTTTACGGCGGGGTAATGAATATCGACCCCGGCAACCCCAGGTGGGAAGGGCGTGACCGCTTTATCCTGTCAAAGGGTCATGCAGGGCCGGCAATGTATTCCGCGCTTGCTTTAAAGGGATATTTTGACTATGAGGAGCTGCTGACCCTGAACCGCCCCGGCACCAGGCTTCCCAGCCATACCGACATGAACAAAACGCCGGGAGTGGATATGACCACCGGCTCGCTGGGGCAGGGCTTTTCCTCTGCGCTGGGAATCGCAGTTGGATGCAGGGCAAAAAAACTGAACAACTATGTTTATGTGCTTCTGGGCGACGGCGAATGCGAGGAAGGGCAGGTCTGGGAGTGCGCAATGTTTGCCCCGGCGAAGAAGCTAACAAATCTGATCGGCTTTGTTGACTATAACAAGCTGCAAATTTGCGGCACTGTTGAGGAAGTGGCCGGCCTTGTGGACATAGGAGGAAAATTCTCCGCTTTTGGCTGGCATGTTGCTGAAGTTCAGGACGGGAACGACGTGGAGCAGATTATGGATGCAATCAGCCTGGCAAAGAGCGTGAAGGATAAGCCCTCAATGATTATCCTGAACACCAAGAAGGGCAAGGGCTGCTGTTTTGCCGAGGATGTGTTCAATCACAATATGGCGGTTTCTGCGGAAAACGCAGACAGGGCCATTGCTGAACTGAAGGCATATAAGGAATCGCTCTGAGCCACATGGAAAGGAAACCATGCTATGAATATTAAGGTGTTAAAGGATAATTCATTAAGCAAGCTGGAAATGCGCGAGCTATACGCGGCGTCCCTGATTGAAATGATAGAGGGGGGCGAGCCGATCATGATAACCGATGCAGACCTGATGCGGCCCATCGGGATACTTCCCTACCTGAAAAAATACCCGGAGAACATCTTCGACTGCGGTATAGCCGAGAGCAATATGATCGGTGTGGCATGCGGCCTGTCTGCTGAAGGCTTTATCCCCTTCACCCACACTTTTGCCTGTTTTGCGTCAAGGCGCGTGATGGATCAGGTCTTTATGAGCGGCGCCTATGCGAAAAGAAATGTGAAAATGATCGGCAGCGACCCCGGCGTCTGTGCAGGTCTCAACGGCGGCACGCACATGGCGTTTGAAGATGTGGCCATGATGCGGGTTGTCCCGGAGATGACCATTGTGGAGCCGACAGATCCTGTTATGCTGAAAAATCTCCTGCCGCAGATTGTGCACAGCTACGGAATGACATACATTCGCCTGTGCCGGGTTCAGACGGAAGAAATCTACGAAGAAGGCTCCAGCTTTGAGCTTGGCAGGGCCGCCATGCTCCGTGACGGCGGCGATGTGACCATCATTGCGGCAGGCCGCGAGGTCATCGAGGCGGTTAATGCTGCAAAGCAGCTGGAAAAAATGGGAATTCAGGCCCGTGTGCTGGATATGTTTACCATAAAGCCCATAGATGTGGAGGCGGTCGTAAGCGCCGCAAAGGATACCGGCGCCATCGTTACCGCGGAAAACCACAATATCATTGGCGGCCTCGGCGGCGCTGTCGCGGAAGTTCTGGCGGCCCATATGCCGGCCCCTGTGGAAATGGTAGGCGTAAAGGATCTGTTTGGCGAGGTTGCGAGCACGGAGGTCCTTAAGCAGCGTTTTGGACTGACTGCGGGAGATATCGTTGCCGCGGTGCAGAAGGTCATGGCAAGGAAATAATTATCCTCCTGAGGACGGGAGAGAAAAGCGGAAAACTATGCATGGAGGTGCAATGCAATATGGGAAAAGTTAATTATACCGTATCTTCCCTGTTCGGCGGCGAAAACAAGCTCCCCGTCGTAAGCGAGGATGCCGGCTATGTCCAGCGCATTTTTGACCATCGTTTGGACCGGGAACTGTACGAAGAACTAAAGCTGAGAAACGCCGCGCTGGGCGTTACCGATAATTTCAGGAAGGTCATTGATTATTTCAAGGTTGCGCCCGGAGAGACTCCCGCGGGCTTCCGGGTGGAGTACAACCTGGTAAATGACGGTCTGGTCTGCGCCGATTTGGTAAGGGATATATCCTACGACAAGAACGGCGTGTTGCGTCCTCAGAACGTCCTTTTCAGCGCAGACTCGGCCAACCCCTACGAGATTGAGCCGATGAAGAACCTTATTTCCAACCTGACCTGCAACCCCGCGATCATTTACAATCAGTTTATTAATAATCCCGGCGCCAATATCGGTGGAAAATACAAGACCCGGGATGAGGTTTTGAAGGATATCGGAGAGATTCTCGGCCCCGGCTGCGATATCAGCGTAGAGCTGAACGACCCCTTCGGCTCATCCGAGAGTGAAATCCTGGAGGAGGCGGCCAGATTCAAAGAGCTGCTCTCCGAGTACCGGGTTGTTATAAAGGTTCCCCATACCGGCCCTGTAAATGCGGATAACGTGTCTCAGCTCATGACCGGCGACAAGCGCTTTTCCCTGAGATACAATCAGGGAGAGACCAGGGACTTTTACAGGGGGCATAATCTGGCTCTGATGCTCAAGGAGCATGGATACAGAGTGAACTTTACCCTTATGTTCGAGCCTTACCAGACTGCCCTGGCGCTGCAGGCAAGGCCCTACTTTATCAACAGCTTTATCATGTTCAGGCATTCTCAGAGCATGCAGATGGCGGGAATGATGAAGGCCTATGAGGAAACCGGAGACCCCCTGTTTATCGAGCAGCTCCAGAAATACATGGTGGAGAATGACTACCTGTCCGCAGGGGAAATCAACGGCGACAGATTTGCCGCCTACACCCGCGCAAGGGATATTCTGAGGTACAGAGGCTTCCTTGAGAACCCCGCTGCCGACGGGCTGGACGGTATCCGCCACAACCTGAACGTGTTGAGACAGGCGAATCTCCCCGATTCCCGCCTTATCATCTGCAATATGCAGGGAGAAAATTACTATCCCTATATCGACAGACTGCTTATGTCCCCCGAGTATGCGGACATGACAAAGCGTGTGGTTATTACGGCGGGACCTGAGCTGCTGGCGCAGTTTACCTCCAACGCCGTTGTCCTGCAGTTCCACCGCCGCTTTATGAACGCGGCAAACGGAGCGAAGTAAGACGGGCGTTTCGGCAGGAGAGTGCCATCTCTGCCGGGAAAATACAAATGAGGTTAGCCGATGGATTATAAGGTAATAGCCGTCTGTTTGGGGGCGGCGCTGTTGTCCGGCTTCATTCACGGTTCCCTTGGTATGGGCTTTGGAATGATTTCCATGGCGGCGCTCACGCTGTTTCTTCCGTATAACAATGCGGCGGCAATTGTTTCTGCCGCCCTGCTGGCCTTGGTGCTGCAGGTGAGCGTTTCTCTGAGAAAATACATCGATTGGCCCAATATCATTGTGCCGGCGTTAACGCATCTTCTGGGAAAAATACTTGGAATTATCCTTCTGATGCACCTTCAGTCTGCTTTTCTGCGTATCGCGTTGGGAGGCTTCCTTGTTTTCTACTCGGCGATGCAGCTAATGAATGTGAAGGCTATGAAAATAAAGGGAACGCCCTTGCAGGCAGCGATAATCTCCGGCCTGGGCGGGCTCTTTGGAGGCGTCTTTAATGTGTCCGGACCCTTTGCCTCCATATTTTGCCAGGCAAGGTACGGCGATGACCCAAAGGCATATGCGGCAAATATGAACCTCAGTTTTGTCCCCGCTGCGATTGCGGCCGTAATCATACATATATGGTACGGAAATTTCTCCGTCTCGGCCTATATTGGCAGCGGCATAATGGTGCTCGGCGCTTTGGCTTCAACAGCGCTTGGTATTTCCGTTCTAAAAAAAATCAATGCTGAAATTCTGCGCCGCGTGAGCTATGTTTACATTATCCTTATGGGTCTTGTAATATGCGTCAGCGGCTAGAGCTGTTCAGTCCACAGCCGCAGAATATGAAGGAGTGAAAATGATGTCCCTTGTTCCCATGAGAGCAATTCTGGAGGCAGCAGAGAAATACAATTTTGCGCAGGGCGCGTTCAATGTAAACGCTGTGGCTCAGGCCAAGGCGGTGATCGAAACCCATGAAATGTTCCGCTCCGCGGCGATTATTCAAGGCGCGGATCTGGCAAACGCGTTTATGGGCGGCAGAAAAGACTTTATGAACGGCACGCTGGAAGATAAGAAAATCGGGGCAAATAATATAGCAAGGGCAGTGAAAAAGTTTGCCGAGAACAGCCCCATCCCCATTGCGCTGCACTTGGATCACGGCAAGTCCTTTGCGTCCTGCGCAGCGGCAATCGAGGGCGGTTATACCAGCGTTATGATCGACGGTTCTGCCTACCCCTTTGAAGAAAATGTGGAGCTTACCCGAGAGGTAGTAAAATATGCCCACAGCAAAGGCGTTACCGTGGAGGGTGAGCTGGGTGTGCTTGCCGGCGTTGAAGACCATGTGTTTTCTGATAATTCCACCTATACCAACCCCCTGGACGCGGTTCGCTTTGTGAGGCAGACCAGGGTTGACGCGCTGGCCATAAGCTACGGCACAAAACACGGGGCAAACAAAGGCAAAAATGCCAAGATCCGCAAAGAGATCGCAATTGCCACCAAAGAGTGTCTGCGCCACGAGGGCCTTTTCTGCGCCCTTGTAAGCCATGGCTCATCCACTGTCCCCCGGTACATCGTTGATGAAATCAACGGCCTGGGCGGAAAAATTGAAAATGCTTACGGGATTCCGAAACAACAGCTTATTGAGGTTTCCAAGCTGGGAATCTCCAAGATAAACGTTGATACCGACATCCGGCTTGCCGTCACCCGCAACCTGAGAGAGCTGTTCCACTGCAATCCTCAGCTTCGCGGCGACGAGAGCATCAGGGAAATTTATCAGCTCCTGGAAGCAAAGCCCGCCGCCTATGATCCCAGAGAATTTCTAACGCCCATCATGGATACCGTTATGTACGGAGAGATAAGCAGTGACGGCGTCGCAAAAATCATTGACTGCGTTGAAAAAGGAGTAAAGGAAAGCGTCGGCACGCTTGTCGTTGACTTTGGCAGCGTCGGCAGGGCCCCGCTGGTTGAGGCGGTTTCTCTGGACGAAATGGCGGAGAGATACCGGAAGGCCGGAATATGAGGGGGGCGTCATGGCCTATAACATTTTAGTGGCACACGGCGGGGGACCTACTGCGGTCATAAACAGTTCCCTTTGCGGACTTATCCGGGCCGCGAAGGAGTCCGGGCAGGTCGGCAAAATTTTTGCGGCCCGCTACGGCGCCGAAGGAATTTTAAAAAATGATTTAATTGAGCTGAGCAATGCCCCGGAAAAAATGATTGCGCTTCTCATGAATACGCCGGCTTCCGCAATCGGCTCATGCAGGAGAAAGCTGTCAGAAGCAGACTTCCCCGCGGTTATGGACTGCCTGAAAAAGAATGACATAAGGGCTTTCTTTTATAACGGCGGCAACGACTCTATGGACACCTGCAGCAAAATAAACCAGCTTTCCCTGAAAGAAGGGCTGGATATTCGAGTCGTCGGCATCCCGAAAACAATTGATAATGACCTGAATATTACCGATCACTCTCCCGGCTACGGAAGTGCGGCAAGATATGCCGCGATTTCCTCTGCTGAGCTTGCGCTGGATGCGGCGGCGCTGCCGATCCATGTGGTTGTAATGGAGCTGATGGGCCGGAACGCAGGCTGGATTACCGCAGCCAGCGCAATGGCCTCCCGGCTCACAAACTGCAATCAGCTTGTGTACCTCCCCGAGGTAACTGTGGACATGGATAAGATGCTTGCGGATATAGAGAACATGTACGCAGAAGGGAAGGGGCTGCTGGTCACTGTCAGCGAAGGCCTGAGAGCGCAGAATGGAAAAATGCTGGGAGATACCGGAATCGTTGATGGCTTTGGCCACAGCGTTCCCGGCGGAACGGCGGCGTATATAAGCAAGCAGGTTATGGCCCGGCTGAACATTAAATCCCGGGCGGAAAAACCCGGGCTTCTGGGGCGGACAAGTATGCCGTACATCTCCCCGGTTGACCGGGAGGAGGCTTACCGCGTGGGCAGAAGCGCCTTTGACTATGCAAATGCAGGTCTCAGCGGCGTTATGGTGGCAATCAGGGCAGACAGGCAGGGGGCGTATAAAAGTGAAATGTTCCCCGTAAAGCTGTCCGAGGTTGCAAACGTTGAGAGGAAGTTTCCGCTGGAATGGATATCCGGCGGCAGCATTCAGGATGAGTTCTTTGAATATGTCACACCGCTTATGGGCGGGAATTTGCCCGCTTACTGTGACTTTAAAGTATTTTGAGGTAGGATGAAATGAAGCACCTGTATTTGAATTTAAAAAGATTTGACGTTCCTGCGGAGCTCGGCGGCGTCAACAGAATTGCACCTGTAAACGAGTGGGCAAATTATATTGTTTCCAACACCCAGAGCGCGCTGCGCAGCTACTCCGGTGATGAGGCAGAGTTCGTGGATTTCTTTCCCGAGGCACACATCCTGAACGCTGTCGCCGCAAGAGCGGAAGACAGCCCGGTTGAAGTGGGCTGTCAGGGGGTTTACCGCATGAACACCGCTCCAGGCGGCAACTTTGGCGCGTTTACCACCAACCGCCCGGCAAGCATCATGAAGGCCATGGGCGTCTCCGCCGTGATCATCGGCCACTGTGAGGAGAGGGCCGACAAAGCGGGCATTCTGGCAGAAGCCGGAGTTACCGACTCCGCTGCGGTTAACAGGCTTCTCAATCAGGAGGTCAGAATCGCGGTGGAAAACGGGATGAAGGTTCTTTACTGTATCGGCGAGAAGAGCGAAGAGCTGGGCTGCTGGCAGGCGGTTCTCAGGGAGCAGCTTGAAGTAGGGCTGGACGGCGTTGACAAGAGCAGGGTTGTCATCGGATATGAGCCGATCTGGTCCATCGGACCCGGCAAAACCCCGGCAGACAAGCCCTATATAACCAAAATCGCAAAATATGTCAAGGAGATTACAGGCGGGATTGACGTGGTATATGGCGGCGGCCTGAAGAAGGACAACGCGGAAATGCTGGCCTCGATTGAGGAGATCGACGGCGGCCTGATCGCGCTCACCCGCTTCTCCGGCGAAATAGGGTTTTATCCCGATGAGTATTTGGAAATCATCAAGACCTATCTTGGAAAGTGAGGAAAAACATGAAACTGGATTTTGAGTACGGACACGGTATGCTCTCGGCAGAATTGCCCGACAGCACAGACGTTTTTATTCCCGGTGAAACTGTGGCAGATCCCCCCTGCCTGCCCCAGGATTGGGACAGCCTTTATAACGCCACCCTTGAAAGCATCCGGAACCCCATCGGTATGCCTGCGCTTCGGGAGCTGGCCGCGCCCGGAAAGACCGTCGTTTTTGTCATTCCCGATATTGTAAAGGGCGGGGTTCAGGCCACCAGCCACAGAAAAGTTTCCATCCGCGCCTGCCTTGATGAGCTTTATGCCGGCGGGGTTGACAAGAAAGATATCCTCTTTTTGGTTTCCAACGGCCTCCATCCCCGTGCCACGGAGGGAGAAATCAAGAAGATTTTCGGTGAAGAGCTTTATAACGAGTTCTACCCTTACGGCCAGATAAGCTCTCACGACAGCGAGGACTATGAGCACATGGTCGATCTGGGCTGTACCCGCCACGGCGACCCCGTTCTGATGAATAAGTATGTTTTCGACTGCGATATTCCGATACTCATCGGTCACACACAGGGCAACCCCTACGGCGGCTATTCCGGCGGCTACAAGCATTCTGCCACCGGCATTACCCACTGGCGCTCCATTGCCAGCCATCATGTGCCTTCCGTCATGCACAGGAAGGACTTTGTCCCTGTCTCCGGCCACTCCCTGATGCGTACAAAGTTTGATGAAATCAGTATGCATATGGAAGAAAAAATGGGTCACCCCTTCTTCTGCTGCGATGCGGTCCTGGACACCTACTCCCGCCAGATCGCAATATACAGCGGTTATGCCGCGGAGATGATGCCGGTTTCCTGGGAGCTGGCAAACAAACGCACCTATGTACCTTGGGCAGAAAAAAAGTACGATATTATGGTGTTTGGCATGCCCCAGGACTTTCACTACGGAAACGGAATGGGCACCAACCCGATCCAGATGATGCAGGCGCTTTCCGCACAGGTTATTCGCCACAAGCGCGTAATGAGTGATAAATGCGTTATGATCTGCTCATCCATCTGCAACGGCTACTTTCATGACGAGCGCTGGCCATACCTGCGGGAGCTGTATGAGATGTTCCAGCATGACTATATGAATACCCTCGCCGATATGAACCGCTACGGCGAGTACTTTGCTACCAACCAGGAATATATCAGAAAATATCGCTTTGCCAACGCCTTCCACCCGTTCCACGGCTTTTCAATGATGAGTTGCGGCCATATTGCGGAGATGAACACCAGCGCCATTTACATTGTAGGCGCGCAGGAACCCGGTATCGCGCGTTCCATGGGCCTCAAAACCCGCGCGACCTTTGAGGAGGCTCTGGCCGATGCAATGAAAAAATATACCGGTCCGAACCCGAACATCCTCGCGCTGCCCAAGACTTTCAAGCTGGGCGCGGTTCATCTTTGCATGAAGGATGATGATTTGAGCAAGGTATAAGCACCACCGCGGTTTGAAGCCTGAAAGTGAAAAGGGCAGCGTTTTGTGAGAAGCTTAGGCGCTTTCCTGAGGCAGAGGCGGTCCTAATGCGTATTTTTTTGAGACGGTCAAAAAACGCTTGCCGAAGCGAAAAACAACTGCGCCGCGGGGGAGCTTGAGGGGGCAAGGCCCGCCTCAAATGGGATAAGCCGCCGTC
>OLPA01001899.1_pt1 | contig 16505 bp, 13 predicted proteins | sample 1672811 | NCBI WGS metagenome assembly OLPA01 (sample SAMEA3136726, study PRJEB25190) | human gut metagenome | biome: human gut; feature: human-associated habitat; material: faeces | place: Austria | collected 2013
TCCGTGATAACGCAGCCATCTGGTTTTTCCGGTATGGCATGGACGGAGCTGACATGGATTAACTTTCCCACATCGTGCTCTAAACATTGCCGGAGGATTCTCCATGTTCCGCCCACATTGACCTGATAGAGTTTTGGGCCGGGTCTGGACGCGACAGAGACGATACCCGCGCAGTGAATCACACAGGTACGGCTATCGGCATCCGCAAAGAAGTCTGCAAGTGAGTTTTTATCACACACATCGCCGACGATGGTATGGACTTCCTTCGGGAGCAGGTTGATATAGGGGTCGTTATGCAGCACAAGTGCACGTACCTGAGCGTCGTGGTGTACCAGCTCCTCCACAACAGTTCTGCCGAGAAAGCCGGTGGCACCTGTAACGAGATATTTATCGTACATCTAAAAAGTCTCCTCTCAAAATAGGCATACAGGTGTTGATTATCTTTCACGAGTATAGTATACTTGAAGTGAAAAATAGAAACAATCAGCACTTGCCGTACAACTGAAATAAAATCAACACAGCATACCAAAGTGTTGATGAACGTTATAATCTTTTTGAAGGAGATTTCTGGATGGAGAAACTGGATGCAAGGAAACGCTATACACAAATGATACTCAAGCAGTCTTTTTTGAAGCTGCTGAGGGAGAAACCGGTCAATAAAATCACAGTAAAGGAGCTCTGCGAACTATCCCAGATCAACCGGGCTACTTTCTATACCCATTACAGCGACTGCTTTGCACTGCTGGAGAGCATCGAGAATGAGCTCATTGATGAGTTTGAGAAATCCCTTCGCTATGTCAATTCCTTTGATGTGACGGCTCTAATTGAAGCCCTCTATGACATGGTCGATCAAAATCGGGAAGCCTGCCGGACACTCGTTCTGGGGAATACCAGTTCGGCTGTCATTGCGAAAATGATCGCTTTGGCGAAAACCGATAGCCTTGCTTATTGGCACAGGGAATTGCCAAAGGCCAGTGAAACCGAGTTGGAGATGATGTATACACATCTTTCCAACGGCTTGATGCATGTTATTGTAGAGGGTTATGACAAGTACAGCAAGGAGGAAATGATCCGCTTCGTCAGTCAGGTAGTGAAGGTTAGCCTTTTGCTGTTCCGATAAAAGAATGCTCGCAAGAAAGAAAGCCTCAAGACTGCTACACCGTGGATGCTGAAAAAAGACGCAGTATCAGCTCAGCCGCCATCTGCTCGCTATGGAGGGCCTTTGTCTGGTGCCTCGGAGGGTGGAAATTAAAAAGGGAGGGTAACACGCAATGTTAAGAACAGAATTTCGAGCAGCCCTTTGTAACGATCCGTATGAGATACGGCTAATGCGAAACCTCTATGATTCAGCTGTAAAGCAGTTGTCGCTGAAATTTGAAATACTGAACAATGAGTTCAAAGTGCTCTACGCGAGAAACCCAATCCATCATATTGAAGGGCGCGTAAAATCTGTGGAAAGCCTTGCAGCCAAGCTACTGAATAAAGGGTTGCCACTGACCATCGAGACGGCGCGGGAGAGCATCAATGATATTGCCGGTGTCAGGGTAGTGTGCAGTTATATCGACGATGTGTACCGGGTGGCGGAGATGCTGGAGCTGCAAAAGGATGTCAAGATTATCAAAAGGCAAGACTATATCCGCACACCAAACTATAACGGATACCGCTCATTACATCTGGATATCCGGGTGCCGGTGTATCTGTCAGATAGGACGGAGCAAGTAACTGCGGAAATTCAGATCCGCACGATTGCTATGGACTTTTGGGCCAGTCTAGAGCACGATATTCGGTATAAGGTAGATAAGACAAAGTTGCCGGAGGGCATCAACGAGGAAATGCTTGAATGCGCGGGCAAGATCGCCGAAATTGACCGACAGATGCAGGAGATGTATCGGAGAATCGAATCCGCTCAAGGAAATATGGATTGTTAGAGGATATCAAATCTTTAATAAACGACATACGCAAAAAGGCACTGTACCTTTTCAGTGATGCTTGTACAGTGCCTTGGTTACTTATAGAATTCTATCATGATTCTCTACTGGGGCGGCTTGAGTGTCACGGCGCAGAGCCGCCTCGCGCAAAATGATCTCTCGCTCGGAAAACGGAATCTTCTCGCCGTTGATTAGCTGATAGGTTTCGTGACCCTTTCCGGCGCAGAGAATGATGTCACCCGTCTCTGCCATGTGTACTGCTGCACGAATGGCGTCTTTTCTATCCTCAAAAAGCAGATAGGGCTTCGTTTGATCGTAGTAGGACAGAATCTCCCAGTTGATCTCATTGGGATCTTCAGTGTCCGGATTGTCTGCCGTAATGATTGCGAAATCGGCGTATTTTCCAGCCGCTTCACCCAGCTCTTTGCGGCGCTTTTTTGTCCGGCATCCGACAGAGCCGAGCAGACATATCAGCCGATGGGGATGGTATGTCCGAAGAGCCTGAAGCGCATTTTCAAGGCTGAACCCATTGTGCGCATAGTCAAGGACAAAGGTCACTCCCGGCAGTGCGTCCACCACCTCAAAGCGTCCGGGGACGGAAAGCGTCTGCAGAATCTGGGCGGCGTCTGCCGCTGACACACCGTAAATTGAGGCCGCCGCAATGGCGCCCAGCCCATTATACACGGAAAGCTCTCCGGGAGCGCAAAGCCTGACGGCGGTATTCCCACCCTGTGAAACACAGGTAAAGTCGATGCCCAGCGCTGCTTTTCCGCGAAAGGGACGGGTTTCCGCGGCAGTGAACCGGCAATGGTCGGACAGGGGCTGGTGCAGAGAAAAACCAATGAAATCCGTGTTCTCGCCCGGATTCCCAACGACAGCCCTCCAATAGGAATCATCGAGATTGCAGACAATGTGTTCCGGCGCAAAATCGCGGAACAGTCGTGTCTTCGCCGCTCGATAGGCGGCAAACGAGGGATGCTCCACCTCTCCTATATGGTCATCTGCCAGATTCGTAAACAAGCAGGTATCGAAGCGGACGCCCTCCACTCTGTGTGTGGCCAGCGCTTGCGAGGAAACCTCCATTACCACATGTGTGATGCCACGATCCACCATCATGCGAAAATAGCGGTGAAGCTCACTGCTTTCCGGTGTCGTGTTGACGGTATCAAACCAATCCTTTTCCATCAGCACGCCATTGGAGCCGACATACGCACACGGAAAGCCGCAGCCAGAGAGAATCTCCCGCAGGAAAAATGCCGTTGTTGTTTTGCCCTTAGTTCCGGTAATGCCGATAACGGTCAGCTTCTCCGCAGGGCGGCCATAGAATGACGCCGACAGACAGGCTAGCGCGTGGCGCGGATTCTCCACAAGTATCTGCACCGCGTCTTCCGGGAGCGAGACAAGCCTACGGCTGCATACAAAAGCACGGCAGCCGGCGGCATAGGCAAGCGGCGCGAAGCGGTGTCCGTCCGCATGAGCGCCGGGCAGGCAGAAGAACAGAGAACCGGCAGAGACGCGGCGGGAATCGTAGTCGATGGAATGAATCTGCTGCTCCAGTTGGCCAGACAGAAACGCCTCGGCAATAGGGCGGTCAGAGACAGAAAGAACAGGGTAGTCCTTGAGTATGGAGGAAAGCCTCATGGTTTCAAATCCTTTTGTGTGGCAGGGTTGGCTTACGAACAGACAAGCTTTAGAGCTACGGTTTGGTATGAAGCAGATATATACGCCCAAGGAAATCAGGCGCCCTCTGTAATATCGGTGAAATATTGCCTTTTCCGGCATATCAAAGATGGTGACTTGATGTGTCTTGCTGCTAAGTATTCTAAGTCTATCAGCTTTTTCTTATCCCGTCAATCGCTTTTGAAATCAGCCATCCTTGGCAAAGCTCAACAATCACGGAACTTCTCATGTAGGTTTTGTGAAGATGCAGTCCGCTGAAAAAACGTGGGAACATGGAGACACAAGTATCCGTCCAAAAAAGTAAAAGAATCTCAAGCATAAAAAGAAGGTGTAAGAAAATGAACTATGGATAGTTCTATAAAGACACCGATAAAGGCCAAACAGGACCAACTGATAATGGGCCATCTTCTGGAGCCGATTGCCGCCTATTGGTATCAGCAGAAAACCGGCAATACGGTCTATGACGATGCCAATTTGTATCAGCACGCAGATCATCCATGGACGCTTGCGGATTTTGACCTCCGCTTCGTGCGAAAGGAGGATTTGCTTTCTGCGTTCAGCAAGGACATCCGTCCGTTGATGCTGAACTGTCCGCCGTGCCATATCCAGCAGCTCCCCGATCTCTCGATCGCTCATGTCCATGAAGTAAGACAGCAGGATCACGTCGTGCTTCTCCCGCAGGAGCTTGGCCAGCGCCGCCGCAAGGCGGTCATCGTTGACGGGGATGTGGTATCCACACACTTCAAATTCAACGGAGTGAACGTCCTAGCAGCAAAGCTTCGCAAGAAGCTCCGAAGGCAGCTCCGAGAAACTGCACTCCCGCACCCTATGGCGCACCTCTGACCGCTGCATATCCACGTTTTCCTGACGCAGTATCTTCTTACAATAGCTGTCGAATATGTGCAGAACGCGCTCTTTCTGGTTCTAGGGAAGCTTCAAAGCGTCATCCTCTTTTGCTGCCGGGAAAGGGTTCTCTCTTTCCCTCTTACTAAATACTCCGTTTGAAGTGATCCGTTTTGGCCAACTTTTTGAAAAATTTTTCTTCTTTTTCACGGCGTTTTTCCTCCATTCCGTCATTTTGAAAAATTCGCAAATGACGGAAACGGAGGGCCACGGCAGCGAGGGAAAAAACGGCAGCTTTGTGTGACTTGAGTATGCAGTACTGCGGTACGGAGTCGCAGAGCTGGTCGTAATAGAGACCGGCACTGACATAAGCCAGCGGTCGGATAATGCGTTCATCCGGCGTATTATCCGGCGTGAGCAGCCCCATCCGCTGCAGCCGCATGGCGGCGGAATCATCAAAGGGCGTAGTAATGGCGGCCAGCAGCAGGGAAGCCAGTGTGTGCTTCATCTCGCCGGCGGTATATCCCAGCGCCGCAGTCAGATTTCCCTGCGAGTCGTTGTCAATGAGCAGGACTTTCTGCCCTTCAGCGGCCAGTGCGGCGGCAAGGTTCAAGGCCGTCGTCGTTTTCCCGACGCCGCCTTTGGAATTTGTAATGGCAATGATAGTTGAATCCTTCATAATTAGAAGCTCCCTTCAAAAATGAGACCTGAATCGATCTGCTTGAGATGATCACCTCCCTTGGGCAGCTGCGGTGGATTTCGTATTGCGCAAATACGGCCTATTTCATGTCAGTGAAAATAGGGACAACGCCAGAAACCCTTGTAAAATCAAGGCTTTCCCGTGTTGTCCCTATTATATATCACTCACATTCCCTGTACGATGCCGCCGGTGGCCGCCAGCAGCTGGGGATCGGTGACCTTCAGCATCAGGTTACGGGTATCCTGCCCGCTGCTGTACAGCCGCAGGATCTCTACCTGATACTCCTTCGTCTCGCTGCCGCTGACGGTGGAGAGAATGGTGGCCGGACCGCACTTTACCTCGCTGGCCGCTGCCACGGGGATGGCCTGCGTGGCCTCGATAAATTCAGCGTCCGCCACCTTGCCGAAAATGCCGCCGTTGGTGTTGGCGGTCAGAGTGCCTACGTCACGCTGCACCGTGAAGTCGCCCTTCAGCTCGCCGGGATCGCCCTTCTGTCCCTTTTTTACCGCCCTCACGGTGGTCTCCATGATGGAGCCGCTGCTGAGACTCATCAGCTGGGCCGTGTCCACGTCGGTAATGCCATGGCCCAATGCGCCGTAGCTGGCGGTCTGGGGATCGTAATAGGTCAGCGTGCCGACGCCCGCCATGCTGTCACGGATCCACGCGCCCAGCCGGTAAACACCGTCACTTCCGCACTGGGGCGTATCCGTGAAGGTGACCAGACGCTCGCCGCGCCGCACCTGCATGGACACCGGCATGCTGCCGTTTTTCTGCAGCAGCGCCTGCAGCTGCTCCGTGGACTGCACCCGTGTGTCGTTGACCGTCAGAAGAAGGTCGCCCACCTTCAGGGTGTCGCTGCCCTCCAGCGATACCACCAGCGCGCCGTCAGCAAACAGCTTGATGCCCACCGCCTTGCCCAGCGGGATCAGGGTGCGCTCTCCTTCCGCCGCCCATGCGGGAGAGATAAGGGACAGTGCCAGCAGACAGGAACACAGAAGGGAAAACCATCGTTTTTTTCGCGTCTCATACAAAATGATCACCCTTTCCTGACAAAACGCTTGCCGCGCTTCGTCTGATTTGTCACCGGTGACTGCGTTATTTTTTGCGGAAAGCGCCGCATCATGTCCGTTAAAAACAGGCAGCACTGACAAATGCGAAAATGGGATTTTTTACCAATGTTTACGGAGAGAAAAAGCAAATTGACAAAATATCGGCGTACAAGTATAATGAAGTATCATACATAATGTAAACTATTACATGCCACAAGGAGGCACAATGGATATTTTTGAAAAATGCTACGCGCCGTCGCTGGCCGGTGAGCTGAAGGAAAAGGGCGTGTATCCCTACTTTCACGCTTTGCAGTCCCGGCAGGATGTGGAGGTCACCATGGAGGGCAAGCGCCGTATCATGCTGGGCTCCAACAACTATCTGGGCCTGACCATCCAGCCGGAGGTCGTCGAGGCGGGCATCAAGGCGCTGGAGCAGTACGGCACCGGATGCTCCGGCTCCCGTTTCCTCAACGGCACCTTGGAGCTGCATCTGGAGCTGGAGACGGAGCTGGCAAAGTTCCTGCGCAAGCCGGGCGTGGTCACCTTCGGCACCGGCTTCCAGTCCAACGTGGGCATTATCTCCGCGCTGGTGGATCGCCACGACTATGTGATCTGCGACAAGGAGAACCACGCCAGCATCTACGCCGGATGCCAGATGAGCTACGGCAAAATGCTGCGCTACCGCCACAGCGACATGGCGGAGCTGGAGCGTATTCTGCAGAAGATCGACGGCAAAAACGGCGTGCTGATCGTCACCGACGGCGTGTTCTCCATGGGCGGCGATATCGCCAAGCTGCCGGAGATCTGCGCACTGGCCAAGAAGTATGGCGCCCGGGTCATGGTGGACGATGCCCACGGTCTGGGCGTGCTGGGCGAGGGTGGCCGCGGTACAGCCAGCTATTTCGGGCTGGAGGATCAGGTGGACGTTTATATGGGCACCTTCTCCAAGTCGCTGGCGTCTCTGGGCGGCTATATGGCGGCATCCGCCGAAGTGGCGGAGTTCGTGCGCCACGCCTCCCGCCCCTTCATTTTCTCCGCCTCCATCCCGCCCGCCAACTGCGCCACAGCGCTGGCGGCCCTGCGGTATCTGGAAGCCCACCCCGGGCTGCCGGAGCGTCTGCGTGATCTGAGCCTGTACGCCCGCAAGGGCTTCACCGACCGGGGCATCAAGATCCGGGAGAGCGCGCTGGAAGCGCCTACGCCCATCATCCCCCTGTATACCTATGAGACCTACTGGACGCTGGAAGCGGCGGCGGAGATCTACGACCGGGGTGTGTATGTGAACCCCACGCTGCCGCCCGCCACGCCGGAGGGCGAAGCGCTGCTGCGCACCAGCTACATGGCCACCCACACCGAGGCGCTGCTGGACGAGGCCATGGATATCATTTCGGATGTGATGGTGAAGCGCCATGGATAAAAAAGTCGCCATCGTTACCGGAGGAACCTCCGGTATCGGCCGCGCCACGGCGCTGGCCCTGCAGGCGGACGGCTACACCGTCTATGAGCTGAGCCGCCGCGCCGAGGGCATGGCGGATGTGCGCCACATCGTGGCGGACATCACCAAGGAGGAGACGCTGCGCTCCGCTGTACAGCAGGTGATGGCAGCGGAGGGCCGCATTGATCTGGTGGTCAACAACGCGGGCTTTGGTATTTCCGGGGCCATCGAGTTTACCACCACCGAGGAGGCCCAGCGCCTGTTTGACGCCAATTTCTTCGGTATGGTGCGGATGAACCGCTGTGTGGTGCCCATCATGCGGCAGCAGGGCAGTGGTCGGATTATCAATCTCAGCAGCGTTGCCGCGCCGGTACCGATCCCGTTTCAGGCATTTTACAGCGCTGGTAAGGCTGCGGTCAACGACTATACCATGGCACTGGCCAATGAGCTGCGGCCCTTCGGCGTCAGCGTGTGCGCCGTGCAGCCCGGTGATATCAAGACCGGCTTCACCGCCGCACGGGAAAAGGTCATCGACGGCGACGACGTGTATCAGGGCCGCATCAGCCGCTCCGTCCAGCGGATGGAGCACGACGAGCAGACCGGTATGGACCCGGCGAAAGCGGGACGGTTCATCGCCAACGTGGCCGCCAAGGGCCGAGTCAAGCCCATCTACACCATCGGCGCCAGCTACAAGTTTTTTGTGTTTCTGGTGCGTATCCTGCCCGGCCGTTTGCTGAACTGGATGATCGGGCTGCTGTATGCCAAATAAATCGGATATCCTACCTTTCGGAGCACCGGAGGGCAGGATATTTTATTTTGCGCAAAATACCTCTTGACATGCTGGTTTACACATGATAAACTCAAAACAACAAATGGTTTATTGCGGATAAACTAAAAGGAGAACGCGATATGGAAATGTTGGAGCTGGGCGAGGTACAGCTGCGGTTCGCGGAGCTGGTGTGGCATTACGCGCCGCTGCCCTCCGGCGAGCTGGTGAAGATCTGCCAGAGGGAGCTGAACTGGAAGAAGCCCACCACCTATACGGTGCTGCGGAAGCTGTGCGAAAAAGGCCTTTTCAAAAATGAGGACGGGCTGGTGTCGGTGGTGATGACGCAGGAGGAGTTTTACGCCGCCCGGTCGGAGCAGTTCGTGGAGGAGAGCTTCGACGGGTCGCTGCCTGCCTTCATCACGGCCTTTACCTCCCGCAAGAAGCTGTCGGCGGCGGAGGTGGAGGAGATCCAGCAGATGATCGACACATTCCGGAAGGGCTGAGAAACAGGAGCGCGCCTGTCAGGGTGATGGGAGAGGAAAAATGAAGCACAGGGGAAAGCGGATCGTCATTGCGGCGCTTTTGCTGGCGCTGCTGTGTGGCTGCGGCGCAGCGCCGCAGAAGGAACACGAGACGGAGCCGGCAGGCGACGGGCCGTATCTGTCTATCACATACGGCTGCAACAATGCAGAAAATGCTTCCGGCCGGGACATGGTGTTTTACACCTATGATCTTGAGACGCGGCAGTTGACCGAAGAAGCGGTCATTCCCTTTGACGCACGGTACGCCAGCGGCGTGGTATCAAGGGCTGACGGCATCGTCTACTATTCCAGAAGGGCGGAGCCGGGAGTGCTGACCTCCAACGACAGCCTGTGCGCCCATGATATCGCCACGGGGGAGGAGACGCTTCTTGAGACAGAGCATGTCTCCTATAACGAGATCACCCTCGTCGATCCGGACACGCTGCTGGTCATGGCGGTGACGGCGGAACATCCCATCCTGCCGGCGCGGTTCGACCTGAAAAGCCGTACCTTCACCGATGCGGCGGAGGTCAACGGGGAGGAACCGACCCTTTATACCAGCGGCAGCAGTCCGCTGAACTACAACTATCAGACCGGGTCGTTCATCAACATCTATCAGGTGGAGGCGGAGCGGTATTCCGAAGCGTACCACCGCTTTGAAAGCGAGATCAACACCTATGTTGCACTGATGAATGACGATCTGGTCAAAGACCCGAACCGAGTATACGCCGTCGGTCTGCTGCTGGGCAGCCTTATTGACGACGCGGTGCAGCTGTCGGACAATGAACTGCTGGTGGAGCGCACGGACGACAGCTTTGACGAGGAGAAGGGCGTGCTGGTCACGGAGCGGCATTTCTACCGCCTGACCTTCGCGGGCGACGGCAGCGCGTCCTTTGAACCGACAGAGCCGCCCTTTCCGGCGAAGAAGGTGCGGGAGCACGGTTACCGGACCGTGGACGGCGGAAGAACGTGGTATCTGATCATGGGCGAGAAAAACTCGGAGACGGGCGGGCTGTACGCCTACTGCACCGAAACCGGCGAGCTGACGCCAATCCTGCTGAACGATCCGGCGGCAGAGGGTTATATTATTGATTTTTCCATCATTGGGCCGCAGGGCCAAAGGGATTGAGGAGGGCAGAGCGTGGATACCTTGCGTCAATTATTTGTCGGCACATTGAATCTGGCGGTATCCGCCAGTTGGCTGATCGCGGCGATTTTGCTGCTGCGGCCATTATTGAAGAAGATCGCGCCCAAGTGGGTGCTGTGCGCCATGTGGGCGCTGGTGGCGATACGGCTGGTGTGCCCCGTGATGCTGCACTCCGACCTGTCGGTCTACCGGCTGGCGGGCGATGCCGTGCAGTCCAGCGGACAGGTGACGTATTTCGAGGATACGGGCTTCTGCGGCGATGTCCACTACCGGCCCGCCACGCTGCTGCCCGGCGTGTCGGCGGCCCTGACCGCGGCCGCGCCCATCAGCAGCACGGCAGCCGATGCCGCGCCGGAGGCTTCCGTGGATACGGCGGCACGGCCCTCGACGCCATCCCGTTCCATTGACATGAATCTGCTGTCCATCGCGTGGGGAGTGGGCATCTATATCATGGTGATGGCGGCACTGGCGGGCTATGTGAGTCTGCGGGAGGATGTAGCGGCGTCTATTCCGCTGGAGGGCAATGTGTACCTGTGCGACAACATCAAGTCGCCCTTTATTCTGGGTGTGTTCCGGCCCCGCATTTATCTGACCTCAGGTATGGACGAAGCGGCGCGGGACTGCGTGCTGCGGCACGAGAGGGCTCACCTGCGGCGGTGGGATCATGTGTGGAAGCCGCTGGGCTTCGTGCTGCTGGCGGTATATTGGTATGATCCGCTGATGTGGGCGGCGTATATCCTGTTCTGCCGGGATATGGAGCTGGCCTGCGACGAGCGGGTAGTACGGGACATGGCAGCGGAGGAACGGGCCGTTTACTCGCAGGCGCTGCTGGATTGCAGCCGGGGCCGCCGCTGGGTGGCCGCCTGCCCGCTGGCCTTCGGCGAGGTGAGCGTCAAGACCCGCGTAAAGGCCGTGCTGCAAGGGAAAAAGCCCGCCTTCTGGGCGGTGCTGGCGGCAGTGGTCATATGCGCCGTAGTGGCGGTGTGCTTTTTGACCGACCCCAGGGGGGCGAGCAACGAGGAGCCCGACCTGTCTCTTGCAAGCTATCAGAATGTGGCGACGCTGGCCTATCAGTCGGACGATGTGATTGTGACGCAGTTCGACGGCACCGTCACGATCGTGTCCGGACGGGCGCTGGGCGAGCTGCTGTCAAACGCCGACTGGACGTTCCAGTCGGAGGGCAAGCCGGACGACGGCTCGGATGACGACTATTACCTGATGGTGCAGGTGGACAATGATATCGCCCTCCGCTTCTACGCCGGTGCGCCCTCGGATGGCGTCAAGATCACCGCTGGTAATGACATCCGCTGGTACGGCATGGGGGAGATGCACCTTGACGAGGTAGAGAAGGCGCTGGTGCAGACCGACCAATTGCTGCTGAAGCTGGCCAGACAGGCGGACGAAATGGATACCTTCGACATGATGTGGCTGGAGGGCGACGCAGCGTATCCGGACGACGATATCCCAGCTCCGGTACTGTCCCGCTTCCTGCGGTCGCCGAGCTGGCAGCCGGTGGAGGATGCAACCACAATGGCGGAGATGTTCGACGGATCGGACTACCAGCCGGTGGCATGGCTGACGATAGGCGACAGTACGCTGTATTTCTACGAAGACAGCATCAAGCAGAATAACTTGAATTTCAGTGCCGGAAGCGCTGTGATCCGTACCGCCGAAACGGAGTACTTCTACAACATTCTGGACACGAGCTTCCGCAGCTGGCTGGAGGGCGACGGCCGCTATCTGGGGCAGGCGGATCAGGAGACCTATACCTTCGGCAGCTATGAGCAGGACGGCGACACCGGCAACGGCAAGGAGCCTATCGAATGGCTGGTGCTGGATCGTGACGGTGACAAGACGCTGCTGATCAGCAAGTACGCGCTGGACTATCAGTCCTTCATGCCCTTCTATGAGCCGGTGACGGAGCACTTTACATGGGAGAGCAGCACCCTGCGCCAGTGGCTCAACAGCACCTTCCTCAACAGTGCCTTCAGCGCCGATGAGCAGCAGCGGCTGCTGACCACCACGGTCATCACCTCGCCCGGCAGTCTCCATCGCAGCGATGGCCTCATCACCACCGAGGATCGGGTGTTCCTGCTGAGCAATACGGAGGTGTACGCCTACTTTGCCAACGAGGCGGCCACCGCCGCCGAATATACCGTCTATGCTCTGTCGGCCAACCCGTGGGCCGGGAGCGCCACCGCCCCCGGCGCGGCGGATTGGTGGCTGCGCACCACCGACGGCAGCGATCATCCCGATGGCGTACATCCCGACGGAGGTGTGGGCGAGGGTGCGCGCGCCTATGAGGGCGAATATGTCCGCCCTGCCATCTGGGTGGATATGAGCCGGTGAGCGCTTCTGGAGACGTAGTGTGACGAAAAAGCGATTTCTGAAAAAGAGATCGCTTTTTCTCTTGACAAGTGCGACTACATAGTGTAGTCTATCTATAAAGACTACATGTTGTAGTCGCATAAAGGAGGGATGCAGGATGGCAGAATTGCAGCTGGGCGTGGTGGAATCGAAATTCGCCGATATCATCTGGCGCACCGCACCGGTCACGTCCTCTCGGCTGGTGAAGCTGGGCGAGGCGGAGCTGGGCTGGAAGCGCACCACCGTACACACGGTGCTGCGGCGGCTGTGCGACAAGGGGCTGTTTCAGAACGACGGCGGCCTTGTGACGGTGAAAATGAGCCGGGAGGACTTTTACGCCCGCCAGAGCCAACAGTATGTGGCGGACAGCTTTGACGGGTCGCTGCCGGCGTTTATCGCGGCCTTTACGCAGGGCCGGAAGCTGACGGAGGAGGAACGGGACGAGCTGCGGCGGATGATCGACGAAGCAGGGGAGGGCTGAGTATGAACGAGGTCTTTGTGAAGCTGGCCAACATGAGCGTGGCTGCCGGATGGCTGATCCTGGCGGTGCTGGTGCTGCGGCTGCTGCTGAAAAAGGCGCCCCGGTGGATCACCTGTCTGCTGTGGGCACTGGTGGCGGTGCGGCTGGTCTGCCCCGTAAGCCTGCAGTCGCCGGTGTCGGCCTATCAGGTGGCCACTCCGGCCGCCGTGCAGGATTCCGGCGGCGTGACATATTTCCAATATGTTCACACCAGCGGCGACAAGCCCTTTATCCAGCTGGATGTGGAGACCATCCGCCCGGCGGGGATCACGCCGGTGCAGCAGGACACGGCGGCGGATACGTCCCATACCGTCACACGGTATATGCCGCCCTATGTGATGATCTGGCTGGCGGTGGGCGGTGCGCTGCTGCTGTACGGCCTTGTCAGCACCCTGCGGCTGCGGTACCGTGTGCGGGAGGGCATGCGTTTGCGGGAGAATATCTGGCTGTGCGACGCGGTCACATCGCCCTTCCTGCTGGGTATCCTGCGGCCCCGCATCTATCTGCCCAGCGGCATGGACGAGAGACAGATGGACTATGTGCTGGCCCATGAGCATGCCCATCTCCGGCGGGGCGACCATATCTGGAAGCCGCTGGGCTATCTGCTGCTGGCGGTACACTGGTTCAATCCGCTGGTGTGGGTGGCCTACTGGCTGTTCTGCCGGGATATCGAGACCGCCTGCGATGAGCGGGTGGTGCGCAGTATGGGCGTCGAGGACAAGAAGGCCTATTCCATGGCGCTGCTGACGTGCAGTCAGGGACGGCGGATGGTGCTGGCCTGCCCGGTGGCCTTCGGCGAGGTGGGGGTCAAGTCCCGCATCAAGGCAGTGCTGCACTACAAAAAGCCCGGCTTCTGGATCGTGCTGGCGGCGGTGCTGGCCTGCATCGTTGTGGCGGTCTGCTTCCTGACCGATCCCATGGGTGTCAGAGGTCAGGTGACCTACGGGCCGCAGGACGCCGACCGGCGGCAGACGGAGATATCCCTCTCGCTGGACGACGCGGCGCTGGATATGGTGATCTACAACGACTGGTGGGACAGCGGCCAGTGCATCAGCACGCGGCAGCTGACAGCCACCCGCTATGACAGCAGCCTGACCATCCGCATGGAGGAGCAGGAACAGATGGCGGGCATCACCACCGTTCTGGAAGCGGACGGCGGAAATGCGGCGGAGCGCATGGGCCATGAGCTGTACGGCCCGCCGCAGGAAATGCGGTTCGTCACCTGTGATGAGGGTACGCGGCGTTCGGTGCAGGCGGGCGATCAGGTGATACTGGCGGTGCTGGCCTGCGACTATGGCAAGGGCATCCCCTCACTGGATTGCCGGACACTGGAGCGTCAGCCGGAGCTGCTGGAGCAGCTGGACTACGCCGTCGTGCTGCGGGCGGAGTTCATAAAGAGCGACTTTACGTCGCCGGAGAAGATCCTTGGACAAGATACCGACAGTACCCATGAGAGCATGCTGCCCGTTATGAATTGGCCGGTGGATGTGGAGATCAAGGGGATCGATGATCCCGGCAGCGTGACGCAGGATTTTGACAGCTTTATCAAGAATAACAAATGGGTCATGCATCCCGTCGAGGATACAGCGGCGCCAGAGCTGCAAAGTCCCTATATCGTCCTTCACGGTCTCTACGGCGACGCGCTGTATATTGATTCCTCCGCCGACTATACCATGCTGTGGGTGCGGCAGGAATATGGAGCGTCTGCCTATTCCGGCGATATGACCGGCAGGGAGATGGTGGAGGCCCTGAGCGGCTGGGCGTGGCGGATCAAAAAGGGCATCTCCCGCTCTAAAGAACTGGTACCGGATGCGGAAACCTTCTTTACTCGGTTCGTCAACGGCGACTTCCGTGGCGATATTTACGGTGCACAGGAGGTTGACGGCGGCGACCAGATGCCGTTCTTTACGCTGATGGGTATGCTGAAGGACTATGTGAACAGCCATGCCCTGACGGAAGAACAGTACCGCGTCCTGATGCTGAACACAGATGGACTGGACGGCGCTTACTCCTCGGGCTACAGCTATGTGCTGGAGCAGGCGTACCGGCGCGATCCGGAGGCGTATCTGCGGGTGTGGAGCACGCTGACTTATGACCAGCAGAAGGCCATCCCTTGGGGCGAGGAGGATATCCTGCCCCGGCCCGCGGAGCTTCGCTGGTCCGCAGATCAAAACGCCATGACCTATCCCTATATGACGGTCAATGGCGGCGGCACGGTGTTCTATATGGAAATCTCCGATGAGCTGGCGGGCCGCATTGCGCAGCGAGTGGAGGAGAACGTGAAGCTGGGCGGCTTCGAGCCGCCGCAGTTTACCAACGGCTGGGGCAGCGCGGATCATTCCTGGACGGCGGAGCGGGCCGAGGTGTTTGTACGCCTTTACGATGGCGGCTCTTATGGCGTGTACCGGGGCGACGGCGGTGTGTGGGGCCTCAGCGCGGAAGGCAATATGGTGCAGGCCGACGCCGAGGTGCAGGAGCTGCTGGGCCTGATTGCGCAGCTGACCGGCTGGCAGACCATCAACGGCCGGGGCGCCTTCTCCGACCTGACCAAGGCGGAGCTGATCTACAACGATCGGGTACTCCATACCGTGACCGACAGTGACCATCTGCGGCAGCTGCAGAACCTGCTGCAAAACGGGATGCAGGATACCTTCGCGGCCAAAACGCCCATGGAGCGGGTGCAGCTGCGCATGACCCGCAGCGACGGCAGTCAGGTGTCGGTGCTGGTAGACCCGGATACGCCCCGTATCTTCCTGCCGCCCTTCTACTACTACCGCTATAATGATTACGAGAGCACCGGGTCGCTGCCGCTGCTGGAGGCGCTGGGCCTGACGGAGTGGCCTGCGGAGGTGGCGAATGAGGATTGCGGCCCGTGGCTGACGGCGCTGCTGAACAAGCTTGTCCCGCTGCCGGGAGCCGACAGCGCCGGATGACCATAGATGAGACGAAAAACCGCAGGGGAGACCCTGCGGTTTTCTATGAAAATTTTGGCGAAATGAGACTTGACAATAAGTGAATAAACGTTTATTATCAAGTATATGAGAACGATAGATACAGAAAAGCGGGATAGAGTGGTGCAGACCATCCTCCAGATCACCATGGAGGAGGGGCTTGCCGCGCTGTCCTTTGACAAGCTGGCGAAGCGGGCCGGTATCAGCACCGGAACGCCCTATGTGTACTATAAGGACAAGACAGACATGCTCTCGTGCATCTATGCGCAGGTGTGGCTCGGCTTGCAGGAGGGCCTGCAGCAGGCCATAGACATGGGCCGCACCCCCGGCGAGAAGCTGTTTTTCGGCCTGCGCCAGCTGGCTCAGACGTTTCTGGCTCACCCGCAGGAGGCGCATTTCTTCCTGTCGGTGCTGAATGCGCCGGAGTTCGTCACGCCGGAGGTGCTGCGGGAGAACCGCCTGCCCTCGCCGCCGCTGATGGCGATTTATCAGGAGACCATTGCCCGCCGCCTGATGAAAACCGACAACGTCGCCTACATCAATGCCATGCTGTTCGGTCCGCTGTTTCTGATCTTGCAGCAGCACCGGCAGAGCG
>OLPA01001902.1_pt1 | contig 16489 bp, 10 predicted proteins | sample 1672811 | NCBI WGS metagenome assembly OLPA01 (sample SAMEA3136726, study PRJEB25190) | human gut metagenome | biome: human gut; feature: human-associated habitat; material: faeces | place: Austria | collected 2013
CGAGCGCAGGCAGGAAGGTATAGACTATGGAACACAAAAATACGGCAGTGACCATGTTGCCCAAATCGTTACATTCGGCACACTTCAAACGCGCGCCGCAATCCGCGATGTCGGCAGGGCAATGGGCATGTCCTATTCATCGGTTGATGCTGTTGCCAAGCTTATTCCAAACAGCTTTCATATAACAATCGACCAAGCCGTTGAGCGCAGTCGCGAACTTCGCAGGGCGATGGACGAAAACGCCGAGGTCAAAAAGCTGATTGATACCGCACGCAAGGTTGAGGGTATGCCGCGCAATACCTCCACCCACGCCGCAGGCGTTGTTATCACTCACGACCCGGTTTCGTCATATGTTCCGCTTGCGACAAATGACGGCCTTGTTGTCACTCAATATATTATGACCACGCTCGAGGAACTCGGACTTTTAAAAATGGACTTCCTGGGACTTCGTACTCTGACTGTGATCCAGAATGCAGTAAAGCTGATCCAGAAGGATGCAGGAGTGACTCTGGACATGCAGAAGATTAATTATGATGATAAAAAGGTTTTGGATTCCCTCGGCACCGGTCGTTCTGATGGTGTATTTCAGCTTGAAAGTGCGGGAATGAAAAATTTCATGAAGGAACTGAAGCCTCAGAGTCTGGAAGATGTGATCGCAGGAATTTCTCTTTACCGCCCGGGCCCCATGGATTTTATCCCTCAGTATATCCGGGGCAAAAACCGTCCGGATACCATCCGTTACGACTGCCCTCAGCTGGAGCCGATCCTGAAGCCTACTTATGGGTGTATTGTCTATCAGGAACAGGTTATGCAGATCGTTCGTAACCTGGCAGGTTATACTCTGGGCCGAAGCGACCTGGTGCGCCGTGCAATGTCCAAAAAGAAGGCCTCTGTCATGGAAAAGGAGCGCCAGAACTTTGTTTACGGAAATGAAGCAGAGGGAGTTCCAGGCTGTATTGCAAATGGAATTGATGAGGCAACGGCAAATAAAATCTATGATGAAATGATTGATTTCGCCAAATATGCTTTTAATAAGTCCCATGCAGCAGCCTATGCAGTTGTTTCCTATCAGACTGCATATCTGAAATATTACTATCCTGTGGAATTTATGGCCGCATTAATGACATCGGTTATTGATTTTCCCAATAAGGTTGCAGAATATATTCTGGTCTGCAGACAGATGGGGATTAAGATCCTGCCGCCGGATGTGAATTGTGGAATGTATGGATTCTCTGTAGATAACGGTGCGATCCGATATGGTCTGTCCGCTATAAAGAGTGTGGGACGTCCGGTTATTGAAAGCCTGGTAAGAGAGAGGGAAGAGAACGGACAATATCGTTCCCTGAAGGATTTTATGGAACGAAACTCTCCGCAGATGAATAAGCGAGCAGTAGAAAACTTTATCAAAGCAGGTGCACTGGATTGCCTGGATGGTAACCGCCGCCAGAAAATGCTGGTTTATCAGAAGATTTCAGACAGTATCAGTCAGGATAAGAAGAATTCACTGGCAGGCCAGATGAGCCTTTTTGATCTGGTAAGCGAGGAGGACAAAAAAGAATTTGAAATCCGTATGCCCGATGTGGAGGAATTCGGAAAAGAGGAACTTCTGGGATATGAGAAGGAAGTTCTGGGAATCTACCTCAGTGGTCATCCTCTGGAAAATTACCGGGGAATGATGGAGAAAACCATTTCTGCGAAAACCTCTGATTTTCAGCAGGATGAAGAAACAAATCTTCCGAAAGTCATGGATGGTCAGAAAGTAATTATCGGTGGAATGATTACGGATAAAACCATCAAATATACAAAGAATAATAAGGTTATGGCATTCCTCACAGTGGAGGATCTGGTAGGAACAGTGGAGGTAGTTGTGTTCCCCAGAGATTATGAGAAAAGTCAGCAGTTCCTGAATGAAGAAGGCAGAGTATTTATTCAGGGCAGAGTATCTGCAGAGGACGATCGCGCTAGTAAACTGATCCTTGAAAAAATCCGTCCCTTTGACAATATGCCAAGGGAAATCTGGATACAGTTTGACAATAAAGAAAGCTACACACAGCAATCTCAGGAACTGCTTGCAGACCTCAGACGTTCACCGGGTGACAGTGCTGTTGTGATCTACCTGAAAGACGTAAAGGCCATAAAGAAGCTTCCGGTTGGATATCATGCACAAATTCAGGACTCATGGCTGAACTATATGTACGAAAAATATGGTAAAACCAATGTTAAAGTTGTAGAAAGAGGATTGAAAAACTTATAGAAATGCGCTAAACTATACCCGAATATGTGTATAGTAAAAATGAGATAGATTCAGAAGATGGAGGAAGAAAAGATGGCAGAAAACAAGATAAAAACCATTGGTGTCCTTACCAGCGGTGGTGACGCACCTGGAATGAATGCTGCAATTCGTGCAGTTGTCAGAAGAGGTTTAAGCAATGGATTAAATGTAAAAGGTATTCTGAAAGGATATAATGGTCTGTTAAACGAAGAGATTATTGACATGAGCGCAAAAGATGTATCTGATACAATCGAACGTGGAGGTACAATCCTTTATACAGCACGTTGTGCAGAATTCCGTACAGAAGAAGGCCAGAAACGTGGAGCAGAGATCTGCAGAAAACATGGAATTGACGGACTTGTTGTCATCGGTGGTGACGGATCCTTCGCAGGTGCTCAGAAGCTTGCGAATCTCGGAATCAATACAATCGGTCTTCCCGGAACAATCGACCTTGACATTGCATGTACAGAATATACCATCGGATTTGATACAGCTGTAAACACAGCAATGGAAGCAATTGATAAAGTACGTGATACTTCCACTTCTCATGAGAGATGCAGTATCATCGAGGTTATGGGACGTGGTGCAGGATATATTGCTCTGTGGTGCGGTATTGCCAACGGTGCTGAGGACGTTCTGGTTCCTGAAAAATATGACTATGATGAGCAGAAGCTGATCAATAACATTATCGAGAGTCGTAAGAAAGGCAAAAAGCATCACATCATCATCAATGCAGAAGGTATCGGTCATTCTGAAGCAATGGCAAAACGTATCGAAGCTGCCACAGGTATCGAAACACGTGCTACAATCCTTGGACACATGCAGCGTGGTGGAAGCCCGACATGTAAAGACCGTGTATATGCATCTATGATGGGTGCTCTGGCTGTAGACCTTCTTATTGCAGGCAAGACATGCCGCGTTGTCGGATATCGTCACGGTGAATTCGTAGACTTCGATATCAATGAAGCACTTGCTATGCAGAAGGGTATCTCTGACTATCAGTGGGAAGTATGCCAGTCACTTTCTCATAACTATGATAAAAACAACAAATAACAAATGAATAAAAAGATGCAGTTATATAACAGACTGCATAAATTAAATACTGCTCAGATAATTACCCTCGGTTTTGCGGGAGTGATTATCTTAGGGGGATTACTTCTGTGGCTGCCGTTTTGTACGGCACCCGGATACCACACATCTTTTACAGATGCCATGTTTACCGCAACCACAAGTATATGTGTAACAGGGCTTGTGACAGTTGTTACGGCAACTCACTGGACTCTGGCAGGCAAGATTATTATTCTTGTCCTGATCCAGATCGGAGGTGTGGGACTGATTTCCCTGGGCAGTATTATTTTTATAAGTCTGAGAAAGAAAATATCGCTGAGGAACCGGCGTGTTATCCAGGAGTCCTATAATATGGATAGAATGGGTGGGATGGTCAGGCTGGTGAAGAAAGTTCTGATCTGTGTGTTTGGAGCAGAAGGAATCGGTGCAGTGTGTTATGCAGTTCGATTTATTCCGCAGTTCGGTCTGGCAAAAGGTCTGGGATACTCTGTTTTTACGGCAGTATCTGCATTCTGTAATGCTGGTATTGATCTGCTGGGAGAGGACAGCCTGGCTCAGTATGTTGCTGATCCGATCGTAAACTTTACAAGTGTAGGACTGATCATTATGTCAGGACTTGGATTTGTGGTCTGGTGGGATATCTGGGATAAGATCAAACGAGTCATCAGAGGGAAACTTCCTGTGGGACGTATATTTAAAAATCTCCGTCTTCACAGTAAGATCGTGTTGATGATGACGCTGATACTTGTTGTGGGCGGTACAGTACTGATCTTTCTGTTTGATCATGGAAATCCGGAAAGTATTGGGACATATTCGCCGGGAACGAAGTGGATGGCATCTTTGTTCCAGTCAGTTACCACAAGAACAGCTGGATTTTTCACTGTAAGCCAGGAGAGATTTTCCAATGCAACTTATATGCTGTGCCTGGTATTGATGTTGATCGGCGGTTCCCCTATGGGAACAGCAGGTGGAATTAAGACAACAACAGTTGCGGTCCTTCTGCTGAGTCTGAAATCCAATCTTCAGGGAAAACGGGATGTGGAAGTACACCACAGGAGAATCAGAGACAGCTATATACGTTCTGCAATCGTAGTGACAGGTATGGTACTTACAGTACTTATTCTCATGAGTATGCTGTTGTGTGCAGCCATGCCGGAAGCACCTATAGAAGATGTTGTTTATGAAATTACATCTGCGGTTGCAACGGTAGGACTTAGCAGAGGGCTGACACCCTGCCTGAATACAGCAGGCAAATGGATCGTGATCCTGACTATGTATCTGGGAAGAATCGGTCCGCTGACTCTGGGAACTGCAGTGACTGTACGTGTACAGAAAATGCCGGCAGATTCACATCTGGCAGAAGAAGATATTATGATTGGATAGTAACGGTTCGGCAGTCAGGCGGATATTCGCAGAGGATAACGAATACATGTTCAGAAAGAGAAATGAGGAAGAAAATGAAGAACAAATCTTATGCAGTGATCGGTCTTGGGCAGTTCGGGATGACGGTAGCCCTTACTCTGGCAGAGGCGAACTGCGATGTACTTGCCATTGACGATAAAGATGATAATGTGCAGGATATCGCAGAGAAAGTTTCCTATGCTGTCAAGGCAGATGTGCGTGATCCGGGAATTCTGGAATCGTTTGGAGTTCAGAACGTAGATGTTGCGGTCATCGCAGTAGCCGAGAATATGGAGGCCAGTATTACAGCAACGATGCAGGTGAAAGAACTTGGAGTTCCTTTTGTCATGGCGAAGGCAATGAATTCTCTTCATGGCAGGATACTGGAGAAAATAGGGGCAGATAAGGTGATTTATCCTGAACATTCCATGGGTATCAGAGTTGCAAGAAATCTTCTCTCCAGTGGATTTGTCGATATGTTTGAGCTTTCTTCTGATTTCAGTATGGCAGAATTTAAGATTCCGCGGGAATGGATAGGAAAAACACTTCGGGAGCTGAAGGTCAGGGAAAAGTATAACATCAATCTGATCGGTCTGAAGCATGGCGATAAGATGAATATGAATGTGGCGCCGGATGAAGTGTTTCCGGCAGACTGCACAGTTGTTGCAGCAGGAGCAAACAGTGACCTGAATAAGGTTTCGGAAAATTGAGGATAAGATATGATCACCAGTGTAAATAACGGACAGGTAAAAAATATCATACAGCTGAACCAGAAAACAAAAGCCCGCAGAGAACAAGGGCTTTTTGTTGCAGAAGGAAGAAAAATGTTCGGCGAAGCACCTAGGGATTGGATTTCGAAGGTGTATGTATCAGAAGCTCTCAGCGGTGATGCAGAACTGATGGCTCAGGTGGAGAAACTTCCATATGAAATAGTAACAGATTCTGTTTTTCGACAGATGAGCGATACGCAGACGCCGCAGGGAATTATGACAGTGCTTAAGAAACCTTCCTATATAATGGAAGATATTCTCGGCGGGGAAAATCCGCTGGTTATGATTCTGGAAGATCTGCAGGATCCGGGAAATGCGGGAACTATTCTCCGTACAGGAGAGGGTGCCGGAGTAAGCGGAGTTCTTCTGACAAAGACCTGCGTGGATATCACAAACCCGAAGGTTATACGATCAACCATGGGTTCTGTCTACAGAATGCCTTTCCTATATGTGGAAAGTGTGGTATCATTAGCACAGGAACTGAAAGACAGAAATATCCGCACATTTGCGGCGCATCTGCATGGTAAGAACTCTTATGATCAGGAATCCTACACAGGAGGAACTGCTTTCCTGATCGGCAATGAGGGAAAAGGACTGACAGATGAAGCGGCAGACAGTGCTGATTGTCTGATACGGATTCCTATGTGTGGAAAAGTAGAATCTCTGAATGCTGCCATGGCATCCGGAATTCTCATGTATGAAGCTGCTCGTCAGAGACGATAGCAGACGAAAGGAGGAGTTTCATGCAGCCTTTGATCTGGCTTGGGATTCTTGCGTTATTGCTTGTTGTAGAGGCAATTACGGCAGGACTGACCACCATCTGGTTTGCCGGCGGCGCACTGGTCGCTGCTATTGCATGTTATGCAGGAGCGAACCTCACTGTACAGATATTGCTGTTTCTGTGTGTTTCATTGGTACTTCTCATCTTTACCAGACCACTGGCAATGAAGTACTTCAACAAAGAAACCATACAGACCAATGCAAACAGTCTGATTGGAAAGAAAGCAGTTGTGATTCAGGAGATTGACAATCTGGCGCAGACAGGCCAGGTTCGTATCAATGACATTGAATGGACTGCACGTTCTGCTGATGACGAAAAAATCGGCGAAGGCACCGTTGTAACGATCGAAGAGATCCGAGGTGTGAAACTTATCGTAAAACAGAATAAGGAGGATTAGTTATGGGCGTGGTTTTTCTGATAGTTATTATCGTTATTGCGGTATGGGTCCTTGCATCCTGCGTCCGCATTGTACCACAGGCATATGCAGTAATCCTGGAGCGTCTGGGAGCTTATCAGGCGACCTGGAGTACAGGAATTCACTTCAAGGTTCCGTTTATTGAACGAGTAGCCAGAAAGGTAAATCTGAAGGAACAGGTAGTGGATTTTCCACCGCAGCCGGTTATCACAAAGGATAACGTAACCATGCAGATTGATACTGTCGTATTCTTTCAGATCACAGATCCGAAGCTTTATACTTACGGTGTGGAGAATCCGATCATGGCAATCGAGAATCTGTCCGCAACAACCTTAAGAAATATTATCGGTGACATGGAACTGGATGAGACACTTACATCACGTGAGACGATCAATACTAAGATGAGAGCTTCTCTTGATGAAGCTACTGATCCATGGGGAATCAAGGTCAATCGTGTGGAACTGAAGAACATTATTCCTCCGGCAGCTATCCAGGATGCAATGGAGAAACAGATGAAAGCTGAGCGTGAAAGACGTGAGGCAATTCTTAGAGCCGAGGGTGAAAAGAAGTCTGCTATTTTGGTTGCTGAAGGTGTTAAAGAATCCAGAATTCTTGAAGCTGAGGCTGAAAAAGCTGCTCAAATTCTTAAAGCTGAAGCTGATAAAGAAGCGGCTATCCGTATTGCTGAAGGTGATGCTGATGCAATCAGAAATATTCAGCAGGCTACTGCAGACGGTATAAGAATGCTTAATGAGTCTGAGCCGGGTGAGGCTGTATTGACAATCAAGAGTTTAGAGGCGTTTGTTAAAGCGGCCGACGGTAAAGCGACAAAGATAATACTGCCGTCACAAATTCAAGGTATAGCAGGACTGGCTACAACTCTTAAAGAAGTTATGAAGGATTAGTTTTACTAAAATAAATATGTTATTATTCATTTGCACAGATGATTTTATTTCATCTGTGCAAATGCTATGATATAGATAAAAGACTTAAATTACAGAGATTTAAAACATAGGAGGAAAAAATATGTCAGGACATTCGAAATGGGCAACCATAAAGAGAAAAAAAGGAGCAATCGACGCTAAAAGAGGTAAGATATTTACCAAAATCGGCAGAGAGCTAATGGTGGCTGTTAAAGACGGCGGACCTGACCCGGACACAAATTCTAAGCTGCGTGATGTTATTGCCAAAGCAAAAGCTAATAATATGCCGAATGACACTATTCAAAGGAGCATAAAAAAGGCAGCCGGAGAAGGTGACGCAGGAACATATCTTGAAATGGTATACGAGGGATATGGCCCGAGCGGCATTGCTGTTATGGTGGAGACTTTAAGTGACAATAAAAACAGAACGGCGGCAGACCTTCGACACTATTTTGATAAGAACGGCGGAAATTTAGGACAGAGCGGCTGCGTTGGATTTATGTTCGACAGAAAAGGTCTTATAGTTATTGAGAAGACCGACTCTGTTGATGAAGATACTTTGATGATGGACGCTTTAGAGGCAGGAGCCGACGATTTTAATGTTGAGGATGAGTGTTATGAAATCCTGACAGCTCCGGAAGCGCTGGGCAAGACCAGAGAAGAACTGGAAGGCAAAGGCTATACATTTGCACAGGCAGAAGTAAATTACATACCTCAGACCACTACGAAATTAGATAATCCTGAGGACATTGCCAAAATGGAAAAACTGATAGATATGCTTGAAGAAAACGATGATGTTCAAAATGTTTATCATACTTGGGATATGCCTGAGGAAGACGAATAATATTATTTATACTGATGAGCTGCAAAAAAACAGAGCGGCGGCTGAAAATGCGGCGTGAATCTGTTTTTCTGCGGCTTTATTTATAGGAGGTGAAGTTTTTGGCACGTATACTGCATATGGCGGATATGCATTTTGATTCTGCCTTTACCTCGAACCTTTCAATTAATAAATCAAAACTTAGGCGAAGCGAACAGCGTGAAGTCTTTTCAAGGATAATTGAAATGGTTAAGACCGAACAAATTGATGTTATGTTGATTTCAGGCGATTTGTTCGACAGTGAAAATGTCAGCGAAGAAACTATTAACTTTATGGTTAGAAAATTTGACGAGATTTCTGAAATACCTGTCTTAATTGCTGCTGGAAACCATGACCCTTTTAATATGAATTCTGTTTATGAAAGAATTAGTTTAGGTGATAATGTTCATATTTTCAGCATAGAAGGTGGATTTTATGATTTTGAAAATCTTAACCTAAGAGTTTCCGGTGTAAGCTTTGGCAGCGAGGACGGAAGCAATATTAAAACTCCGAAAACACTTCATCCTGAATTTTCAAATATACTTGTTATGCACGGAAATGTTGTTTCTGGTACTGCTGAGAGCGGAATAAGATATAATCCTGTGACCAAACAAGAAATAGAAAACTCAGGATTTGATTATATAGCTTTTGGACACGTTCATTCTTTTAGCGGTATAAATGTAGAAGGAAGAACATATTGGGCTTATCCAGGTATACCTGAGCCGCGCGGCTTTGATGAAAGCGGAGAAAGCGGAGTTGTTATAGGAAATGTTTTAAAAGCGGGTTCAGAATTTAACTTACGTAAAGTTTTAAAGAGAAATTATCATACATTAGAAATTGAGATAACGGCAGATATTTCTGATAATGAACAAATAATCGAGCTTATTGACAGTAAGATAAAAGAGTACGGCAATCAAAATATTTTTAGAATAATCCTTATTGGTAAACTTCGATCAGACTTTTTCATTGATATTGATTTGTTGAAAAGCAGGACCGAAAAGCTTGGTTTTTTTGTTGAAATCAAAGATGAGACAGAAATGGAGTATGATTTGTCGGTTGATATCCAGGATAACAGTTTAAGGGCTGAATATATAAGGTTGATGCAGAAAAAACTTGATGAATGTGTGCACGGAACACGTGAATATAGAATTATTGAGAACGCTGTTAAATATGGTTTGGACGCGATAGAAGGCAGGCTTAAACCATAAGGAACGGAGGTGAGCAAGATTAGAATTACCCGGTTAGAATTAATAAAGTTTGGGAAATTTGCTGACTATTCTATTGATATCAGCGATGGAATGAACGTAATATATGGGGATAATGAAGCTGGTAAATCAACTATTCAGCTTTTTATTAAATTTATGCTCTTTGGTATTCCTTCGAGAGGCGGAAAGAGAGAAAAAATAAAAGACAGAGAGAAGATAATTCCGTGGCAGGATAATAAGGCCGCCGGAAAACTGTTTTTGATAAAAGACGGCAGAGAAATAGAAATATACCGGGAGTTCAGAAAACGTCCTTCCGGAGATATAGTAAAAGTAACCGACAGGAATACTGGAGAAAATTATTTTAACAAGGAAATAAAGTCTGAAGACGTCGGCGTTTTGCTGCTTGGAATGAGCAGGCAGATGTTTGAGCGCACAGTTTGGGTAACTCAGAGTAGTATTTGTATGCAGGGCAGTGATGATGAAATAACTGCTAGGCTTATAAACCTTTTGGAGAGCGGCAGTACAAGTGATGTTTCGATTAAAAGCGCTGTCAGTGGGATTGAAACAAAAATAGCAGGATTAAAGGCGAAAGATGGAAGAAGCGCTCCGGGCGAAATAGATTTGCTTAACCGAGAACGTATAGAGTTAAATAAAACGCTGTCTGAACAAAGGGCATCTGAGAGAAAGAGAAATGAAGTAAATCAAGAGATTAACTTGCTTACTCAGCGTAAATTAAAAATTGACGATGAAATAAAGCATCTTGAAGCGGTTGAAAAATCCGAGCGGGCAAAAGAAAAAATATTGCGTGTTGACAGGATAGACGGCTGTGTTCAAAAAGAAATGCAAATTGCTAACACAAGGCAGTTTCAGCTTTTTAAACACAATGCTGTTCCTGAGAGGGTTGAAAGTTTACGCTCAGATTCTGAACATATAGATGAACTTGAGGTAAAGGCATATCAGACGCAGCAAGAACTTTTAGCTGAACAAAACTGTTTTGCAGCAGAAAAGAAAAAGAGAAAAAGACTGTTATATTTTTTAATTGGAGCTGCCGGATTGGCTGTAATTTTAGCTGCGTTAGGTTTTGTGTTCGGAGTGGGAAAAAATATATTTTATTGGATAACAGCAGGAGCAGTTGTATTATTTCTAATTGCTGCAGGAATTATTTTCGGTTGCATTATTCATAACAATATAGTAAAATTAAAAGAAAGTTTAATAAGTGTTGGCAATGAACTTTCACTTATAAGAAAAGAGATCTCTGAAACTGAAAAGAGATTTTCAGAAAGTCTATCCATTTTGGAATGTGATACTTTAAATGATTTTAATGAAAAATTTAGGTTATATTCTGAGGATAAGGCAAAAATAAAGATGGTGAGAGAACTTTATGAAGAACTCTTAGGTCAAGACGATTATCAGGAGTTAAAGAGAGAGGCCGATAATCAAAGAAAGTTTGTTATTGAATCCGATAATACTGAAACTGACAATATTGAACAAAAACTGGATTCATTAACAAATGAAAAGGAAAAGATTTCCGGGCGTATTTTGGAGCTGAAACAGTTAAAGATAGACGGAGGTTTGGAAATTCCTTTGATTGATATTGAAAATAATATAAAGTTTATTGATGAACAAATTATTGAAAAGGAAGAGGAATATTCATCATACCAAGCGGCGAAGGAGGGACTTATCCAGGCGTATGCAAAAATTAAGTCGGATTACACTCCGCTGCTGAATGCAGAGACAGAAAGAATATTAACCCGGCTTACGGGAGGCCAGCATGACAGTATAAAAGTGGCAGAAGATTTTTCACTCAGCTTAAAAGAAACAGATAAAAATATTGATTTGAAACAGGCGGAGTTTTTTAGTACAGGAACATATAATCAGATTTATTTGGCACTTAGACTGGCAATAATTAAACTTACTTTAAGCGCTTCAGACTCAGTAATATTTTTAGACGATGTTTTAACAACATTTGATGATGGAAGAAGCAAAGACGCGCTTGAAGTAATCAGAGAAATTTGCATTAAAGACGGGTATCAGTGTTTATTATTCACTTGTCATCACCGTGATATAGAGAGTATTAAAAAGTATCCTGATATAAATATAATGGAGGTATTATTATGAGCGGAAAGTTTGATAATTCAAGAGGAAATGTGAAAATAGCGAACAGCGTAATTGCTAAAATAGCCGGTTATGCCGCAACAAGCTGTTATGGAGTTGTGGGAATGGCAACAAGCGGTGGCAAGGACGGTATTGCAAAACTGCTTAAACGCGAAATGATGGATAGGGGCGTTAAAGTAAAGTTAGGCGAGAACGGTATAGATATTTCTCTTTATATTATTGTTGAGTATGGCACAAACATCAATGCTATAGGCGAGGTTATAAGGAGCAGTGTGAAATATAAGGTTGAGGAAATGTCCGGCTTAAATGTGAATACTGTTGACGTAAATGTTGAGGGAATAAGAGTTAATTAGAGCGGATTTTATAAGAAGGAGAATAAAATGATACAGCTTGACAGTAAAAGTTTAAAGTTAATGATAGCTTCTGCGTCAAATCAGATTCTAAACAATGTCGAGAAAGTCAATGATATGAATGTTTTTCCGGTTCCGGACGGTGATACTGGAACTAACATGAGTATGACGTTCAGTGCGGCGGCTAAAAGCGTTGTTGATTTGGATAATAAAAAATCTCCGGTTGAAGTGTTGGGGGTTCTTTCAAAGTCAGCTCTTAGAAACGCCAGAGGAAATTCGGGTGTTATTTTGTCACAGATTTTAAGAGGTCTGTGGCAGGGAGCTGAACAATCAGGAGAACTTGACGTTAGCGGAGTGAAGCATGCTTTATGTGAAGCCAGAGACACCGCATACCGTGCTGTTATGAAGCCGACAGAGGGCACAATATTAACCGTAATACGTGAAATTGCGGAGTATGCAGAAGCTCATTTTGTGGAGTATGATGATGTCACTTTATTTTTGAAAGCTGTTCTTGAGGCCGGTAGGAAAAGCCTTGCCAAAACTAAAGAGATTTTGCCCGTTTTAAAGCAGGTTGGCGTAGTCGACGCCGGAGGATTTGGCGTTATAATACTTCTCGGCGGCGCGGTAAGCGCTTTGGAAAGCGGCAAGGCGGCGGAACTTGAAGAGAGCGGCAAAGCGAATAATAAACAAATTGCATCTCAGGGAATTAAAAGCGCTGAAGCAGATACTTCGGATATAAAATTCAGATATTGTACGGAGTTTTTGATAAATAAAGACAGCGAGCGAAGCGCCGCCCAGTTGATGGCAGCCATTAAACAAAAAGGCGATTGTATGCTGGTCATTGATGACGATGAAATTGTAAAGGTTCATATACACACCAATCATCCGGGGTTTGTGCTGGAACAGGCTTTGAAGCTTGGTGAGCTTACCAGTATAAAAATTGATAATATGAAATATCAGCATAATGAAATTGTTAACGGAAGCCAGGAAGAGGATGAGCTTTCTGACGATGAAACCGAACTGAAGAAATATGGATTTGTTGCCGTATCTTCAGGTGATGGTTTGAGCCAATTGTTTGAAAGTCTTAACTGTGATAAAATAGTTGCAGGCGGTCAAACTATGAATCCCAGCACACAGGATATTTTAGACGCTGTTTTAGATGTTAAAGCTGAAAACGTTTTTGTTCTGCCTAATAATAAAAACATTATACTTGCCGCTGAGCAGGTGAAAGAACTAACTGACGTGAATGTAATAGTTATTCCAACTAAAAATATGCCTCAGGGTATAGCCGCTATCGCAGTATTTAACGAAGACGCAGACTTGGACGAAAACATTTTTATGATGAATGAGAGTGCTGATTTGGTGAAATGCGGACAGGTGACCTATGCAGTAAGAGACACTAGGATTAACGGAGTGGATGTTGAAAACGGAGATATTATGGCTGTTATTGGCAGTGATTTGTCTGTGGTAGGCTCTGATGTTAATGAGGTGGCAAAAGAGTTAGCTGAAAAGCTGGTAGACGAGGACAGCGGTGTAATCTCTATATATTACGGCAAGGATATTGAAAAGGAGAAGGCAACAGAACTTTCTGCTTATTTAGAGAACAAATATTCCGATTTAGATGTTAATTTAAATTATGGCGGTCAGAATGTCTATTATTATATAATTGCTGTGGAATAAGTTTATTTTTAATTATAATTTATATATTCAGAGATATAATAACCTTTATATCTCCATTTTGTTTATAAAATTCAAAATCGGAAAGTTATGATAGCAACTGATAAATGGTTTGATGAAAAATATAAGACAAATTTTAGCTTCGTACATATTTATGGTAATAATTTGTTTGGTTTGATTGAATTAGATAAACGACATCTATTTTGAATTTGGACTGTGGAATGGTGAATAGTTTTGTTTGACAGATTGGCTGAGCGGTGAGAATGGTCTTTACGATTGTACTAAAATGTTTATTAAAAAGACTTTCGAAAATTTCACTGATTTATGCTCTGATGAGATAATAAATGAACAGTGCTTGGATTGAAGAATAAACTCTATGGAACCGTGTATTGCTGATTATGGCTGTTAAAATGCAAAGCTATAAAAGCTGGATAAAACAGGACTTTAAAAAATAAAAATGCTGTTAAAAGGAAGATTTTTATGTTGCTTAGTGACAGTGTGCAGTATTTAAAAGGAATAGGAGAAAAAAGAGCCGAGCTTTTTCATAAGCTGGGTATTTTCACCGTGGAGGATTTGTTATATCACCTGCCGAGAGGATTTGAAGACAGGACAAATATAAAAGATATTTCGGATTTGGCAGAAGGGGAAACAGTTTGCGTTAAAGGCGTTTTAGCTATGGGTTTAAGGAAGTTCAGAGCACGGAACGGCACATGGGTTATTCAGACCAGGCTCTCTGACGGAAGCGGAGTTATGCAGCTGACCTGGTTCAATGCTCCTTATGTTGAAAAATCGCTGGAGGACCCGTCTGCAGAATATATTTTCTTTGGCAGGGTTTCCTATAGGAGAATGTCTCCTGAGATGGTGAATCCGATAATTGAAAAAGTGGACAGCGGAACTTCTAAAATGGGGAAAATAGTTCCTATATATCCGGCCACAGGTGGATTGCAGCAGAGAAGTATCAGAGACGCCGTGACCCAGGCGGTTTTAAAACTCGGCGAAAAGCTTCCTGAATCCCTTCCTGAAGAGATAAGACAAAAATACGATTTAATAGATATAGAGAGAGCTATTCGTTCGGTACATATGCCGGAAACTTTTGATGATTTTTATACTGCTAGAAGAAGATTGGTCTTTGAGGAGTTTTTAAAACTGCAGCTAGGTGTGGCAACCGTTAAAGCGCATAAACACAAACAGTCTGCGGTTGTTATAGAAAATGTGAAATGTATTGCGGATTTTGCGGCTTCGCTGCCTTTTGAGCTTACTAATGCACAAAAGAGAGTTATAAATGAAATATCTGCAGACTTAAAAAATTCGGTTCCGATGAACAGGCTTGTTCAGGGCGATGTTGGTTCAGGTAAAACAATAGTTGCGGCGGCGTCCATGTTTGCTGTGGCAAAATCGGGATATCAGTCTGTCATGATGGCGCCTACTGAAATTTTGGCGGAACAGCATTTTGCCGGTTTAAAGAAATATTTTGAACCGTGGGGAATAAAGGTTGCTTTTTTAAGCGGAGGACAGAAGGCTAAGGAAAGAAGAGAAAATCTTGAGCTGATTGAGAGCGGTGAAGCTTCGGTCATAGTTGGAACTCATGCCGTAATCACGGATAAGGTGAATTTTGCTAATTTGGCTTTGAGTATAACTGATGAACAGCACAGGTTCGGAGTCAGCCAAAGAACAAAATTGGCAGGGAAAGGAATAAACAGTCATACGTTGGTTATGACAGCTACTCCAATTCCCAGAACGTTATCTTTGGTTATTTACGGGGATTTGGATATTTCCATTATAGATCAGCTTCCGCCGGGAAGAAAAGAAATTAAGACCATAGCTCTGACAGAAGCTAGAAGAGCAAAAATGTATGAGTTTATTCTTCAGGAATTAAACAAAGGGAGACAGGCATATTTTGTTTGCGCTCTTGTGGAGGATTCGGACGCGGTTAGTGCAAAAGCGGCGACTGATTATGTAAAAAGATTGAGCAACGGCGTTCTGAGAGGAAAGAGCGTTGGTCTTTTGCATGGAAGAATGAAGTCTTTCGAAAAGGAAGATATAATGAAACGGTTTGCGGCAGGAGAAATAGACGCGCTTGTGGCCACAACAGTGATTGAGGTTGGTGTTGATGTTCCCAATGCAACCATTATGGTTATCGAAAACGCTGAACGTTTTGGACTTTCCCAGCTTCATCAGCTTAGGGGCCGGGTTGGGCGCGGCGCTGAACAGTCGTATTGTATCATGTTTGGCGACCAAAAAAGCGGTGTGGCTAAAGAGCGTATGGCGGTAATGTGTGAAACTAATGATGGGTTTAAAATAGCTGAAAAGGATTTGGAGATTAGGGGACCGGGAGAGTTTTTTGGAACCCGCCAGCATGGTTTGCCTGAAATGAAAATCGGGAACTTTTTTACTGACATGGATATTCTCAAAGAGACCCAAGGAGCTGCGGCAGAAATTTTGAAAGAAGACCCAATGCTGGAAAACAAAAAGTATGATATATTAAACAGAGAAGTTGTTAAGACATTTAATAAAGTGGGCGACGTTTTAAATTAATATTTTTATATAGATAAATTTGTTTAGGATTTAGAATATATGTAATATATTTTGTGCAGTTGCTTGAATTTAGTTAATTGAATAAATTGTCGAAACTCTATGAGGCATTATAATTTTA
>OLPA01001907.1_pt1 | contig 16471 bp, 13 predicted proteins | sample 1672811 | NCBI WGS metagenome assembly OLPA01 (sample SAMEA3136726, study PRJEB25190) | human gut metagenome | biome: human gut; feature: human-associated habitat; material: faeces | place: Austria | collected 2013
ATTGAGTACGGAACAGGCCAGCAAATTCCGGGTAAATACGTACCGCGCGATAGCCGAGGAACGGGTTCTCTTCCTGGGGAATATTCAGATAAGGAATGCTTTTATCGCCGCCGATGTCCATTGTGCGGAAGATAATCGGCTTGTCGCCCGCTGCCAGTAGCACCTGCTGGTAGGCTTCAAATTGCTCCTGCTCGTCCGGCGCGCTGTCGCGCTCCATATAGAGCATTTCGGTACGAAACAGCCCAACGCCTTCCGCGCCGTTGGCAAACGCGCCTGGCGCTTCCAGAGCGGTGCCGATATTCGCCGCAATATCAATACGCTTGTTATCACGGGAATAGGCCAGCTGCGCGGCAGCCTGCGCCTGTTGTTTTTGGCGTTTATCCGCCAGCGTCTGCGCGACCTGATAATAACCGCTCACCGCGTCATTCGGGTTAATCGCCAGCACACCGCACTGGGCGTCAAGCACCGCCGGTTGCCCGGCATAGCGCGCGATCGCATCCAGCGGCAGGCCGCTAAGAACCGGGATCGCCGAGGCACGGGCCAGAATCAGGGTATGCGAGGTGCGCCCGGTTTTCTCCAGAATCATGCCCGCAAGATTTTTTAAATCGAGGCTCAAAAACTGGCTTGGGGTTAAATCCTCGGCCACCAGAATAGTCGGTTTTTCCAGCACCAGATTGTTGCGCGGCTTCAGTTCCGGCCAGGTGATATGCAGCAACTGTTCGCTGATATCGCGAATGTCGCTGACCCGCTCGCGCAGATAATCGCTGGCAGAAGCAGATAGTTTGGCGCAAACCTGCTCCATATTGCTGATGATCGCCGCCCCCAGCCCCTGATGCTGTTCTGCCATAAGGCGACGGATATTGCCTGCAAATTCATCATCATGAATCAGCGACAAATGGGCGCTGAGGATAGTTTTGCTTTCGCCGTCACGCTCACGCAGCTGCTGGTTCAGTTGCTCGGCAAGCGTTGCCAGGCTGTGCTCCAGCCGGGTGGAGTCTTGCGCACTGGCCGGGATGGCCCGATAACTGTCGAGGCTGTCGCTCTGTAACAGGGTCAGCGTACCCACGCCGACGCCGCTTGCCAGCACATTGCCGTACAATAAATCAGGATTCAGACGGCTTAATGAACGCGGCAGCGGATGCGCCGTCAGTTCTGCCTGCGTTGGCTGGACGCTGTCGCTGTCGATAAAGCGCACCTGGATGTACTCTTCCAGCACGCGCCGCGCCTGCTCTTCATCGCTGCCGCTAATGTTCAGGCTGCAACTGTCATTAAATAAAGTGCCGGTGCCAATCAGCGCCAGCGAACTTTTCGCATCGGCCTTTGCGTTCTGGCGATGGTTAATAAAAGTGATTTCGCTTTGCCACTGGCTGCACTGTTCTTTAAGTTCCCACGCCGGACGAGCATGAATACCGTTAGGCAAAGGACAGAGAAATTGAATCGTTAACATAACCGCTCCGGGTTAATCAGGAGATCATCTGAAATCCGTCAGTTGAACAACCGTCTCACGCGTAAGACGTTGAATAAGGGCAGATAAAAGCTGCTGCATCTGCAAAATGTCACGGCAATCGGCAATCGATGCCGCGCAATGTCCGTGGCGGGTGGCAGGCCCCATCACCACTGTGGGTACGCCAGTGCCGGTTAAGTGCACCGCCCCACCGTCCGTGCCACCGTTGCTGAACATATCCGCCTGCAACGGCACGCCAATTTCTGCCGCCACGGTTTCAATCCACGCGGTAAGTTTTGGCGGCGCAATCAGCGATTTATCGCTTAACACCAGCATCGGCCCGTTACCAATCTGACGATGGTTAGCCGCGCCATAATCAAAGTTTTTCGCCCAGCAGGCAGTATCAAGCACAATGGCGACATCCGGCGACACCGCGCGGGTGGCAGTTTGCCCGCCGCGTAATCCCACCTCTTCGCTGGAACTTGCCACCAGCCACACTTCCGCAGGCAGTTTGGCGTCGTGCAGCTCGCGCAGTAACGTCACCAGCAGATAACAACCGAGGCGGTCATCAAAAGCTTTCCCCATCACCCGCTGGTGAGGGAGGACCTGAAAAGTGGTATCGAAGGTGACGCGATCGCCTGGACGAATTCCCGCCTGCATCACTTCGTCATACGAGCGCGCACCAATGTCCACGCGCATGGCGCTGACATCATTCCCCTGCCGGTCGCCGTCAAGCAGGCCTGGAATTTTGCACTCTTCACGGGTAGTGATACGCACCGACTGAAGCTGGCGGGCAGCCATGCGTACATTGCCAACCGGCAACACATCGATCGCCCCTTCGCGGGAGATGCTGCGCACCATAAATCCCACTTCGTCCATATGCGCACAGATCATCACCTTCGGACCTGTCGATTCATTGAGGCGGATCAGCACCGATCCCAGCCCATCAAATCGCACTTCTTTTTGCAGGCGATCCGCTTCTTCCAGCAGGATCTGCCGTACTTCCTGTTCCGAGGAGGCGATCGCATCTGCCTCGCTCAACGCTTTTAATAACGATAAATCCATTATGCCTCTCCCGTGAGCAACACTGTTTTCGGCATGGCGTAGAGCACTTCTGCGCCTTGCGGGGTGACCAGCACAACATCTTCGATGCGCACGCCCCCTTGCCCTGGCAAATAAATCCCCGGCTCCACGGTCAGTAACATTCCTGGCTGTAGCGTCGTGGTGTCCCGCGGTGAAAAACGCGGATCTTCATGGACTTCAATACCGATAGCATGACCGGTGTTATGGCCGAAAAACTTGCCATAACCGGCCTCGGTAATCACGCGGCGCGCGGCATCGTCAACCTGCTGGCAGCGCACGCCGGGGCGAATTACAGAGATTGCCGCGAGCTGTGCCTGCAGGACAATCTGATAGACGTTAAACAGCGGGTGAGATTCGGCGCTCACCCCTTCGCCATTCACAAGCAAGGTACGCGTCATATCAGAGCAGTAACCCTGATAGAGCGCACCGAAATCGAGAGTGACAAACTCGCCCGCTGCAACAATCTTGTCGCTGGTTTTACCGTGCGGCAGCGCCCCACGCCAGCCACTGGCGACAATGGTATCGAAAGAGGCTTTTTCTGCGCCCTGCTGGCGCATAAACCACTCCAGTTCAGCGGCTATCTCGCGCTCGCTCATCCCCGCCTGAATAAAGCGGCGAATATGCTCAGCACCGCGATCGGCAATCCCACAGGCGAGGCGGATTTTCTCCACCTCCTCTGGCGTTTTGATTTGCCGCAGCACATCCGGCGTGGCGCTAACCAGTTTCGCATTGAGTTCAGACTGCCAGCGGTGCGCGGTTTCCCAACACACCTGCTGGCCTTCAAAACCGAGCGTTTGCAACTGCTCATCGGCAATGATTTGCCTGGCGATGGTTGCAAGCGTGTGCGTCGCGTCAAGCAAATGCAGCTGGTAGCCTTGCGTGCGGGCTTCTACATCCGCGTAATAGCGCGAATCCACCAGAATGTGCGCACTTTCACGGCTAATCACCACATAACCTGATCCGGTGGAGATCCCCAGATGCGGCTGTTTGTTCTGCCGTGAGGAGAGAAGCACCGCATCCAGTTGTTGCGCCTTAAGCCAGTCGCGCAGCGAAGCGAGTAATGTCATCTGGATTTTTCCTTCTTACAGGCTATCGATTAACAATTTACCTTTGCGGAACATCATCAGACGCAGGAACACCACCATCAGCGCAGTAATGACTGCCCCCAGCGCGATCCCCGCCATGTAGACGCCGAGGTTAGTGACCAGCGGCCATGCCCAGATAGCGGACTCCGGGAACCATTGCACTGCGCCCAGCCAGACTGCGGCGGTTGAGCCGACAATCGCGCCAACCATATAGGACGGAATGGCGGTGATGGGGCTTTCCAGTGCAAACGGAATCGCACCTTCACTGATCCCCATAAACGCCAGGAACATGGCGGTTTTACCCTGCGGATAAAGCTGAGCACTGAACAGACGTTTGCCGGTTAAACGGCGGTCGATAATGGTCGCCAGACCCAGACCAATCGGCGGAATAACGATAGCGATAGAACGTGCGGTGACCGGTAATACGTGGTCCGTGGTAAAGCTGAAGGCAACGAAACCAGCTGCTTTGTTGATCGGGCCACCAAGGTCGATTGCTGTCGCCGCGGCGATCCCCATCGCGTACATCAGCGCGCCCTTCTCACCTGCGGCAGTCAGCACGGTACGGATACCGCCGTTGATCCAGCCACCAAAGGGGGTGATGACGTAGTACATCGCCAGCATGACAAAAATGGCGGAAAGAATCGGTAGCAAAAATGTGGTTTTGAACGCTAACAGGAAATCCGGTAACTGGATTTTCTGGTTCATCCATTTCACAAGGTAACCAGCAACGATAGAAATAATCAGGGCACCAATGAAGGTGGACGGCACCGGCGAAGAGGTCGCCCATTGCATAGTGCTGGGATCGAAGTTCAGCAGTTGCGTCGGCTGGGTAGACATCAACCCGCCGATAAAACCAGCCGGGAACGCCAGTTTGCCGCCGATAGAGTTCGCCACAAAAGCGGCAAACATCGGAATGGCGAAACCAAACAACACGCCGCCGAAGGACTGCGACAGCCAGCAAATTTCAGTAAGGAAAGGTCGAAACCGGAGAATTTCCCGCTATTAAGAGCATCCATGATGCCGATATCAGCAGGAATTTTAAGCCAGCTATAAGCAATCAGCTGGCTGAAAGCGAGGATCACACCGCCCATAATTAAGGTCGGCACCATGCGTGAAATCCCTGACATCACATGCTGCGGGAGTTCACCCCAGAAGCTGCTTTTAGAGGCCTGCGGATTCTTAACTGCCGCTGCCGCACCGGATGCGCCATGCACAACGGTTGCACTGCGTTTTTTAATGGCCATAACAATTATCCCTGTCGAATATTACTGTTGTTCAGAGGCAATCATCTCTTCGATTTCTTTGATGATGCCCGCAGCGTTTTTAATTGCGTCCTGCAAAGTGATTTCATAAACGTCGCGTGATTCGAAACGTTCGTTATCTTCCGGGGTAACCGCCACGGAGTGGATGATGATGGTCGCTTCGGCGATATCCTGCGCGGTCAGGCGATTCTGGATGCCGTCCGCGCCCTGAGTTTCAATTTTCACTTCATAGCCTGCTTCCACCGCCGCTTCTTCCAGCGCCTGGGCTGCCATAAAGGTGTGAGCCAGACCCATCGGGCAGGCACATAAAGCAATCAGTTTCTTACTCATCGTTAATTCCTCGTTCAGTGATAGTTGACGAGTGAAATTATGAACGTGCAAAACAAATCGCCGTTACCAGACAAATAATGCATTTACTGGAGAATTAATCCCGCTGTACGGAAGTGTGACGCAGGTCGGCCTTGTGAGGGGACACAAAGGAAAATTGAATTAACTGTATGATTTAAAAGATTATCGGGAGAGTTACCTCCCGATATAACAGGAAGGAGTTACAGAATGTGGCCTAAGGTCTGGCGTAAATGTGCGCCGGAACCGAGAAGGCCCGGATTGTCATGGACGATGAGATACACCGGAATATCATGGACATATTCTTTAAAGCGCCCTTTATCCTCAAATGCGGCACGGAAACCGGAGGCTTTGAAGAACTCAAGGAAACGTGGCACGATGCCACCTGCAATATAAACCCCACCGAAAGTTCCCAGCGTCAATGCAAGGTTGCCGCCAAAACGACCCATAATCACACAAAATAGCGACAACGCGCGGCGACAATCGGTGCAGCTGTCAGCCAGCGCGCGTTCAGTAATATCTTTTGGCTTGAGATTTTCTGGCAGGCGGTTGTCGGCTTTCACAATCGCGCGATACAAATTCACCAGCCCAGGACCAGAAAGCACGCGCTCTGCCGAAACATGACCAATTTCTGCACGCAGTATTTCGAGGATAATGGCCTCTTCTTCACTATTCGGCGCAAAATCAACGTGACCGCCTTCGCCTGGCAAACTTACCCAACGCTTATCTACATGGACCAGATGCGCAACCCCAAGCCCCGTTCCAGCACCGTAAACCGCAATAGGCTTACCTTCTATCGGCTCTGCGCCACCAAACTGAATCAGATGCTCTTTTTTCAGCATCGGGATCGCCATCGATACAGCGGTAAAATCGTTAATAATTTCCAGATGGCTAAAACCGAGATTCTTTTTCATTTCGGCAATTGAGAACGCCCAGGTATGGTTGGTCATTGCCACCCAGTCACCGGTAATTGGGCAAGCGATGGCAATACAGCCGTCTTTCACCTCGACCTTATGTTCTTCAAGATAAACGCGAATGACCGCTTCGAGGCTGGGGTAATCAAGCCCTGAATAGGTCTTAGCCTGCGAGATTTCACCACTGGCAATATCACACAGAGCAAGACGTGCGTTGGTGCCGCCCACATCACCGACTAATGCATACTTTGTCATTCTTCAACTGCTCCGCTAAAGTCAAAATAATTCTTTCTCACACTGTAAATACCTGGGGGCATAACAACAACGCCGGAAAGGCAGGCTCCCTGTAAATATCGATCTGGGTCACACAATTACTTTATCGTTTCAGCACCAATTGCAGCGATGCCTTTTTGCAAGCTGGGCAAACTAAGTATCTGACCCCGCATAAGGAATAGAATATGCTCCATCCGCGAGCCAGAACCATGTTGTTATTATCGCTCCCCGCCGTGGCAATTGGGATTGCGTCCAGTCTTATTCTGATTGTGGTGATGAAAATCGCCTCGGTATTACAGAATTTGCTCTGGCAACGACTGCCGGGAACTCTGGGGATAGCCCAGGATTCACCTTTCTGGATCATCGCCATATTAACGCTAACAGGTATTGCGGTGGGGTTGGTTATCCGTTTCAGCCAGGGGCATGCCGGACCAGACCCCGCCTGTGAACCGCTGATCGGCGCACCAGTTCCGCCCTCTGCGCTACCAGGACTTATCGTAGCATTAATTCTCGGTCTTGCTGGCGGCGTCAGCCTGGGGCCGGAACATCCGATCATAACCGTCAATATCGCCCTTGCCGTCGCCATTGGCGCTCGTCTGTTACCGCGCGTCAACCGAATGGAGTGGACTATTTTAGCCTCTGCCGGCACCATCGGCGCGCTGTTTGGCACACCTGTTGCGGCGGCGTTGATATTTTCGCAAACCTTAAATGGCAGTAGTGAAGTTCCGCTATGGGATCGTCTTTTTGCGCCATTAATGGCGGCAGCAGCTGGTGCACTTACTACCGGATTATTTTTCCATCCTCATTTTTCACTGCCCATTGCGCATTACGGACAGATGGAAATGACCGATATTCTCAGCGGTGCAATTGTCGCGGCGATTGCCATCGCAGCAGGGATGGTCGCCGTATGGTGCTTACCACGGTTGCACGCGATGATGCATCAAATGAAAAATCCGGTGTTCGTGCTGGGTATTGGCGGACTTATTCTCGGTATTCTGGGGGTTATTGGTGGACCGGTTTCGCTGTTTAAAGGGCTGGATGAGATGCAGCAGATGGTGGCAAATCAGGCTTTCAGCACCAGCGATTACTTTTTGCTGGCGGTGATTAAACTTGCCGCCCTGGTCGTTGCTGCCGCCAGTGGCTTTCGCGGTGGACGAATCTTCCCGGCAGTGTTTGTCGGCGTGGCATTAGGGTTGATGCTGCATGAGCACGTTCCCGCCGTTCCAGCGGCAATAACCGTTTCCTGCGCTATTCTCGGCATCGTGCTGGTGGTAACACGCGATGGCTGGTTAAGTCTTTTTATGGCGGCAGTCGTTGTACCCAATACCACATTGCTACCGCTGCTCTGTATCGTCATGCTTCCGGCATGGCTGTTATTAGCAGGTAAGCCGATGATGATGGTCAATCGTCCGAAGCAACAGCCACCCCACGATAACGTTTAGCAAAAAATGCTCTCCTTTATGATTTAAGAGTTATGGCGATGATACGGGGCTTTACCTCCCCGTAATATTGCGTTAACAGGCCGCTGACGGCTTCGATCGTGAAGGAGAATAACAATGTTCAGGTCACTGTTTCTGGCGGCCGCCCTGATGGCATTTACCCCGCTTGCGGCAAACGCAAGTGAAATCACCCTACTGCCATCAATCAAATTACAAATTGGCGATCGCGATCATTACGGTAATTACTGGGACGGTGGTCACTGGCGCGACCGTGACTACTGGCATCGCAATTATGAATGGCGTAAGAACCGCTGGTGGCGTCATGATAATGGCTACCATCGTGGCTGGGATAAGCGTAAGGCGTATGAGCGTGGCTATCGTGAAGGCTGGCGCGATCGTGACGATCATCGTGGAAAAGGCCGCGGACATGGACACCGCCATTAAACACATTCGCCAATGGAGCACAATGCCTGATGCGACGCTAGCGCGTCTTATCAGGCCTACAAACCGGCTCTTTAACGCGTAGGGCGGATAAGGCGTTTACGCCGCATCCGCCAATGGTGCCAAATGCGACACCAGTTGAACTATAGCCCCAGCGCCGTACCCACTAACAACCAGATATTCAGCGCCACTACCAGCACCACAATCACCCAGCCTGTCTGTTTTACGCGTTTACTGTTCACCAGATCGCCCATCAACTTGCTGTCACTGGTGAAAATCAACAGTGGAACCAGCGCCAGGGCGATACCAAAACTTAACAACACCTGACTCATAACCAGAATCCGTGTCGGATCTAATCCCATCAGAATGACAATAAATGACGGCAACATGGTGACTGTACGACGCACCCACAGCGGGATATGAAAGCGAATGAAGCCCTGCATCACCACCTGCCCCGCCAGTGTCCCCACCACCGTTGAGGACAGTCCGGCAGCAACCAGGCTTAATCCAAAGACCGTTGCCGCAGCATGGCTTAACAACGGTTGCAGCGTCAGGTAAGCCTCATCAAGATCGGCAACACCAGTATGACCTGAAAAATGGAACGCCGCCGCAGCTGTAGCCATCATCGCCAGATTGACAAAACCGGCAATAGTCATGGCGATAGCCACATCCCATTTGGTGGCGGAATAACGTTGTTGACGCGAACCGCCATGTAAATGCTGAGTGAGCGAAGAGTGCAAATAAATCACATGCGGCATAATCGTCGCTCCTAACACGCCTGCTGCCAGGAAGACCGCCTCCGAAGTAGGTAAACTCGGGATCACCATTCCTTTACCCAGCTGCGCCAGGTTAGGCTGGGAGAAAATCAACTCGACAATGTAAGCCGCGGCAACAAACAACAGTAACCCGCCAATCACTTTCTCCAGTGGTTTTTGCCCGCGACGTTGCAGCATTAAAATCAGGAAAGTCGCGATCCCCGTCAGCACCGCGCCCTGCAACAACGAAACACCAAGAATGAGTTTAAAACCGATCGCCGCACCAATAAATTCCGCCAGGTCGGTTGCCATCGCAATAATTTCTGCCTGAACCCAATAGAACCACACTACGGGACGCGGATAGTGATCGCGAATCTGCTCCGCCAGGTTTTTACCGGTGGCAATCCCTAGTTTGGCAGAGAGGATCTGAATCAGCATCGCCATCAGGTTGGCCCAAACGACAACCCACAGTAGCTGATAGCCGAAGCTGGCACCCGCCTGAATATTGGTCGCAAAGTTACCGGGATCGATATAACCAATCGCCGCAATGAACGCAGGTCCCATTAATGCGAGCCTCATCTTGCGCGCCGCCCGTCCGCTGCTACTCTCAACGCGATAGTTCGTCATCTTGTGCCTCTAAAACATAGCCTTTGCTATGTTTCATGCTATGCCAAACGAGAATGATTATCAAATTCATTTAAATGGGTTGTGGTGATTTCTCTGATAGACCAGGATTATGACTACGAAAAGATTGATGACTTGAATGTTATGGTTATGTTTAATGTTAGCACATTTACATAACTTTCAGCTTCCATACACAACATAGCAGAAATGTATGACAGCTCACTATTTTTGAAGCTGGTCACAGGACGTCATTATAGTGTGTGTCAGATCTCGTTTTCCTTAACCATGTTACATAGAATGTGCACGGAAATTTAACCTGCCTCATATTTGGAGCAAATATGGACCGCGTCCTTCATTTTGTACTGGCACTTGCCGTTGTTGCGATTCTCGCACTGCTGGTAAGCAGCGACCGCAAAAAAATTCGTATCCGTTATGTTATTCAACTGCTTGTTATCGAAGTGTTACTGGCGTGGTTCTTCCTGAACTCCGACGTTGGTTTAGGCTTCGTGAAAGGCTTCTCCGAAATGTTCGAAAAACTGCTCGGATTTGCCAACGAAGGGACTAACTTCGTCTTTGGTAGCATGAATGATCAAGGCCTGGCATTCTTCTTCCTGAAAGTGCTGTGTCCAATCGTCTTTATCTCTGCACTGATCGGTATTCTCCAGCACATTCGCGTGTTGCCGGTGATTATCCGCGCAATTGGTTTCCTGCTCTCCAAAGTCAACGGCATGGGCAAACTGGAATCCTTTAACGCCGTCAGCTCCCTGATTCTGGGTCAGTCTGAAAACTTTATTGCCTATAAAGATATCCTTGGCAAAATCTCCCGTAACCGTATGTACACCATGGCAGCAACGGCGATGTCCACCGTGTCGATGTCCATCGTTGGTGCATACATGACCATGCTGGAACCGAAATACGTCGTTGCAGCGCTGGTACTGAACATGTTCAGCACCTTTATCGTGCTGTCGCTGATCAACCCTTACCGTGTTGATGCCAGCGAAGAGAACATTCAGATGTCCAACCTACACGAAGGTCAGAGCTTCTTCGAAATGCTGGGTGAATACATTCTGGCAGGTTTCAAAGTTGCCATTATCGTTGCCGCAATGCTGATCGGCTTTATCGCCCTGATCGCCGCGCTGAACGCACTGTTTGCTACCGTGACTGGCTGGTTTGGCTACAGCATCTCCTTCCAGGGCATCCTGGGCTACATCTTCTATCCGATTGCATGGGTGATGGGTGTTCCTTCCAGTGAAGCACTGCAAGTGGGCAGTATCATGGCGACCAAACTGGTTTCCAACGAGTTCGTTGCGATGATGGATCTGCAGAAAATTGCTTCCACGCTCTCTCCGCGTGCTGAAGGCATCATCTCTGTGTTCCTGGTTTCCTTCGCTAACTTCTCTTCTATCGGGATTATCGCCGGTGCGGTTAAAGGCCTGAATGAAGAGCAAGGTAACGTGGTTTCTCGCTTCGGTCTGAAGCTGGTTTACGGCTCTACCCTGGTGAGTGTGCTGTCTGCGTCAATCGCAGCACTGGTGCTGTAAGACCATACATAAAAAAGCCGGGGATCATTCCCCGGCTTTTTTACGCCTGTTAATCAGCTAATGGCTGCGGGCGACCAATCAAATACCCTTGCAGATATTGCACCCCGAGCTTATGCAATAGCGCCTGCTGCTGTTGCGTCTCGACAAACTCCGCGACCACACTCAATGACTTCGCTTTCGCCAGATCGGTAATTGATCTCACAATCATCGCATCCAGCGTGTTCGTGACGATATCTTTCACAAAGACGCCATCAATTTTGATGATATCAGCCTGCAAACGCTTTAACCGTTCGTAGTTGGCATAACCGGTGCCAAAGTCATCAATCGCAATCCGGAAACCAAACTTATGCAGTTGCTCGATGTTGTACATGCTGCTTTCTGCGTTAGAAAACGCCTGCTCCTCGGTGATCTCAAGAATGACCGCCTGCGGGGAGATGTTATAACGCTTAAACAGACGAATAATCCGCCCGGCAATATTCTTTTGCAGCAGCGTGAGCGGCATTAAATTGACTGAAAAGCGCGGGCCTTTTTTGTCGCAAGGATGTGTTGCCAGCCACTTCAACAGGGATTCCAGCACTTGCAAATCAAAACGCGCGCTAAGGTTAAACTGAGCAATAAGGGGCAGAAACTTATCCGGGGTCATAATGCCACCGTCATATTTCAGTCGCGCGAGGATCTCATCATAACCTTCACCCTCTTTGTTGCGAATTGGCTGGGCGTAGAGCAGCAAATCACCCTGATCTAACGCCGTGCGAATGGTATTCAGCAATAGCACCTGTTTAGTGGTCTGCCCGGAAACCATCTCCTCTCTGCTATCCAGCGCCAGCACATGGTGATGTGCGCAGGATTGCTCCGCCAGCCAGCTTAACTGCCCCAACAAGGGTTGCAGGGTTTCCTGATTTCCATCAAAACGCCCCCAGGCAGCACCATAGCCCATATCCAGCCCGGTATTGTTCCAGTGAATTTGCCGACTATTCAGGATGTTAACCATATGCTGGAGTCGCCCTTCCGTTTCCGGCCCACTCAGCACTAACAGCAGTTCACTACCCGGCAATTGATACAACTTTTCATTTTCCTGCATCAACGGCAGCAGCGTACGGTAAATTGATCGGATACAGTGAACGCGCATCATTAAGCCGTAATGACGACTCATAAACTCAAGATTATCAATGCGCAGGCAGCAAAAACTCTTGCCCGCCTCTTGCTCCGGCGCTTGTTCTAACGCACGAAAGTTGGGTAGGAGCGTTAACGGATCGGTCAGCGCCTGCAAATGCCAGCGGCGATTAAGCCATTCACTGCGATGATAAATGCGCACCATATAGAGCAGGCAAACGCTAAAGGAAATCAGCACCGCGAGAATAAATGCCAGCGAATATTCGGTTTCCACCCCTTGCAAAAAGTTCTGGTTGTAATTCAGAAGGCAAAGCGTTGAAACAGCCCAGGTGAGATTTAAAAACGGATAGCGGAGCTTACCGACCCCGAGGGTAAAGATAATGAAGAAAACGGGCACCAGGTAACCGGCAATAAAGTCATTTTCATACGGTGTGCACAGCAGAAGTAGCAGCACGCTTAACGCTGCCAGCCAGCTTAAGGTAAATGCGCGTTTCTCTTTGCCCAACGACGGAGCGATATCCCTGCGCCACAATATCTGCGCAAAGTGGGGACTTACAATCATGCGAGTGAGATAGTAGAAAAGCATGTTGTAAATCAGCACAGCGGTGAAAAGGCTTAGCAAATCAACGACCGTGAAAATGGCATCCGCATCGCCGAAAAAGGTGGATATCTTTAGCGGGAAATCAAAGAAGCTCCCCACAAGATACATGCTGCATTTGATGCCGATCGGCGTCACCAAACCAAGCCAGAACAGACGTTGCCAGACATATCGGCTGGTCAATCCATAACGCCAACGCGTCCCCAGCTGCCAGCGTAATATTGCGCAGGCACACAACACGACAAACGTCTGGCTGCCGAGCATGACCGCGGTCTGTAAAAAAGAGAGATGAAAGTTCCACAGATTGGTGCAAAACATCCCGCATAAAACGGGGACGACACCGCGCCAGCCAAAGATAAACAAGATTGACAGCATTACGCACAGTGGCATCCACGCCAGAAAGATATAACTGGAATGGATAATGGCAAGTGGCGAAATAAAACGGGATAGCTGAATAAGTACCACGGTGAGCGTAAACGCTAGTGTGAATATCTTGATATTTTTTATCAGGTTATGCTCCACAAACATGAGTACACTACTCTCACTGATCGGGGTTTTCAGGCACACAAATAATAAGTTTATTCGCATCGCGAAGCAAACAGGGGCCAGCCTGTTGCCGATTTTTCATCCAATGATGCTTTCACCAGGCGGCGCTAACCCGGACGTAGACTGTATTACAAAAGCGGCAAAAAGCAGAGACAAAAAACCCCCGCTTTACAGCGAGGGTTTGAAATTTGGTGGAGCTAAGCGGGATCGAACCGCTGACCTCTTGCATGCCATGCAAGCGCTCTCCCAGCTGAGCTATAGCCCCGTCACGTAAAGCTTGTCGAGTTGACGGGCGGCATCATATGAATTCCGCCCGAATGTGTCAACGGCAAATTGCAACGTGTAGTTTCAATCGCTGAAAAATCAGGCAAATGAACAATTTTGGAAAACCGCTCGCATTCAGTAGTTATTCATGTCACGGTTTCCTGTAAAGTGGTGTTATAAAATGAACTACTAATAGACCCACATACATTCAGGGAATTGTTATGTTCAAGGAGAGGATGACGCCAGATGAACTTGCCAGACTGACCGGCTATAGCCGCCAGACCATTAATAAATGGGTACGCAAGGAAGGCTGGACAACGTCACCAAAACCAGGCGTCCAGGGTGGCAAAGCCCGACTGGTTCACGTCAATGAACAGGTTCGTGAATATATTCGCAATGCTGAACGTCCAGAAGGTCAGGGAGAAGCGCCAGCCCTTTCTGGTGATGCGCCGCTTGAAGTGTTGCTGGTGACACTGGCGAAAGAGATGACGCCAGTTGAACAAAAACAGTTTACATCCTTGCTTCTGCGGGAAGGGATTATCGGATTATTACAACGCTTAGGGATTCGCGATAGCAAATAATATGAAAAGATTACGCAATAAAATGACCACCGAAGAACTGGCTGAATGCCTCGGTGTGGCTAAACAAACTGTTAACCGTTGGATCAGAGAAAAAGGCTGGAAAACGGAAAAATTTCCTGGCGTGAAAGGCGGTCGTGCCAGACTTATTCTGGTCGATACGCAAGTTTGCGAGTTTATTCAGAACACGCCAGCCTTCCATAACACGCCGATGCTTCTGGAAGCCGAAGAACCCCTTGCCGAATACGCACCGGGGATTCGCACTCCTGCTTATCGGCAAATCATCAGCGCAATAGACAACATGACTCACAGTGAGCAGGAAAAAGTTGCGCAATTTTTGTCACGCGAAGGAATTCGTCATTTCCTTGCTCGTCTCGACATAGATGAATCAGAATAAATAAAAAACGGCAGGGGTATCTCTCCTGCCGTTTATCTTTTATGCGCTAATTACTGCTGATTTTCGCGTTCAGCAATAAAAGCCAGCGCTTTGTTGATACGCTCGATACTGCGGGTCTTACCGATTGCGTGAACGGTAACATCCAGTGCCGGAGACTGCCCCGCACCGGTTACGGCGACACGCAGCGGCATACCAACTTTACCCATACCCACTTCCAGCTCATCCGCCGTCGCCTGAATAGCGTGATGAACGTTTTCAGCGGTCCAGTCAGTAATCGCGGCCAGTTTGTCACGAACAACTTCCAGCGGCTGACGCGCTACCGGACGCAGATGTTTTTTCGCGGCGTCGGCATCGAACTCAGCAAAATCTTCGTAGAAATAACGGCAGCTCTGTGCCATCTCTTTCAGCGTCTTGCAGCGTTCGCCCAGCAGTTTCACCAGATCAGCCAGCTGCGGGCCGTTACGGGTATCGATATTTTCCTGCTCAATGTGCCACTGTAAATGAGTAGCAACATACTCCGGCGGCAGCGCGTTAATGTAGTGATGGTTCAGCCACAGCAGCTTGTCGGTGTTGAACGCACTGGCAGATTTGCTGACGGCATTCAGAGCGAAGTATTTAATCATCTCTTCACGAGTGAAGATTTCCTGATCGCCGTGGGACCAGCCCAGACGCACCAGATAGTTCAGCAGTGCTTCTGGCAAATAACCGTCATCACGATACTGCATTACGCTGACTGCCCCGTGACGTTTGGACAGTTTTTTACCGTCATCGCCGTTGATCATAGAAACGTGCGCGTAAACCGGTACCGGCGCTTTCAGGGCTTTAAGAATGTTGATCTGGCGTGGCGTGTTGTTGATATGGTCTTCGCCACGGATAACGTGGGTGATTTCCATATCCCAGTCATCGACAACCACACAGAAGTTATAGGTTGGGGAACCATCGGTACGGCGGATAATAAGATCGTCCAGTTCCTGGTTGCTGAACTCGATCGGACCACGGATCTGATCGTCAAAAACAACAGAACCTTCCTGCGGGTTAGCAAAACGTACGACACACGGCTCATCATCAGCGTGATGCTCATGACTGTGGCGGCAGCGACCGTCATAACGCGGCTTCTCACCTTTCGCCATTTGTTCTTCGCGCAGCGCTTCCAGGCGCTCTTTAGAGCAATAGCATTTATAAGCAGTGCCCTCTTCCAGCATCTGATCGATCACCGCGTTGTAGCGATCAAAACGTTTGGTCTGGTAGTACGGACCTTCATCCCACTCCAGGCTCAGCCAGTTCATGCCATCCATAATGGCTTCGATAGCTTCCGGCGTGGAACGCTCAAGATCGGTGTCTTCAATACGCAGCACGAACTCACCGCCGTGGTTACGTGCAAAAAGCCAGGAGTAAAGAGCAGTACGCGCGCCGCCAACGTGCAGATAGCCTGTTGGGCTTGGCGCGAAGCGAGTTTTGATTTTCATGAAATGGCCTTACGTTTAGAAAGATGCCGACAACCGGCAAATCCTGGAAAAATTGAGTGGGCGATATTCTATCACTCCCGCCTGATTCCTCAATGTAGTTCGGGTTGCAACCTTACGCATTATTGTTTTCGTTGACAAATTGCGCAACACGGTCTGTTTTGCGATCATCTTGCTTAAATTTACGACGAACGAACAATTTCTTTAGAAAATGCGTTGACTCATTTTGAACTCTCCCTATAATGCGAATCCACACAGCGGGGGTGATTAGCTCAGCTGGGAGAGCACCTCCCTTACAAGGAGGGG